>Ga0208666_1000179_pt1 | contig 31063 bp, 44 predicted proteins | sample 5B_taG_FD_184078 | JGI IMG/M metagenome (GOLD analysis project Ga0208666, IMG submission 184078) | Marine viral communities from the Subarctic Pacific Ocean - 5B_ETSP_OMZ_AT15132_CsCl metaG (SPAdes) (version 2) | ecosystem: Environmental > Aquatic > Marine > Oceanic | place: Pacific Ocean...
TATGGCCTTGCCTTCTCTCCATCTTTCGGTGCATCAACTAAAACCCCGACATGACCAAAAGAAATCGCAACCCTAGCTGTTTGATATAACCAAACATTAAGATCATTACCTTCAAGGTCAACATCAAATAGCTGCTCTCTAACTAAATCAGATACATCATCAAGTCTGATTGGTTTTCTTACGAGCATACCTGACAACATCTTCTCAATACGCTGCAAGTATGGCACTACTGTTGACCTTGCCAACCTTGTGTCATAAGCATCATCAGTTTCTCTTGGTTCTTGGTTTAAATATTTTCTATGTTCAGATCTAATTTTATATGTTCCCTCTTTCAAATCTTCAACCAAACCCCAGAAATTAGCCATTCTCTGATAGGCAGCATTTGGACTTGCAACCGTTGTAGGAGCTAGTGTTACAGGCTGATTGTAAATATTCAGAGAACTATACACGGGTTTTTCCTCATAGTACCATTACTTTTAATATATTCTAATCCCTGTTCGCTTGCCTGCCCTACCATAGAGCAAATTAAATTCACGATAAATTAAATACCCCAAGGCATCGTTCATATGGTCATATCCATTCTGTTTATCTGGATCTCCTGTTTTTTCATCGTAACTCTGCAACTCAAGGCACTCAATTAAACGAGAGCAACTGGCATGAATCGCCAAACGTCTTTCCCCTTTGCCGTTCTGTAGTAACGCATTGACGGTTGCAACTCGATCTTTGATAAAGGGGTTGCTCTTGAGAGCCATTGAACCGAAGCCGTAACCTTGGAGTATTGCAAGATCTGTCTTTGATGCATTGATCGTTGAACGTGCTGAACCACTAGCGTCAGGGTAAACTAATATTCTGTTTGAAGGATAACGTCTAAGTAATTCTTGTGCCAACGCATCTGTATCTTTTTGTTTTGATATCTCATCAATTATTACCAACTTGTCACCATCTCTGACACCAATGACGCAGTTGCAGTTCATCACATTGAAATCTATACCGCAAAGTAAAGTCTCCATCTTGATATCAAACGGTATTTTGTTGATGACATGATACTCCCTAGAGAACCTGTTATAAACCTGACCGCTTGTGAGGTTGACCCATTGGCCTAGCAAGTAAGCTTTTATTAACTGCGGTGGATAATTTTCCTCAAGAGATTGAATAAAATTGTCAGGCAGATAAGGATTATCTTTTGTCTTTGCTTGGATCAATCCTGTGTCAGACTTTTTATTTTTTTCAAAAGTTTCAAATGCCCAGCCATGACCTTCTGGAGTTGTTGTTGCATAAAACTGTTGAACATTTCCAGATCTAAGTCTTGCTAGTGCCATATTCATTGCACTCTCCGCCTCTCGTTTTGGGATAGTGTCAGCTTCATCAAATCCCACTGCACAAAGATTTTGGCCTCGCAATCTTTGATATGTAAGCATTGTTCTAAGCAAGATTGTATGTGTTCCCTCTGCAAATTCTAAATTGTACTCAGGTAATGGCGATGCTCTGAATGTATAAGGAATCTGCCATTGATCCAATAGTTCATTCATCGTTCTTTGCAGAATATCTCTGAGCATTGGCGCAGTCGGTTCAAAGATTGCCGACACATGACCAACATTAAGTGCTGCTAGTATGCAAGATTTTGAAATTAACGCATGAGTTTTTCCAGCACCAAAGCCACAGACAAGAGCTAATTTTCTATGGTCGAGGTCATCACAAAACTTTGATTGATGCGGAAGTAAATCCTGATTGATGCGCTCTATCGCCTCACTTGCTGTTGGTAAATCATAAGCACCGATTTGATATAAAACTTTCCCAGGTTGAACTGTATCTAAAATGCTCACGAAATAATCTGTGCAAGTCTAGCTGCTGTATTGATTGCACCAAGGGCAATATGTAAATGACCTTTTTCCCTTGCTTCCATCTGTAGCGTTGCAGCTTGAGCTAAAAGATTCGCCACCATTTCTGGCCTTTCCATATCCCAATCTGCTTTCATTTCGGCTCTAGCTATCTCTAAATATTTATCTGCTGTTGTAGCACTGACCCCCCATTTTTTCAAAGCATATCTAACGCAATCAGATCTACGACCTCCCTTGGCAATAATCTCGCCAAGTTCTCGTGACCTCATGAGAGTTTCTATTTTTGTACCTTTTTTAGCCATTACATAGATGTTACACGGAAAAGCGAGAATATGAATATTTGTGTAATTTGAGACTCATTTGAGACTGCAAGGTGTTCCCACGTTCCCAAGTGTTCCCAGAAATGCTACAAACTTACCTAACCCTATATTTCCCTATATATTACCTATTATTATATTTATATATAAAACATAGAGAACATAGAGAACATATATATATAAAATAGTTATATCAAGGATTTTAGCCGTTCCCAGTAGTGAGAACAGAGGTGAGAACAGGTGAGAACCACACCCATTTAGGTGTTCCCGATACTCGTTTTCTTTTTCTTTCATAATGTAAGGATTTGAGAATGGATGAGACAGTCATTGTGTCAGATTTCGTCTGTCTTTCGATTGGTTTTTCTATCGCTTCGGCTAAAAGAAGTTCTATTGTTATATCCTTCATTGCATTAGCTGGGTCGTTCAGGTAGTTGGTGATTACAGAAAGCCAGGGCGAATCTACCATGTAGCCAAGATTTTCTTTTTCAATCTGGTTTTCTTGTTCATAAGAGAGAAAATGTGATTCATTATTTTTAAATAAATGTATTGCAGCCGACCACAAAGCATCTCTTTCAAGTTGTAAGGAATCAAGATCAATTGATTTTGTGGTGCATGGGATTATATGAAAACGTCTGTTTCCTGTGTCATCAATTAGTAAACCAGAATCACGGTTGGAACTTCCAACAATTATTCCTCTTCTTGGCCATTCTTCTACAGCTTTACCATATGGAACTCTGAGAAGATCGGTTGACCTTGATAGAAATGCCTTTACAACCCCTGCGTGTTTACGACTTGTGACCCCGTCAATTTCGCTCCATTCCATTCCCCATGAACGATGTAGGACAAGAAGATCATCTTTTGAAGAAATGTCACCGAGAGCATCTGAAAAGAAAGGGCCGAACAATGTCTGCCAAAATGATGATTTCTTTATTCCTTGTGAACCTTGAAGAACAGTTGCTGAATCATGCTTACAACCTGGTATGTAAACTCTCCTTACCGCATTTATAAGAGTAAGTTTCAACATCACATCATAAATAGTCGGTTCTTTCAGTTTTTGATCCTGTGGTCTTAAATATGTCGAGGCCAATCTTTCAATACCATAAAGTTCTGGTTCTATTTCGTTGCAGCAATGATCAAGATAAAGTTTTACAGGATCATATTCATTTTCATGAGCTACTTTTAGGAGGCAATCAATGGCCATTTCTTTCGGCACTTTATAACCAAGTTCTGCAAGTGTGAGATAAAAAAGTTCAATATTTTTAATCACTTTGCCATCCATTTCGATTGAATGGGAAAAGGTATTAAATCTAATTTCCTGTTTTAGGTTGCGCAGAAAGTTTATTAGTTCCTGTGATGTGAGTTGTTCTAATTTACGAGGAACAGGACTTGATTCTTCTGCTGGTTTTATTGAGGTTGGAAAAGATCGTGGCGGTGGAGTCCAACCATCTTCTGAAGCAAACTTTTGAAGAGTGCCAAGAGAAACCCCAGATGATTTAAATGATGCCCATTTCTTTTCACATTCCCCTGATTGATATTTACTGTTCTTTTGTGATAGCTGTTCCCAATCATGAAGAAGAGAATTATCACCCACTGAATGTGCAGCCATTCCGATTTTTAGCCAAGCATCATAATCATCTAAACGGTTTGGATTTATTGATTGAAGAAGAGAACGTGCCTTATCTGTATCTGAGTTAAGGGTTTGTATCTGTAGTGTTTTTTTCTTTTTCGACTCCATCATCTTTTCGATTATGGTAAATGGAGCTTCTGCAATTTCTAGATCTTTTGGTGAACGACCATCCATCCACCTATAGCCGTCAGTCTTTGGATGTTTACCAGAAACTATGGATTGTGTACCATTCCACCGCAGTTCGATCTGTTCAACAGAACCATCCTCATCTTTGACACCTGTCTGAAATTTGCGTGTTTTTATCTTTGACCAATACTTTTCTGGGACTTGGTAAATGATTTGAAATCTACCAACCCGACCTGATGTGACCATCCATGATGGTGGAAGTGAAGAAAGAGAGAAACCCCATTCACCTAATATTTTTGCAGCTGATGGCCCATCATGGTCAAGAAATAATAAACCACCTGAAGGAACACCGCAGCATACACCGATACCTGTAGATTTTTTTGAAGAGATTTCTTTGAACAGTTGCGAGCGAGTAAGTGGATTATTCTGCCAATCATTTTGATAAGGTCTTTTATTTTGAACGGCAACAAAACCCCAGTGCTTGGGAAGGCCAAGCAATTCTTCTTTTATATCCATTGTTATGCAGCCTGCTCCATTCTTTCAGAAACTATTAGTCTGAGTAAACAGGATCTTGATTCAGAACCCTTGTTATCATCAAGCCATTTTATCTGACCTTGAGAGAGTTGAATATTAATTGTTTTTAATGTTTGCTCTTGTTCCATATCTAGGGTTGTTTATGTGTAACTATAGGGTAAGATACCACCATATACAGTATGTGCAATGGTTAAATTAAGAGAATATCAAAAAGCAGCAAGCAGAAAATTGATCAGGCTTTGTCAGATCAAGAAATGTGCATATTTAAGTGGTGAGTGCAGAACAGGCAAGACAATGGTTGCACTGTCTGTTGTCAGGAATATGGCACTTGAAAAGGTGTTGGTGATTACCAAGAAAAAAGCAATACCAAGTATAAAAAGTGATGTTGAGAAGATGAATCTTGAGAGGGTAGTATCCATAACTAACTTTGAACAGTTAAAAAATTTTAAGGGTACGAGTTGGAATATGATCATCGTTGATGAAGCCCATAGTGTTGGTGCATTTCCAAAACCATCTCAACGATATCAGAATATCTTGCAGCTTAGATATAACAGCATCATTCTGATGAGTGGAACACCAAGTCCTGAGAGCTTTAGCCAGTTATATCACCAGTGGTCATTGACACCTTTTCTGTGGAGTAAATATCAGAATTTTTACAGATGGGCTAGTGACTATGTTGATGTAAAGGAAAAAAGAGTTGGAACTGGTGTTGTGATCAAAGATTATTCAGATGCAAGGCAAAGCAGAATATTAAAGGACATTGAACCTTATACAGTGCAGATGACCCAGAAAGAAGCTGGTTTCACTCAGGAAGTTGAGGAGCAAGTGCATATGGTGAAAATGTCCAGAAGAACATACAGGTTGGCATTGAGAATTATAAAAGATGGTGTTATCGGCAGCCCAACAAGAAGATCAGTTGTTGCAGATACAGGGGCTAAAGTAATGAGCAAATTAAGGCAGATTTATAACGGCCATGTGATTACTGAGAATCATGGTGCTGTTGTATTTGATAAAAGCAAGATTGAATATATAAAAAATAACTTCAGTGGAAGGATTGCCATTTTATATTGTTTTATTGCCGAAGGCAAAATGCTTAGAGAAAGTTTTGGTGCTAGAGCAACAGATGATCCAGATATATTCAATGCTGTCAGCGATTCCGTTTTTATTGGTCAGGTCAAGAGCTGCAGAGAGGGTGTTAATTTAAGCAGTGCCGATCATCTTATATTTTTGGGTATTGATTATTCTGCATTAAGTTATTTGCAGGGCAGGGAAAGAGCAAGTTTTCTTGGCAGGGATAGAAAAAATAAAATACATTATATTTTTGCAGAGAAGGGAATCGAGCCAAAAATTTATTCGGTAGTACAATCAAAGGAAAGCTATACGATTAAGCATTATAGAAATGACAGAAGCTCAATATCAGAAGAAGCTGATCGACAGGCACGAGAAAGAAGGGTGGACAGTAATCAAATTAATTATGTGCAACAAAGCTGGATTTCCTGATTTAATCTGCATGAAACCAGATGAGGTCAAGTTTATTGAGGTCAAGAGCGAGAAGGGTAGATTGAGTGAAATTCAGAAGTACAGGATTGAGGAGTTGAAGGAAAAAGGATTTGATGTAAAAGTAATGAATTCAAGTTGACAACTACCTAAAGCGTCTATACACTCTAGAGTGTATATGTCTCTTATTTATTCAATGACTTCTACTACTTTTTTTATGCGTGAGAAAAAACCACAGCAAATTGGTAATTATCTTTTAGATGAAATTACTCCAAAACAATTAAAAGCAGAAATGGATCAGAACCAACACGCACTTTCTGATCGAATGTTGAAAGATCCTAGTTGGGAATATTTTGTTTGGAATGGTGTTTTTTTTACTTCTCCAATAATGGCTTTAAGAGGTGCTGAAAAACATGGTTTGAATCAAAATGAACCTATTCCTATCGCTGTTATTGTTGATTCAGTTAATAATTACCTAAAATCTTTGGGTAAGAAAACAATTACTGATAATTCAGTTTTATCAAATCTAAAAAAAGCAGCTAAATATTTGAATACTGCTTATAACCTGGTGTTAAGACCTGACAGTTTAAACATGACAGTGACTTTATTAAGTGCTGCTGCTACTGATAAAGAAATAGCTAAATGGTATAACCAGATGGAATCAAGATTAGAAAAGATTATTACACTTGCAAAACATGCAAAAAATAGTGATTTTGAACATTTACCATCATTACCCGTAGCACAACAAAAGTTTTTAAAACTTGCTGATGTAATTAGCCCAGAAACAGGTAACAACAATGAGTAATGCAATAATTCCTGAGATTGTTGGTCAAACGGAGATTCTTGAAGAGTCTCCTATGACACCACAAGAACTTCAAAGAAAAGTTGAATTAGAAACTATTTTTAAATCTGCTGATTGTACTAAAAACGAACAACGATTAATTCAAGGAAAAGCTCTTATAAATATCTGTAGAGAAAAACTTTATAGAGGTAATAAAGGCGGTAGAAATTGGGAAGATTATTTAAAACAAGATTCAAAAAATCTTACTGATAATTCTGAGCCAATTAAACCCAGTACTGCTAATAATTTAAGAGCTTTTTATATGCTAAGGACAGAAATATTTTCAAAAACTCAAACGTTTGAGTTTTTACCTTCTATTTCTCATGCGATGGAACTAATGGGATATATACCTTTACCTAGTAAAAACCCAGATAAGTATGATGAAGAAGATTTTGAAAAAATAAAAAAAACAATAAATATATGGAAAACTGCGTGTAGCAAAGCTGGTACTGACAAAATACCCTCTTTTACTACTGTAAGAGAACTCGCTTATGAACAAAGAGCAAAAGATAACAGGACAAAGCCAAGAATAAATACGATACAAGAACTTGTTGAAACACCGAAGCAACTTTATGATCCTTCAACACAATCAACCAACAAGTATGTTACACCCAGTTTTGAAGATGATAGTCCACCCATAAAAATATGGGAACAAGAAGAAGATTCAAAAGAAATTAAGCCTTTATCTGAATGTAAAAAATTACATGATGTTTTATATGAAGCAGAAAAGAGTTTACAGAACTTGCATGGGGTTCTTTATCATCAGATAAACAAGTATGGAAGTGCTTATTTAAATCAGATGAAACAGTTTGATGCCGGACTATATTCTGTATCAGATATTGATGAAAAGATAAATGAATTACATAAACAGACAGCTTATCTTGTTGATCTTTTGCAAAAAGAAGTAGAACCTAATGATCTTGTAAATGAATAAGTGAAAAAACTAAAATTACTTGATACTTTCAGCGGTATAGGAGGATTCTCTTATGCTGCTGAAAAACTTGTTGGCGGTTTTGAAACTACACAATTTATTGAGATTGATCCATACTGTCAAAAAGTATTAAACAAACATTGGCCACACGTTCCCATCCACGATGACATCACAACATTCACAGCAGAGCCTTTTCAATTCGACATCATATGCGGGGGATTTCCGTGCCAGTCGATTTCACAGGCAGGGAGAAGGGAGGGCATTACAGAAACTTCAAAATCTGGTCTATGGTTTCAACTCCTCAGAACCATACGCATGGTACGACCAAAGTACTTCATCTTGGAAAACGTTTCAGCGATCGTTAGTAACGGATTGGACATCGTTCTCAGAGACATTTACGAGACAGGGTTTTATGAATGTCAATGGGCAACTTTTCCAGCAAGCTATCTTGGAGCAGCCCACCAACGTGACAGATGGTATATGCTCGGAGTTTCTACCGACACCAACAGCTTCGGATATAGAGGGGGGAATAGCAAAGGACGTTCAATACAAGAACGGAAGTTTTTTCAGAGTGAACGACAAGGGCGAAAGATGGGGAGTGAAACTGAGAGATGCAGTATTAATAATTACAAATGGAGAAACAAAAAGCACAGACTCAACCCAAACTGGAGAGAATATGGTGTTGAACCCACAATTCAGCGAACTACTGATGGGGTTTCCTCTCGATTGGACAAAAACAGAATAAAGGCTCTTGGAAATAGTCTTGTGCCACAATGTGCAGCTATACCACTTCAAAGAGTAAAAGATATCCATGAACAGTTGACAAGTGTTGACCGTTAGTTATTATTAGAAAGCCCCTGAAACCCAACCCCATGAAACATTTATTTCTTTACCTTTGCATTTTTGGCATAGGATATTTTGCCATCTCAGATTCATTACTTCAATCTACCAGGATAGATTGCTTTACATATAATGTCGAGGTTGCCTGTCAGGAGCTAGCCAAAAGATGATGAGTGAATATGATCTTGGTCTGCGCTTCCATAAACAACCGAGGAAGAAGCGACCAACCCCTGAACGCTCCGACCTCGGCAACCCAATCTTAACTATGACTGAGAAAGAAATCTTTAATACATTTGCATCTGTAATTGATTCTCCTGAAGCATCACCATTTTTAAAACGATTAGCACAGGCTGGTCTTGTTGCAATGCCACAGGATAAAGCACTTATTTTGAAAACATGGCCACGTTTGATGATGCAATATGGCCCTCACACTAAGAGGTACACAGACTCATGACAACAGGATCAACCCAGATTTCAAACGAAAAATACCATGCTGATTCTGCGATCTCAGCATCTATGCAAAAAGTAATGGTATCTCATGGGCCAAGAGCTTACTGGAACTCTTTTCTTAATCCCGAAAGGCCAGAACATAAACCGACAAGTGCAATGCTCTTGGGAACATTGACCCATTGTGCCGTTTTAGAACCTGATGAACTTACAAAAAGGTTTGTTGCTGTATCATCCAGAACAACCAAAAAAGGTAAGGAAGAGGCAAAAGAAGCTGAAGAAAAAGGCATGACTGCTGTTACTGAATCTGATATGGCCAATGCCATCAAGATGAGAGATGCGGTCTTTTCAGAACCTCATGCCAAGAAGCTGCTTAGTTTTGGTATTGCAGAAAAATCATACTGGTGGGAAGATACTACCTCTGGTTTAACCTGTAAGTGCCGACCCGATTGGTTGAATAAAGAAACTATTGTAGATTTAAAAACCAGTAGAACAGGAGCAAACCCTAGAGACTTTGCAAAGGCTGTTGCTAACTTCAAGTACCATCTTCAATGCGCTCATTATCTATCTGGTATTCCATCAGCAAAAAGATTTATCTTTCTTGTTGTGCAATCTGAATATCCATTTGATGTTGGATTATGGGAGCTTGATGATGATGCGTTGCAAGAAGGGCAAAAACTGTCTAGAGAAGCTCTAGATAAGATTGCCGAATGTCGCCTGCTTGATGATTGGCCAAGCTGGTGTAAAACAGGAGTTCAATCTTTATCCCTGCCCCGATGGGCATTTTCAACCCCCTTAGAAAAATGAGTTTTAATGAAGAGCAGAAAAAACTGCTGAACCAAAAAATTGATCAAAAAAATGTCACCTTCAGACCAGGTGGCGGTGGTCAGAAGTTAGCTTATGTTGAAAGCTGGCACGTTATACAAGAAGCCAACCGCATCTTTGGTTATGATGGCTGGTCATCAGAAACAATAGAAACATTTTTAGTATCTGAGGATCCAAAATGTATTACTTACATTGCAAGAGTAAGAATTACTGTTGGTGATATTGTCAGAGAAGGCACAGGTGCTGGTCATGGCCGTATGGGTAGTATTGGTGACAAGTATGAATCAGCAGTAAAAGAAGCAGAATCTGATGCTAGAAAGAGAGCATTAATGCAGTTTGGAGATCAATTTGGCCTGTCTTTATACGATAAGGACAAGGCATGGTTAAAACCTGATGATAGTAAACCAACTGTCTCAAGTAATAAACCAATAGATAGATCCGAAAGTGATAAGTTCATCAAAGAATGTGAGGCCTTCATTAATAAACCAGGTAATAAAGACAAGCTCGGTTTGTTAAAGAAAAACATTTCAAAACGATATGAAACTAATGCTATTAGTGAAGATCAAAGAGATGGATTACTGACACTTATTTTAGAGAAGGAGGATTCATGAATGAACTTATAACCTCAGATCAATTAGCTGAAGAGCTTGGTGTAAAACCTCAAACTGTGCGACTTTGGAGAACCAAAACTCGCAAGGGTCATCCCAGTGGCCCAAAATGGACTGTCATCCTTAATAACACTATTCGGTACAACCGAGAAGATATTGAGGATTGGCAGAACAAAACTAACAACCCTGACTAATTAAATTATCATGTTAAGCATTACAGCCGTTGGCAACCTAGCCTCAGACCCAGTACAGAAGGAAACTTCTCAAGGTACTAAAGTTACAAACTTTAGATTACTTACAGACATCCAAGATGTCACTGTCCAGATTGATTGCACTGTATGGGGCAATCGAGGAGATGTTGTCATGGACTATATCAAGAAAGGCAGTCAGATTACCGTTACAGGATCTGGCAACTTGAATACTTTTGAGAAAAGAGATGGCACCCCTGGAGCATCCATTCAGGTAAGAGTGAATGACTTTACATTACCTGTGAAGAGTAGAAGCTCAGAAGCAATACCAGCCTGATTCATAGGGGCATTGAAGTCTTATGGTATCTGAGTTCCCAATGCTCGGATTAAGTTCCTTCAATGTATTGGTTAATCTAAGTCCTTTAGGTAACGAAAGACGGATACCGATTTAATTTCATGTAAGACCCCTTTTTTATTTATGACAACAGCCGAAAAAATCGCAGCAGCGAAAAAAAGAGTTGCTGAACTTGAACTTCTTATTAAATTATGGAGCAAACCAACAAAGACTTGATCAAAAATTATTATGACCAGCTTGCAGAATTACAGAAAAAATTCTGGTTTGAACGGTTAGATCTTAAGGAATATTGTGTAAGATATGATGCTATAAATAAAAGGATTGCAGAGTTAGAAAATGAGTGATTCAAAAAAGCTGAGAGCGTTGAAAGAAATAAGACGTAAAAACTTAGAAAGAAACTTATTAGATGTCCAGTTAAAAGGACAGGATCATTATGTGTTCATTAATGAAAGGAATAAAGCACAGGTTGTTAACAAAGATGGTGCATGGGTTACTGAACACATCAGGACATCAATTCTAAAATTTAATTTTGAAATTGATAAGATTGAAAAATTATTGGTAAAAGATTTTACAAAAGAAGAAATTAAGGAGTACGAAAAAAGCGTTTCATAAATCCTCTTTTACTTTTCCTTACTTGATGTGCAGCATTAGCAGCCTCAAGTTCCACAAGGCGACCAAGTAAGGATGCAAGGAATACATCCTGTTTCATTTGATGCCTTACCAGATGAGTGCAATACCGTTTGATGCTGTAGATGTCATCAGAGGCCAAGATGTCACGGCATCTTTGTTCGACTGATAGCTCAAGCTCCAGTGGGGCATCTTCTATCTCGATGTTAAGAAATTTTCTTTTTTTCATTTTACTGGGAAGAGCTTTTCTTCGATCATCTTGACGATGGCATCATCAACGTCATTATCTGATTTGGCACTTAAGTCTTTCAAAAGCGAAATGGCAGCTTTACGCAACGATTCACTTTTGCCAAATCTAATGAACAGGTTGATTAAAAATTTAGACATAAAAGTTTGTGTTCTTTCCCAAACATACCAAAGATTAGCGATTCTGCCCCTCTATACGACTTACGGCTTTTTCTAACTGATTGATTCGGTTAAAGATTTCTCTTATATCTCTTTCTCTTCTGTTGCTTATATTAGATAAAACCATGAGGAAGGCGGTGGCTGCTGCTCCTATTAAGGCTGCGTGTACCTCTGGCATGATTTGGCTATAATGTAAGTATTATGGCTAATTTTAATAGTTATGGCTGAAGAAAAAAAGAAAAATCCACTGCAAAAGATAAAAGAGAGCATTGATGATAAAGAAGAACAACTGGCCATTATTAGTTTATTTGTAAGATTGGGTGTTGTAGTTTGGAGTGGATTTATAGTTTCTCTTAACTACATAACGATCCCTGGATATAGTACAGAACCCAAAGACATAACATTTCCAGCAAGTTTGCTTACGGGAGCATTAGCGACATTTGGCCTTGAAGGGTCTAAAAAACGCAAAGAAACTCAGGAGGAGACTAAGAAACTTGCAAATAATAACGGTTCGGTGCAGACTATAAGAGTAGAAACCCCTATTAAAATAATAGGAGCAGAGATTATTGATCCACCCCCTACAAAGAAATGAAAAAATTAATTCCTGTTGTTTTATTAGCTTTCACACCATCAGTTGCTCTTGCTGATATAACGGCAAAATATACAACCTCTGCCAGTATGCAAGTTGATATGCCTTATATTGTCACTCAAAGGGCAGCATCTTCCTATTCATTAAGTGGAAGCAATATTGATGTAAAAGTGGCAACAGGATCAAATGATTCAGATGGCAACCCAACTTACTATACAAACAGAATAGGTGGCTTGGATTATTCTGGGATCAGTGGTAATGATTGGAACGGTGTTCCTTCAGTTACTGCAAGTGTTAAGGAAGTAAAAGTTGCTGGGTCTGCATTCAGTATTAATGAATCGCTGATGCTAGGTGACAAAGATCCAGGAAATGTATCAGTTACAAACGGAATCGCAACTTTACCAATATTAAGTGGACAGACAACAGTCGGGGCTGGTGGTTCTCATGCTGGGTTGACAATTACAAGTTTAAGTTCTGGAGCGCATACCTGTAGCGGTGCAAATGCTGAAAATGGTTCAGGTTCCAGTTGTGTGATTCAAAGTGCTGTTTCAATTACGCTTGACTAAATTTTGGATATTAATTTTAATATTCCTACCGACAAGAGCATGGGCAAATGTGACCCCTACATTCCGAACTGGCAGTCAGACCACAAATTCCACAAGCCAGACTGTAGTGAACGAGCAGATATCGAGTTATCAATATCGAACAGGGTGGAGCTATTCAGTAAGTGGTCATAATATTGAAAGTACTGATACAGATGGTTACATTAACCCTGCTGCAACCAAAGAAGATGTGCAGACTATTAATAACGTAAATTTTCAATGGCAAGCACCTGACATCCAATCAACCCCAAGATGGAAAATCACAACCCCTGGTCAATCCTTCAGTTTAGTCGAATCTGTAATTTCCCCAGGACTCGACACGATAACGAATATCACAAGGACAATCACCACAACACAAACCACTCAAATAGAAACTACCTTTGGGCAGTAATATCAATATTATTATTTCCTGTTGAGGTGTTTGCCTCGACCACCGTGGCATCGCCAAATAGTACAGCACAAGGAGTCGTCAATAATAATGCCACGATGATAACTCCATCAGGAGTACCCACTAATAAATATTCACAGGGGATTATATGTTCAAGCCCTTCATTGACGATCACTCCTTATATGACCGATGCGTGGAGCTTCAACCGACCCATTGAAACCGTTACAAGACAGAATATCTATGATGAAGATACTGGAGAGATCAAGTATGTACAGGAGACACCACGGTTTGAAAAGGATAATTATAATTTAAATTATGGAATCAGTATGCAGTTCAATATTCCACTTGGTAAGGGTCAGGATTTATGCCAGAAGGCAGCAAGCGTTAATATCAAGGCACAGGAATTATTGATAGAAAAAACCAAAATGGAGATGGCCTTGTATCGGCTCAAAATATGTGGGGAACAGGCAAAGCTTGGTGTTCAGTTCGTTGGTGATTATGCCGTTAGTTGTGAAGGGATAAAGGTTACAATCCCCCCTAATCAAGTAATACCTCACACCCACGAGATAAAGAAAGAAAAGTAGATAGGAAAACAAAGAAAACCTACCTACTTTGAATTGTGTGTGAGGAGTCGGTTTATGACCACCACTTTAATATTAGCCATCGCAAAAAAATAAGACAAGCCACGGGCTGTGGTAAGACTTGTCTAAAAATTATTCTACCTTATCTTTCTTTTTTGTAAGTTTTTTTACGAGATTCTTAACTAATGGTTTGACGATATTAAGTAAAAGTGGAGAACTGGCAGCGACCAAGCCAATAACAGCAGTAGATACAATGCTAGAAACTTCTGGAATGTACTGATCCTTAAACGGGACATCTTCATAGAGCGTTATACATTCAACCCCATCATCCCCTCTTTCATGGCCGATGACACGTTCTAACCTTTTTTCGTTACGAAAATCCCCAGTGCGCTGGTTTGATTTACCAGGGCATGGTGGCAAAATATTATCCTCCTTTTTCTTTTTTATTGGTGGTACTTCAGTTGACTGTGATTTTGGTAATGATGGCGAATCTATGGAGGGCAGACTTTCTTCCACTATTATCAACTGGTCTGGCTGATAGTTCAGGGGTATGAAAGTCGGATAAGGGCAGCTTGTACTTGTACCGCTTGGGTCGTCAAATATCAGATTAAAATTACCTGTATTTTTTGTATCTCTATGAGTGGAAGTACAACCGAAAGTGGGTACTTGTGGAAATGATGGTTGTATTGTTATCTGTGAATCATTTATTACTGGAATAGATATATCTGGAATATATATTTCTGGTATTTCCAACTATTTAAATGGTATTGGTATAGATTTGCCAGTTGTATCTGGTAAATTATTATCTAACATTTTAGGCATTAGATTTTGTACGTTTCCAAGTATTTCGTTCATTAATTTATTCTTGAACTGCTCAGAGGTCACATACTTATATGTAAAAAACCCACCGCCAAGGATTCCCAGAACTAAGACAGTGGATAAAATAGAGAGATAATTACAAATTTTTTGAAACATGATAAAAGAAGCAATCCTCCGTGCAATCAGTCATACATTAATTATATCAATGCTGCTAATTATTCCAACAATCGCTCCAATGTACCTGATTATGTCTTATATAACTAAGACCATGGTACACCAGAAGTCACAGTAGGAGTCTTTGATTCTGCTATCTGTGCAGCAATACTTGTTTCAATGGCTGTAACTTCATCAGAACCGATTGCAGCTTTAGCCCATGAAATAGCATTTGCTTTTGTTATATCTGCATAGGCAGTAAATGATCCAGAATCAGCTTCAGCAAGCCCTACAGAACCATAAGCAGAACCAGTATGATCTCCATCTGAATCACTTGCTGTCCAGTGGACAGTGGTAACAACATCAGATAAACTTCCAACAGTTTTTGTTGCGTCTAATGAAACAACATCCCAAGTAACAGCCATGATAAATAATATTTTATTTTATTTTACTTTGATTCTACAGGTTGTACAACGTCACTGAGTTTTTCTAACTGTTTTAATGCACCCTGATCTTCCATTATTGGTTGCATTAGTGCATTTTTTTCTGCAAGTTTTTGTTGTATTTCTCTTTCTAACATTTGTGCTTTTGCAATATTCAAATCAAGACGAGTTTTTGTTTCGTCATAAAGTTCTTGTGGAGTTGCCATGAAATTTATTTGAGTAATCTTATTATATTAACAAGCCATCAAAACACAAGGGTAGGCTTTACTACCATCAGCATATGTTGCTGTGTGGTTTGTTGAGATAATTTTTGCAATAGTAGAACTTCTCACAATATCATCTGCCTGTGGTTTTGCCGTTCCATCACCTGCTGAAATCAATAAATCACCTCTTGCAACAGTGGTTGATGCTGCAATTCTAATGACCATATCACCTGTCATTGCAACATAAAAATCATTTACAACTTTGTCATCATCATCATCCCAAGTATAAAATACACCAGCAACATCTTTATCGCCTTCAACATCAGATATTTTTGTCATGTTTAATTGTTGATTATCCTCACCCTCCCAAACGCATAAATCATCTAAATTACTCATTACTGTGCCTTGATAAATTGTTGGTCTTGCAGATTTATCAGTTGTTGAAAGTCCTTTAATTTGTGACCATCTACTTAAATGACCTCCATTATATGAAACAGTAGAACCAGAAACGCTGATTGTTCCTTCTAAACTACCTTGTCCAATAAGTCGAACAATAGTACCGTCATCGCCAGTTCTATTAAAACCTACTGCTGCTTGTGCATTACTAGCAACTTCCAACATTCTGCCTGATTGTGCTAACTTAACACCCTGTCCAGCAGAAGTTAGAGATTCAACAGTAGTGCTTGTAGTACCTACAAGAACATTCCCAGACGAATCTATACGCATCGCTTCTGACGCATCAGTTGAAAAGTACATATGATTTGTACCATGGTCATAACCAACAACTCCTCTATATTCATCAGCACCACTTGTACCGTCAGAAAAGAATATTCTTGCACCATCTGAAGTGCCGCTACGGAGTGTTATACCAGTAGTGCCAGATGTTGCAATGGTTAAATCATCACCACTAGAATTTCCTTCAGTAGTAGTTCCTAAAAGCAACCTTCCAGATGAATCTATACGCATACGTTCTGTATTACTTGATCCAGAAGTAGCGGTATGAAAACTTAACGTACCATCATCTTTATTAGTTGTATCGGCACCCGCACTCATGTGTATTGATGCTACTTCTGTACCATTCCATCTAGCAGATTGGAAAAATATCGTATCATTTGCACTTGATGCATTAGAGTCTATTTTGAATCTAAGAGCGTGAGAGCCAGTAGAAGTAAGATCAATTCCTTTATCGTTTCCTGTTCCTATTATATGAAGAGTATTACCAGGACTATTTGTACCTATACCAATCCGATCATTACCAGCATCTACATAAAATAAATTAGCTTCTGAGTCACCTTCAATCCTAAAATCTACATCAGCACCATCTTCATTAAATATTGTTGTAGCTCCTAATTCCATCCTTTCAACACCAGCAGTTGCCACGTTAAAAGTATCAGCAGCAGAGCTAAAAATACCTGTGTTTAGATCATCTCTAAAAGCTAATCCTGGTGTACTTGCAGAACCATCTTCAAGAGTTAAGGTACCATCTAACTGTAAAAGCTCTACCCAATCATTGTTACTAGAGTTTCTTATTTTAAGAACACCGTTGGTTGTGTCAGCCCACCACATATAAGCTGCTGTGGTACTAGGAGCAGAAGAACTGCTGTTATTTGTAAGTATCGCCTGTAATACGAGGTTTATATCAGCCCTGACGTTAGCTCCTGTAGAGTTATCTATAACATAATCGTGAGTAGCCATTACCTAATCCAATTTTTTATCTAAGTATATCCTAATCTAAAACTAACTACCACGCCCAAATCCTACGGCAGTATAACTAAATGTTTTATCCTGAACAGCATTTCCAGCATTAAGAAACTTAATATTAAAACCAGTACCTGAAATACTTGTAATTTCAAACCTATCAGTTCCACCAAGGTCATTTGCTGTGATACCAATACTTGGTAACTGTGTGCCTGCCCCGACACTTGTACCAGCCTGCCCTGTGAAGAATGTCTGATCAAAGGTAATATCAAGGCCAGATGATGATGTACCTGAAGAAATATTTGATCTCTGTTCTGTTCTTCTATCCAGTTCGGCTGTATAGCCTAGCTGGTCTATCTCAATAGATTGTGCTGGGTCATCAGAATCCATTTCACATCTGAATTTAAATCCACGACCTACATAAGTACCGTTTACAAAAGGATTAAATCTAGAGAAGTTTGCCCCATAGGTGCAAGATGTGCCACTTGATATGGTCGCACTTGTGGCAGATGTGACCGTAAAAGTATTTGCACTTGGAACTGTCTGAATTTCATAATTACCATCAGTTGCACTACCAGCAGTAAAATCTATTACAACAAAATCACCAACAGAATATCCATGTGAGGTCTTTGTAATTGTTATGGTTGTACCACTCTGTTCGTAGGTGGCTGAAACCGAGGTGTCAGGGTCTAAATCTGTGGTGGCTACAAGCAAAGAAGCACCTACATTAAATGCAGTAGCACCGTCAAAGTCTGTCCAAGTATCAATATTTGCTGACCTTTTATCAATAAGATCATTTGGATAAAAACCCTGCGTCACAAAATGTCTGCGTAATCTCAACGGTTGTTTACCACCTAAATCCAAAGTACTTGCAAATTCATAAGACCCACCTGTAATATCAACAGCACCTAAGAAATCAAAATCGGCCATAGCATCAAAATCTGTCACATCATCAAGTGTTACCAAAGAACCAAGAACAAGCCCATTTACATCTTCACTGAAAAAACAATCTACTTTTGCACCGCCAAAAGGTGGTGAATCTGTATCTTCTCTATCTGTAAAAACTGTTAATTTAGGTAAAGGGTCAGGGCTTGTAACTAAAACTGATGTTTCACCAGAACTTAGCCTGCCACCATCATCCCTAAATTTTAAAATATATTCCCCTTCGACAATATTCGGCACAATCGTTTCACTGATATTACCCGGGAGGGCAGGGATCACATCAACGGCATTTGTAAAAGTACCAGTGCCATCTGTAAGGTTTGACGATCTGACTACCACGTTTCCACCATGAATCACATCAACATCTGTGGATTTATCAAAACGTAATCTCACAAACTGATCTGATATTGGTTCAATGCGTAAGTTCTGCACATCTGCTGGCAGGGCTGTCTTACCAACTGTTGTAATTGATGTTGTTGCTGGGGTGATGCTTGGTTTTCCTAATGCGTTATAACTGAACACTCTGATTTCATAAATACCATTTTTTGTCTCAAAGATAGTAAAGTCTGGCCTTGTTATTGTTTCTGATATAAAGTTTTCATTCTGAAATCTATATTGCACCATGTATTCAGTTACACCAGCTACAGGTTGCCATTGGATAAACAGTTTTGATACGGCACGGTTGTTAAATACAACAATCTGCTCTGAACTTTGTAAGTTACTTGGGGAAGGTTTTATTGATGTAAGTGTTGTGATTGTCCTTGCTGCCAATGCCGTGCCATCTTCAACATTTGCATATTTAGATGAATTATGAGCAACGGCAGTGATCTGATATGCAAGCTGATCAACTTCTGTTACACCAATCACTCTGAAGGTTTGAAGCTGAACTGTTGTATTTTCTATAACCCAGACGCTGTTTGATGGTGGTGTTGATGAAAAAGCAGAGGATACTGTTATTGTTGTTCCAGAAATAGAATCTATTGTTTTTGTTTCGAGTGTGCCATCTGCAAGTATTACTGATAATGTTGCAGAATCTGTTGTTGCCAAATCTGTATTATTTTCATCATCTACGATTATCTGTGTTGTAGATACTCCTGTTTTTATACGACCACCTCTTCTAACCCCTGCTCTTAATGGATCAGCAATATTTATCACAGCACCTGGTCTTACCAAAGTACCTGATTCAAGAGTGGTGGTGAAGTTTACGATTTCAGCTTCATTTGATTGTGTGTAAAGAAACCATTTCCCAAGACGAGAAGCCATTCCTCTCGATGTTGTGGCAAAACCTTTTAAATTTTTTGTAACAACCCCATACTTTGCCTGTAATGCGGTATCTTCTACGGTTTCATAGTCTATATCTTGAGTTTCATTATCAAAATAGGCAACATTTACAACAGTAACTTTTGAATTTTTTGCTGAATTACTATATGTAAACCCCTGTTCTGTAACATTTGAAAGGTTAAATAAATAACTTGGATCTGTTGGTCTGTCCTGTGTGATTGATATTGTGCCAGCCGAATAAAAAGGCATCACACGCATCACAGAACATAAATCATTGATGAGATTGTATGCCTGTTTTTGATTCTGTATCACTACATTACAACTAAATCTTGGTTCTGTTCCTCCAAATCCATCATCAACCTGTTCTGCACAATAAACAGAAGCGGAATAGAAACTGAAAACATCCAACTGTGTTGTATCAATCTGATCACCAAAACCTTTTGATGTTGTTAATAAGTCATATAAAATCCAAGCTGGATCATTTGTCCATTCTTTGTCTGTCTTGAACGTACCATTAAAAGTACCTGAGTATGAGATTGAGCCATCAGATTGAACCGTTCCATTATGTGGAATCTTTATTTTTGTTCCACGAACTTTGTACATCCGAGAAGGAATTGATGGGAAGGTCTGAGCATCAAAACTTATGGCAACATGAGCCGAGTTTGCATATGCTCTCTGTTCGTTAATTATCTCTGTAAAAGATGACCACAATGAACTGTTTTGTAAAGTTGATTCTGTGCTGTCATCTGTTGTTCTGTTCACTCTGATTGTTACAGGAAAAGAAGTATCAGATGCAAAATTAATTTTATAATCCCTGAAATAAGTACTTGCAGTTCTTCCTTTTACAGTATCTGTTATAACAGTTGTTGTAGTGCCATCATTTTCAATGGTTTGAATATTTATTGCAACTTCCGCACCATTTATGTCACCATCATCTTCAAATTTTTGCAGGGAAGGGAAACCAAGAGTCACTCTGACAGCATTAACAGAAGTATTTGTAATTGATCTTGATACAGGACTTGCTTTTGTAACGGCAACACCAACAACATTTTCTGTTTCTATTTCAGAAATACCTTGTATTGCAGTTTGATCTGAAGTACCAAATCTTGGTTCAAAAGAGACATTCTGAAAATTAAAATCAGTATCTGCTGGACTTGTATTGCTTGCTGAAGATTGTAAAACCTGTGTGCCGTTCAGAAATACATCTTTTAAAGCTGCATTATTATAAGCAGTTGTTCCCTTTGTAAGACCAGCAGCACTTGGAAAACCCTCAATCTCACCTTCTCCAAGAAGTTCAACTAATGTCTGAAATTGTTTTGAGGCAAGGACATCATCAGGAAGATTTGGTTGTGTAATACCAGCTTCCTCAAGCCTTCTTCTATGAAATGCAAGTTGATTACCAATTGGCATTATGTAGTTCCCTCCACCTGTACCGTATCAACACCAGAACTGATCACAACTGAACCAGTAAACACTTCTCCATATAGTATGGCTACGCTGACACCACTGGCACTGACGTTCTGAATGCCTGAAAACGAGTATGAGTTGGCCATTTGTGGGTCAAGTGACCCATCTGATTCTGAAGCACCAACATTACCTGGAGATTCAAAAGGCGCAGGGGTCGGAGCTAATAAAGAAGTGATCCCACCTATTGCCAAGTCTGTGACAACAGCCGTTGCAATACTACCAACCACTGGGATGGCAGAAACGGCAGTGGCAGCAGCAACCGCAGCCCCAGCAACTGAAGTAACAGCACCAACCGCAGCAGAGGCAACCGCAGCACCAGTACTAAATAAAGATCCCACGATAGGTACGACAGGCCCAGAACCTGCTGCAATAGGTATGATCTGAATATCTCCTTTTCCACTCATAGATAAAAAATCCAACGGAACATCCATGTCGTTCATCTTTACCTTGTAATATTGCTGACTCATATGTGCCTCTACTTCTGGAAAATTACACATCAAAAAACGAATCGCCTCTGCTGGACTTGATACGGCAGCTTCAAAATATGATGAACCAAGAAATTTCCTCAATCTTCCATATACTTTTATCGTTTTAAGTCGCATACCTGTAAACCCCTCTAAGTGCTTGCTGATAACCTAAATCAAAAGGCTCTCGGCAACTTAATCTTCTTATATTATGATTCAAAATCATATTATCACCAATATAAACAGCAACATGATCTAAGTTACCTGAAGTTGATTGAAATAATAAAACATCACCAACTTGTATATCATCATGTGTCGGTTGTTTTTTAAATCCTGTAATCGGCAACCCTTTTTCAAATAATGGATTCTCAATAAAATCTTTTATTTTTTTTGGTCTATCCCATATTTTTAAATCAATATTTTTTGTTTCTTTATACCAATCATGGATTATTGACCAGCAATCATGTACACCCCAGATAAAACTTCTTCCGATCAGTGATGGTGCTTTCCAACCACTCGGTTCAAAAGAACACCATTCTTTCATCCTTACGCTGTAAATATGTGAAGGCAAATCTAAATACTCACAACTTGCTTTGTCATTATCAGAAGGTTGTGGTGGATCATAAGGATGTGAATGAACAATGCCTATTATTTCTCCTGTATCTTCACATTCTGCCCAATCGTCAGGGTCGATAATAAAATATTCAAATCCAGATTCTGCAATATTTTTACAAGGCCAATATGTTTCTTTTCCTTTTATAACTGCAAGCAAGCCACATGATTCCTTTGGCATACATTCTTCAGCGTGTTTTGCAGCATCAGTTTTCCAAGTCATGCGTTTACAAAAGTACCTACACCTGGAAAATCTTTTCTTGTAACCTGACGTTTTGGCGCACGAACTCCCTGTAGATCAAGTGCCGATACGAGTTCAAACTGTACAATATCTCTATTTTCTACAATTTTTCTATTTATAAAATAAATTTCCTGTGGAAGTTCTGCTGTGCTGTCTGGTGTTCCGAAAGGATTTTGGTTTGATGGAAAGTTTGCAGCATCCAAGAACTGACTGAGAGTGCGTATGCGTACAAATTTCGCTCCCTGTAGATCATTAAATGGTGTTGTGGCATTTACTGTTGCCATCAATGCTGTAATAGTTCCAAGCACATTTGAAACTGTTATGGTTGGTCTTGGAAGCGACCCACGGCCAGAATATTCAAAACCTTCAGCAGCAATTGGAAATTTATCATAAGTATTACCTTGCCATATTATTGAAGCGTTACTGTTCATACCAACCCCAGAATGAAACCTAGTCACATCTGTAGAGCCATGCAGTGCAGAAACTAAGGTCAAAGTATATAACTCAATAATTGATTTATTTGTTAATGATTGTAACTCTGCTGTAGGTAATCCCATTACGGTTCAAATACCTCCCTAAAAGTGCAGTTCAATATTGCTCTGTTGTTGTATGGTATGGTTTTTGTCCATGATTGGCAGACAAATTTTCCAGCACCTGATAATGTAACCGATACATTACCACTGTCAGTTGCAGAGGAAGCTGCCGTCACCGTGAATGTATTGTCATCAGCAGTTGTGGCTATTGCAAAATCACCATCTGTAGGGGAACCACTTGCAGTTGAAGTGTAGTCAATAGTCACAACATCACCGATAGCAAGGCCATGATTAGTTATTGTTATGGTGACAGTAGTTCCGCTTTGACTATATGTACCTGTTTTTGTAAAGCCTTCTCCTGGAGGTGTAAAGGTAAAACTTGCTTGATCATTTACACGACTTCGCAAAAATCCTTCTATGACATCAGATTGCGTTTCTGAAACATTGAAAGTAAGATCATATATTTTTGGATCTTGTGTTAGAGGCAAGCCAAACAACGCTCTGAACTCATAACCATCACCAAGTCTTGTTGACCTGATTCTTGGTGCGCTTGTTTTTCTCATCCCATAAGTGGGCTGAATAGAAGGAAAAGTTGCCATTTATCTAGTTAATAAACCTCCTGGTCTTTTTTCTTTTATGAGTTGCGCCTGAACAGCAGCACCTATCGCTGCTCCTAAAGCCTGTGCATCTGTACTGTTGCCAGCCACAGAAGAACCCGAAGCATCTACATTCACTGTAACCATATTTGTTGTATTATCACCTCCACCAATATTTGTGCTTGGTAATATTGTTCCCGATGTTCGAGGAACAAAAAGCTCTGGTTGACGCTCTCCAACGATATATGGTTTACCAGCTTTTACAGGGCCACCATTTGCTCTGAATAATCCACCTAAAACACCACCCAAGAAACCACCAAGACCTTTTCTTTTTCCGCCAGAGGCAGAAGCTCCAAAGTTCTCACCAAAATTACCGAGGATTTTATCAATCTGTGCATCAATAATTTTATCTCTGATTCTGTTTAATACATTAGTCATCGCCTGTCCAAAAGATTGTGCGCCTGTAATTGCATCTCTTAAATTACCCTTGATACTTGTTTCAATCTCTTCACCCACTGCTGTCATTTTTTCTTTAAGTTCTTCTGCTTGTTGTTTTTGTCTTTCTTGAGATTCTTCTATTTTTTTATTTGTTTTTTCAATCTCATTTGTTTTATCTAATCGTTCTTGTAATGGTTTTATTTGTGCTTCAATGTTTTTAATCTGTCTATTTAAACTTTGATTTATTCTGTTGTTTGTACCTAAACGAGCCTCTAAACTTTTTTTTCTTGCTGTTAAAGAATCAATCGCTGCCTCTACTTCGGCTTTACCACCTTCTCTAACAAGTTTGTTGAAGTTTTTTTGTTTTTGATTATGTTTTATGAGAGCAGTTGTTAAAAGTCCAACTCCTGTAACTAAACCAATTATAGGCAAAGCATTTAAGGCAATGGCTAACGCTCCTGTTGAAATTGCAAGAGCTTTTGTTGCTATTGATGCTGTTGCAGATGCTTTTGCAAAAGCTATAGCACCAACAGTCGTTGCTTTAAATTTAGCAATTAAAATAGTTTGAGCAGCAGTCAACAATGTAACTGCGCCTGTAAAACCTTTTACAGCTAAAGCAATTCCAGTAAATATTGCAGCAGTTTGTCCGATAGGTGATTCAATAAATTCTGTAACAGCGGTTGTTAAACTTGTAATAGTTCCTAAAGCATCTAACACTGCGGGAGCTAATAATTTTCCAACTGCAATAGATAGTTTTTCAGTTTCATTACTTAAAATTTTAAATACCATTGTTGGGTCATTTTTAATCAATTCTTTGAGTGCCTTACTTCCTTCCTTTTCAATCTCTTTAAAAGCTGCAACAACGACATCTTTTGTGATTTTTCCTTCAGCAGCCATATCCCTCAAAGCACCAACATTGACTCCTAATTGATCAGCTATCGGTTTAAGGACTGCTGACATTTGTTCTGAAATACTATTAAATTCATCACCTCTTAAAACGCCAGAACCCAGAGCCTGTGTCAACTGTCTCATTGCCCCTGCTTGTTCTTGTGCGGAAGCACCTGAAAGAATCGCTGCTGTATTAAATCCATTAAATATTGCAGTAATTTCATCCATAGTTGAACCTAATGGCCCTAATCTTGCTTGTAAATTTGTAACTCCTTCTAATGCGTCAATGGAACTTAATCCAAATTTTGTTTGAGCCTCTTCTGCAAGTTTTAATGATTGACTGTAAGTGCCATTATCCTTTGTAAGTATTTTTAATCTTTGATTTAATTTTTCAAAACTTGTGGCTGCTAATATTGTTCTTTTTGCCAAAACACTTATCCCAATACCTGCTATCGCTGTTTTTAAACCTCCAAAAGCTCTTTGTAATTGATTCGTTTGATTTTGAACACCCTGTAAAGCTCTAGTAGCACCAGTAGCATCAACGGTAAGTTTTACGTTTGCCTGTGCCACAAATAAAAAAAGCCTTTATTATATATTACCTTGAATTGTGTTTTTGTCGTTGCATCGCTTTTTTTTCTTCTTCACTTTTATTTTCATAATATGCAGCCCAATATATCAACTCTTCTTGAGAAATAGACATTCTTAATTCATTTATTGTTTTACCTAATTCTATTGCGAGAAAAAACTCAAAATTTAACCAACCATCTCGCTTTATTCGTTTTTTGCTGTATCAATATCAAGTTGAATATCAAATAAAAATAGTTCTATATCATTTAGAACCTTCTCTGGTAATGATCTTTGTAATATCGGGGCATCTGACATATCAAAAGCTGGAGTTCCATCCTCTTTTTGTGCCATCTTACAAAGTAACTGAGTTGAAACAGTTAACGCTTCATCTGTGCCAGCCAGCTGTTGAGCCTTCTGTCTGTCAAATCTTGTTATCGGTGGAAAATATAAAGTTGTCAAAACCTTGCCAGATGAATCTTTTAGTTCATACTTTCTTCTTGCGGTCATCTCATCTTTAAAAGCACCGATGAGAAGGTCTGCGGTTCTTTGATTTGTCATAAGTTGGGGTTGATAACTTTAATAATTAGATAGCTGAAGTAATAGTTCCAGTTGGTTTAAATGTAATGCTTATTGTATTAACGTCACCTAAAGCTGAACTTTGGTCAAAACTTGTAATAATTCCATTAAAAGAAATTTTCTTTGTGGCACTTGAACTGTCTGGGAAAAGCTCAAAGGCTGCTGTGCCAAGATCACCAGTTGTTAAAACACCATCAACAAAAGTTGCTGTCTCACCTGATGCTGAATCATCATAAACTAATTCAGCAGAACCTTCACCTTCAATTAGACCACCAACAAATGCCTTGAAAGTGTCGCCTTGTACTGTTGTTTCCTGAATATCTTTAGTGATAGACATTGACCAACTTCTAGTACCTAGTACTGGGTTTACAGATGAACCAGCATCATCAAATTTGACCTGCCCTACATCACCTTTAACTTTTGCCATGACAAAAAAAAGAATTATTTATAATTATATTAACCTTTTTCTGACTTTTTTACAGCCTTTTTATTTGCTTGTTGTTTTTCCATATAACGTCTGCATTGATTATCCCAATATTGAGGCTCTCTTCTGCCCTTAACAGCTTCGATAACATCAAGCATTTCTTCTGTAATTTCCATTTAAAGATCCTCGTATATTTCAAATGTAATTCTGATTTGTGTTTGAAACTTACCTTCTGGACTTGATGCAAACACTTCAGGCCCTACAGGTGAATCAAAAATAACATTTGATACTGTCACTCTATTGTATAAGTCCCTAAGTCTCTTGCCAATCGTATAATTTGACCCTGCTCCGATACCTTCTTCTGTGAAAATATTTAGTATCACCAAACCAACAACATTATTTGTAGCACTACTTGTGTCTCCCTGGGTTAGATATTCATTTGCACCAAAACTTGTAAGACATTGAACAAAGGTATCTTCTGTTGTGGAATCAAATGCCATGTTATTGAATACAACAGGAATAGCTGGACTTGATGCAAGCTCCGTTGCCAATCTTGCTTCGATTGTGGATCTTACGGTGTTTAAATCTATAGCAGCCATTTATATTCCTCTTTTAATTTTTTCATATTCTTTTCTAGCATATTGTTCAAGCTCTTTTCCTATAAGTTCAGGAAAACCAGGAACTGTTTTTTGTCTTGTTCTGTAAGTACCACCCCAAGAAGGAGGTAAGTTAACACCAAAGCAAACAGGTTCTGCGTAAGGTAAATTGTTTGTAACTGTTCCTTGTAATGGTTTAATATCTGTCTGCCATGCTGCTCTAAGCTGGCCACCTCCTTTTTGTTCACCTTCAAAAACAACTCTAACTGGTGTAGCTTTTTTCACTCTTTTAGTCCACTCCAAAGTAGTAGCTTTTACTAAATCCTCTACTGCTTCTCGCATAACATCATCAATTTGATCTAACCTTATTTGTCTTGCCATAATTACCTCAAGATAAGATCAAAACTTATAGCTGTATTATTCTGCTCGTTTGTTATTACCTGAATAATTTTAAACTCAACACTACTTATTACAACCCTGTCTTTTGTGGTCGGTACAAAAGATAAATCCCCTGCTGATATTGTTAGTCTTTTATCCTGTGATTCAATCAGATCATTTACTTCCGATCTGTTTACATTTGTTAACGCTCCTTTGACAGTAGTATCAGATGTAGATTCTGTAATAGCTCCAGTGGTTGTGTTATAACTGCCAGCCGTTACCTGTCTGATAGTCACATCACCTCCGAGCTTACTCAGAGTCTTTGATGCTGCCTTTTTTAGTGCGTTGGCAAGACTCATAATGAATAAGCTATGACCTGACCACTTGCAAGAGTGATGCTTGTAATGACCCCACAAACTTCAGATGATGCTTTCATAGTGATGCCATTTATGGTTGCAGATCCATTCTCTGTAATGTTCTCAGCAACAAAAGTCGCCTCTGCATCTGTTAAGCAATGCACCTTACCAAATCTGCCAGTGTGGGCGTTTGTATCTGTAATAATGATTGCTGCTGGGTATTCATAGCCGTAGCCCATTTTCATGACCTCTTGATTTGTAAGTTTGCTCTTCCACCTATTCTAATACCCATTAGGTAATGATCAACTATAGGTGGGATTCGATCAATACCAACTGCCCCATAGAATCTTGGGGTTGCATTTATATTACCGATACTAACTGTTGCAAAATCTTCCAGACCACTCAACTCCAAACCGTTCCTATTGTTGTTTAGATAAACAGCCAAAATGACCTGTGCATTTTTTACACGATCTGGGATTTCAGTATCAGTGTAATAATCAGCAACTAATCTGTTTGGAAAAGATAAGCCATAAAGGTTTGTGTAAGTGTCAGGTTTTCTTACTCCTGATCTTGGCCACTCAAGTGCCTGGGTATCATCTACCCGAGCCCCCAAGAACTTTTCACGATCAATTCTTTGTGCAGCGGTGAACAAGGCACGATTTTTATTGTCGTTGCTTGAACCATCCCATGCAGCAGCGTCATCACTGAGGACTAAGCCCTCAATAAATGAATTTGCATCATCGAGTGTTATATAGGTGTTTGCATTTGCACCACCAACAGTTGCATCAAGAGTTATCGCCATTTAGTTTTACCTTCTTGGGCTTTGGTTTTGGTTTTGGCTTTTCAAGAGTAGGAGTTAATGAAGCTGCCTTTTGAGCAGCCTCATTCCTCGCTCTCATACGCCTAAAAGCGTACATTCCCATTTAGCTAGATGCTCCCTTTAGAGCAACATAGTTAATAACGATAGCTTCACTTAGAGATCCACCTGATACGTTAGAAACTGTGATCTTGAATGATCCAGCTGCGATTCCGTTAGCACTTACGATGTAAGCACCAGCAGTTCCAGCAGAACCATGACAAGCAACGACAACATCTGTTGCAGCGACTTTGCTGTTAGTAACTGTAAAAGATACTTCAGCAGCGTCAGCTAATGCAGCGTTGTTCATTGTGATCTGTCCACTCTCAGTATTGAGAGTTACACCTGTTGATTTGTTAGTAGCCTGAGTTACAGTACCACCGTCTGTTGGGCCGATTAAACTACCAGCACCAATTTCAAAAATAGAAGCCATGATTAATCTTGGTTACTTACGTTAGTAGCACGGACAATTCCGATGTTCTTTGTCTCATACACTTTCGACCAAGAGGCAACTGTCTCTAATACGGTACGAGTTGGGTTAACAGTAGATACTGCATACTTCAAACCTACTGGATGGTAGATGTAATGAAGGTCAACAGCCATTGCTTCTTCTAAAGCAAGGATGTCTCTATCTGTTTGTGTTCTGATTGGTGCTTGCTCACCTGTTACAACTGCTCCTTGTGTAAAGAAGAATGTTGAATATTCAGTAGAAGAACCAGATCCAGTTGTTGGAACATCATCAGAAACAATTACGTTAAGACCCATAAAGGTATTAACAGCAGTTGGGCCATCAAATGCTCTTGTTGTGCTACCTGAAGCTGCTGCTGTATCAGGTGCGCCAGTGTTGTCATAGATTCTATCTATAGCATTACGCTCTACTAGGTCGTAGAAAACCTTAGAGTGCATAGCAACAGCAGTTAACTTCTGACCTTGATCACCAAGTAAAGATTGTGCTTTTGCAACGTGTCTTGGACTTAATGTTGTTGGAGTATCACCTGATTCTGAATCAATTGTTAAAGCAAATAAAGCAGAGTTGCTGTCGTTTGCGTTGATAGAACCAAATGCACCAGTTAAGCAAGAGAATAAATCTTTTTGCTTTTGGTTATTAACATAAGCAGCCATCTTCTGAGCGATAGCAGCCATTGGATCAGGGCCACCACCAACTGCTAATGCAGCCAAGTCTCTTGAACTAAATGCTCTACCTCTATGAAGAACAGCAGCGATTTGGTTATCAGCTGTGATCTTTCCAGGTGTTAATGATAATGAATCTGTAAGAACTTCAAAGTCTCCAGATAAGTTTGCTTTGTAGAATGGAATCTTTACAAAGTCACCGCCTCTTTCTGCGGATAGATTTAATTCTGCCAAAGGTGTTACTACCCCACTCTGTAAGAAGGCATCTCTCTGAGTCGTCTCCTCAATTAAGTAGGGGGTGAACACTTCAGGTATTATCAAATCCGACCTCAATGTAGCCATGAGAATTTAAATAATATGTTCACTTCGAGGCACAACCTCTGACATGGCACAACCACGTTGACTCTATATTAACTAGAAACTGCGTTTTTTAACATATTATATTTATTTATATCTGTACGATACAATCTTGCCTGTTCAGTTAAGTTAAAAGATTCTTTGGCAAATGGGTTGGATTCTCCTGTAATAACATCAGCAGTTACTTTGGTTGTTGTAGCACCACCGCCCTGTGGTCTTGGGTTTTTCTGTACCCATTGAGGCATCTTTTGTTGCGCCCAATCTTTGACATTAGTTCTGTTGTATCCGTCAACCACAACAACAGTGCCATCAGCTTCTCTTGCAAGTTGATCTCTGTTTATTCTTGACAATACATATTGTGGATCATGTACAACATCAGCTAATGCACTGACAGCAGGGGCTTCCACTTCAAGTTCCCTCTGTCTCTGCTCAAGTTCCTGTATTCTTTTGTTTTTCAATTCTTCTGCCTCTCGATATTGAGATGCAAGTTTTTCTCTTGCCTCTTCATATTTACCCTGCGCCTCAAGTTCTTCCTGTTCTTTTTTCTGCTTATAAGCAATCAAGGCATTTACATCAACATCCTGTGGAACGGCTTTTGCTGTCTCTTTTGCTTTTTTATAGTCATCTAATAATTCACTATTTTTCTTTCTCATTGATTCAATTTCTGCTTTTAAAGCATCAACTTCTGTTTGTGAAGGATTTGGCCTTGTTGGTTCGTCTGACATAAAAAATCGTAATATTTATTTATAATATTATCGTGAAAATTACCATTTGACCTTATGTGACCAAAATAACGGGGAAAATATCGTTGGATTTGGGTTCTGGGCATTATGTCTTGCGTAATATCTTTCTCTTCTTTGCTTTTCTGCTTTTGTTCT
>Ga0208666_1000180_pt1 | contig 30923 bp, 43 predicted proteins | sample 5B_taG_FD_184078 | JGI IMG/M metagenome (GOLD analysis project Ga0208666, IMG submission 184078) | Marine viral communities from the Subarctic Pacific Ocean - 5B_ETSP_OMZ_AT15132_CsCl metaG (SPAdes) (version 2) | ecosystem: Environmental > Aquatic > Marine > Oceanic | place: Pacific Ocean...
GTCGTAGCGGCTAGCAACAGCACCAAAAAAAACAGTACCCCTAGACCGGACGCAACCATTAGAGAATTAATCAAGTAATTAAACAGTTTTAGCCCCTTTCCTTGAGTTACAAGAACGATGCAACACTTGCAGGTTGGCCAAGTCATTGGTTCCACCTTTAGCTAAGGGAATTTTGTGGTCAACAGTTAAAGGGTCGCCAGGCAGCCCCACCCCCCGGCATTGAACACAATAAATAGCGTTTTTTAACAGAATTTGACGATTACGACGGTACTCACCCAGGTTATAAGCACGCCCCGGCCCTTTACGCTGGCGGATCCTTTGACAATTACGACAAAACGAACGACTAGACGCAGTAGGACTGAACAAAGCCCGACAATTCAAACAAGGCCGTGGTGGTTTTTTATTTCTAGCCAGGACCCCCCACCCCCTTATTTTTTATTTCAAGCAAGGCCTCAACATAAGATAAACAAAACGCTTGAATTTCCATAGCATTGCAATCAGCTTGAACAGCAAGGCCTTCAGCTCCATTGATTATTAAACTAAACTGCCCAGCAGTTGTCTCAGCAAGAGGACCTCGGTCAGCCTGAACTATTATTTGAATTACATTAACAACATTTGACTCTTGCTGCCATGCACTAAATTGATAAACAACACCTGAACCATGAACGTTAATAATTTCTTTAAAATTATCAGCAGCAAACCTAAACGACTCAGGAACTACCTCATTAACTAACCGTGCTGAATCAGACTTAAAAACCACTATTTATTTCTATCTTTCTTTTTTTCTTTCTCCTCATACGCTACGCATACGGAATTTATACTGAACAGATACCATACACTTATCATAAGGACTTTTTGTCCACTAGGTCAGAGAACTTAAAATCATTTAAAGTTTCAGTTATTTCTTTAGCATCAGCCTTATGCTTTTTCTTTTCATCCCTCCACTCGGCAGCACGGTCACGGTTACGCTCAACCTGCTTTATATACTTACCGCCATAGTTGTCCCAATCATGAATAAGCCATAACTTATTTTTTAGTTCAAGGAAACCTGAGTCAAACATGGCATCAACTAAGTCCTGAGCGTCACCCTTCCACACGCAAGCATGAGCAATCTCATCAGGGTCCTGGTCAACAATGCCATGGCCCCAATTATTTAGAGAGAACAGCCAGAAGTTAACTATAAGACCCAACGCATGAGCCTCCTCAATTTCCAGGGATCTAGCCAAGCGGCGGACCTTACGGTGGTCTCTTAAGCCAGTGTCAACACGGGTCCACATGCAGCTGCTCCTCTTTTATTATTTCACAAAACTTAAAATACGATAGTTGGTTAATTATTAAGTCCGGGTCTTTTTTTAATTCATTGTTTTTAAACTTTATTACATAAGCCCTAGACATTCTTATGCTCCTCAACAATTTGATGAGCAGAACGGATACCCAGTGCTTTCTTTTTATTTTCTCGCCAGGTTTTCTCATAAGCAACCATGCAACCCTTACACCAAGACTTTAGACCACCAATACCTTTTGAACGCTTTGAGAAGTTAGCAGCATCCTGCCGAGTCTTGCATTTGCTGCAAACCTTTGAAACCAAAGAACCCCACTCATTAAAGATAGGTGCAGCTGACGATTGTCGAACCCCAGCCTTTTTATTATCAACAATACAAGCAGCACAACGAGATTGACGACCACCCCAATCGTTGTTATTTATTGGAATTTTATTAACACGACGATAACAAGACACGCAGCGACGACTCAATAACCGGCCATCACGATGAAACTGCGGTTCTAAATTATTAAACTCAGAGAACGCACGACGAATAGATTTATAAACATTAGATTGTAAGCTCATTTTTTGACGATTAAGTCCAGGCAAGCCCATAAAGCCTTGGTCATCTTTACGAATAACAGAACTAGCAACACATTCAGGCATTACAGGACACCCAAGGCAGATAAGATGCGTCTCAAAATACTCGAAGTCGGTGTGTTCCCTTGGACTTCCTGGAAAAAATAACGAAGTTTTAGAGTCCCGGCAATTAGCACGCTCATACCAAGAGTCAAGAAAAGCAATTTCTTTAAATTCAATTACTAGCCGCCTGTTCATTTGCTTGCTCATCAGTAATTTTATTATATAAGAAATACTCATCTCCGCACCACAAATGCAAACCAAGGCCTAAGTTCATAGCAGCCCTCTTGAACGCATCGGACTCAGCATGCTTTAAATTAGAACCATTTGAACCTTGGTCTTGCTCAACATCACCAGCACCTTGAACAGAAACCAAATCCAAATCGCCAGGCATACGACAAGTTAAAGTACCAACGCAACCTGTTAACTTTCCATCTTGGTCAAAAATCTCACGATCTACCGACCAAGTGTAAAAACCAACAATCATCAACAGACGCTGACGTACAACACCGTGAGTCACATAGCTAGCGTTGCCCTTTCCAGGTTTAATTTTTATATAATCCTTAGGAAAAGGAGTAGCTAACTCCTTTAATATTTTGTCATTTTTCATTTATTAGACCCTCCAAGTCAGAACGACGGATAAAAACACGACGAACACCCGGCAATTTAACTGACGGAAGTCGTCCATCTTTAACCATGTCATAAATAGTTGTTTTTGAAATTTTTAAAAGGTCAACTGCCTCAGCAATTGTTAATAAATTAGAGTCGCTCATGCGTTACCCCAACAACACCAATCGAGTGAAGTGGTAAAACATGTTGCTCGCCTTCGTGAATGAAAACAACCAAGTCAATAGCATTACGAACATAACACTTGATAAAGGTGGAATTATTAAATTCTTGTAAAACCAAATTACGACCTTTTGAATCGGCAGAATATACAAGATTGACCTTATCGCCCCGTTTATATTTTAAAGAACGCAAGGGATGACCCGTACGCACACAAAGAGAAGAATTGACCTCAACGGCCTCTCCTTTTATTTTTTTATTAATCACAAATCACCCCTAGCGTCTTTTTATAAAGATACTACAAAAGCCAAAACATAACCAACCAAAGCTAAAGATGTTTTTCTCACTCTTGGTTTGTTTTTTAAAATCTAGGGATCTAAGATAATTTTATGAACAACGAGCAAAAAATCCTTGACTTCATAAACAGTTGGAAGTCAATACTTAAGAAAAGCGAGCTCGAGTCAGTCGTTGACACTTTACAAGCAGCAATCGATAACGCAGAAGTAAGTAGCCTCAAAGACAAGCAGGAAATAAGAAATAACACCATCAATAAAGCCTTATCTCAGCCAACAATACCAAAACAACCAAATACAGCAGAAATAGACAAATAACAGGCCACTGTAAGCCCCTGAGAGCCATTTAAAATAAGCCTTGGCCTAGTTGTCCCAGGGTCAATAGCCAACAAAACTAGCACAAAAGCAAAAGCGACGGATAGACCGCCGCCCTTGCAAAAACGCACCTTTTTATTTTAGTTCATCAGCCCATGCTGATTGGCCAGCAACAAGGTCATCATCAGAGATGTGAACGTAGGTGCGTAAAAATGTTTCGGGAGTTTGACCCAAAAGAGTTGCAGAAGTTCCAATAGGAACGTTTGCACGGTGTAGACCCGTAGCAACAGTATGACGAGTGGCATGAAGTCCCATATAACGGAAACCTCCCTGCTTACAATAACGCTTAAAAGCGGCAGTATAAGAATCAGGCACAACAGCTCGACCATTACCACGATGGAATAACCACCCATCATTGGACCATAAATCACGGTCCTCATTATTTGAGTTCCAAGAACGACCATAGACCTCGCCTGAGTGACATCTCTCTAGGTGCCTTTTTAGTTCAGCAGTAGAGTCAACGTCAAGAGGAACCATACGGTTATGGTTTTTCTTAGAGCTAGACCCAACGAAGTCTACAGTACGTCCTCCATTTCTTACTTTTTCTACGTGTTTATTGACTGAAATAACGGCAGTAGAGCCATCGGCAGAGTACTTGATATCCTCAAGCCTAATGCCACAAAGCTCACCACGTCTAAGACCCGAAGTCAAAGCAAGATAAAAGAAAAAATAATCACGTCTAATGTTGTCATTATTTTTAATAAAGTGCAAGATCCCTCGAACTTCCTCGATTGAGTAAGCGTCTCGGTTAGTCTTTGGAATTTTTACACGAACAGTCGCCTTTTTTTTCATTGGATTAGTTCCCAGGGAGTTAGTCTCAACAGCCAACTCAAAAACAGAACTAAGAACACCCTGCAAGCGAGCAAGATAACCCTCAGACAAACCCTCAGCTCGTTTAATTTCAAGCCAACGGTTCAACATAACACTATCAATCTTTGTCATTTTTAAAGACCCAAAGTGCTCCATCCAATGATTGTCCAAATACATTTGATACTTTTTTAATGTTTCGGCACGCTCAACCTTAACACGGCAAGACGGCAGCCAAACATTAAGACAAAAGGCTTTAAAATTAGTTTTATCAACTACGTGCTTTATGGTGCCTTTATTGACACCGTCAAGATATTCAGTAACAGACGCTTGAGCCTCACCTTTAGTTTTAAAAGTCCCTGACCAAATTGTCTTATTTTTACCTTCAATAACTTCTTTAACACTAGCTTGATAAACTGTGCCTTTTTTACTTTCACGTTTACGAATATGAGTCCAAGCCATTAGTTACCCTTCTCAGCTTCAAAGCCACGAAAAAAACCTTCCATATAAAGATTTTTATTTTTATCTAACCAAACACCAACCTCAACAGGTACTAAATTTTTAACACCGTTGAAGTCAGCCATGTTAACTAAACCTGACTCACGCACAAAGCTAAGAGCTTTAAAAACGGACTCAGGGATTTTTACCTTAGACATTACAGCACCTCCTTTAATAAAACCTCATCGACCACGAGAATAACCTCGTCGCAGTCGTCACAAGTGAATACCTTGTTTAATTTAAGGTCGATTGGAAAAATCAAATTCATGTGATTACTTTGAGCAATCATACACTCACAACCACACTCAACGTTAGTACATTCAATCTCTAACATTTTAAACCTCCCCTATAAGAGAACCCTCAGGAAACTCACCGTGCTCGTCAAGAACCTCATCAACATTCATGTCGTGAACTTCTAATTTAACAACCTTGTCAATTAGTTCTTTTTTATGTTTTAACTCAATATTTACTCCATACATAAGTTGATTACCTAACTCCTTGGCTTCTCGCCAATCACTAGCCATCACCTCGATAGTTGTAGGAAGTTCAACACTAAGAATAAATTTTTTATCTTTACCCATAGTGACCTCCGTCAATCCAATATTGAAGTGTCTCTTCGTCTAACTCATGTAATTTATAAACAAATACAGTCTCGCCGTAGCCTTCCCATTTGAGCTTATAGTCAATCACATCAGATATGATACGAAAACCAACAACAGACATAGTGTCGGATTTTTTATTCACTGTCCTTTTGACAATAAAGTTAAACTTGGGAACGTTCATAAACATACTGAAGTCAATAGCTTCACTTCCACGTTTTGTAACTAACCCATTAGTTTCTAGTAGTGCCTTCTGTTTTTCAGTTGGCTTGATATTTTCGGTCATTTTTCTCCTTTGTTGCTAACCAATAAATAAGATTTTAACTCAAATCCCAGGGATCTGTCGCATTTTTTCTTTATTTTTTGGCTCAGTTTTGGCTCAGTTTGGCTCGGAATTATTGGAATTAACGGAATTATAGGAATTAACGGAATAACAAGACTCTAAAATTACCCCGTTTTCTTTCCGTTATTTCCGTTATTTCCGTACCGTCCGTACCGTCCGAAAAACACGGGGAGAGTAGGACACCACCGACCTTTTGCAGAATAAGCCAATAAAAGCAATTGATTGTTGCTTAAAACTGAGTCAAAAACAGCCAATTGGCTCAGATTTGGCTCCGTTTCAAAAAACTAGGCACTTGTGAGCCTTTCTAAGCGTTTTGTAAAACAGCGTAGAACTGACACCCACACTCAATAAGCAAGACGGTCGTCGTCAAGTTGCCCATAAGTTGCAGAGTTAAGACGAAAAAACGCAGAGTTCACAGCATCAGATACATTAAAACGGACAACAAAGTCCTGCGGCGAGATAGCAAAAGAAATACCATCAATAACAGACTCACGAGCCACCTGAGCAGACTCGCCAGGCGGGGTTATTTCAATTTTTATACCGCTTGATAATTCAAGACCAAGAACCGCTAATTGGTTAGAAGTTGATAAAGTGTCAACATTTAAAACCATAGACGAAAACCTAGGCAAAGCGTCCTTAAATTTAGCAAGCAAAAACTTTGCAGCATTCAAAACATCAGAATCACTTGAATTCAAAAGACTGGTCCTCTCCAGGTAACGCTTTAAATATTTAGCTTGACTAGCCGTGTCACTTGCCGACTGAACAGATCCCCCTTCTCTTTTTAAATTTATGACATTAAAAATTAAATCGTCATCAACAGGTTGGCTAACTTCCAAATAAGGAATGTCAGAACCATCATCAGAAAACACTTGTGAGGAAGTAGTAGGAAAAGATGCGTGCCGGTTTTTAAAATTAAGAGTTCCATCAGCACCAGTGAAAAATGCACCGTTCTCGCTTTTTTCAATTTCTTGAATTAAACCCAAAACATTGGTGGACTTATTTATTGACTGCATCGTTGAGTTGCCGGTGTCAATTGAAGTTGAACCTGAAAAGGCAACCTGAGAATTAGACAAGATAGATGAAACCATTGACCCGGAGTCAGTAGAACTAACAGACAAAGAAGTAGCCTCAATATTTGACAACTTAACAAAAGAGTCAGAACAAGAAACCTGGACCTTTGAAGTTGTTTTATTTGGATATTGAGTAACCCAATCAGTAACAAAGCCAGTGTAAAGATTTGTATAAGATGACTCACCAGCAACAAGAGCATCGATAGAAACCTCAATCAATGGCTCAATGCCTGGGTAATAAGGACTGTTAATATTTGCTGGGTTAAAACGACCATCGCTCGAGTTTTCAAGCAAAACAGTTGCGGTACCAGAACTAAAAGAGTTTAAATCACGGGATCTACCACGGTTAACATTTACAGATTGAACAAAAGAAGTGACATCAACTAAAGTCACCCCACCACCTAAAACATTCCCTGAGGCCAAGCGGCCACGAATAGCGTCATCCAAAGTAAAAACATTAGGGGTAAAACCAAAACGAACACGCAGAGTAGGTGCAGCCATTAAATTATGTCCAAAGCACTTATACGAAGTGGAAGTGGACCATTAGAACGCTGGAACTTTCTAAGTTGCTCGACAATTTCACGACCAATCTCAGAACCATCAGCACCCATGCCAGCGTTGACTGTTATGTTTACATTTGAGCGGCCAAGGTTGTCGCCAGCTCTCGACAACGGAATCACAGCCTCAGGCCCACTCTCACCGATTAAAGCGGTCGTGGGTTGAGTTACAATGCCACCCTTGGCCAAGCGTGGAATATTTGGGATGTCAGGTGGGTCAATATCGATACCAAAGAACGAAAAGCCCAGGCCTGAATTTAATGAGCTGATAAAGCCGTTTAATTTGTCAATAACTTTATTAAATACAAACTTAACACCCTCAAATACAACACCCGCTGAAGTTTTTAAAACCGTTGAAATAGTTTCTAGTAAACCCTTACCGAAATCTTTTAACTTAGGAACGATGAAATCCTTGACTTTTTTCAAACCATCAATGATGACACCAGCTAAAACTTTTACAAAGTCCCAGCTGTTTTTGAAAAAATCCAGCAGATCCCTAAAGATACCTTTAAAACCATCAACAGCCAACGAAACATCGCCAGTTAATAAACCAGTTATAACCTTTACAACAGACTCAAAAAAACTTTTTAATCTATTAAACACCTCAGTGACTTTTAAAACAGCAGACTCAAAACCAGCCTGAAACCCCTCGCCCTTAAAGAAGTTAATAAAATTAGAAAATAAGTTTTTTAGAAACGCTATAGAATTAGTAACAAAGTTTCTAAAACCCTCAACATTATCAAATGCAAAACGGAAACCAGCAGCCAAAGCAGCAACAGCTCCAAGAATTAATACAAAAGGACTAAACAAAGCAGCAACAGCCGTAGCTAAAGATACAACAGATGCAAGCAAGATACCGCCAATAATTGTAGCCAAAGCAGTAAAAGCAACCTTGGGGTTTTCTTTTATAAAGGCCCGGATGCGTTCAAAAACAGGAGTCAACCTCTCCTCAAGCTCCTCAAATGCCGTACGAATATTTTTAATTAAACCAAGAAATTGCTCCGAACCAATGAACGCACGAACAGCATCACTAAACTCCTGAACCTTAGGTTGGAGTCGTTCAAAAACACCTCGAGCTTTATCAATAAAATCTAAAAGAACCGGTGCTAATTTTTGGCCAATTTCAATTACAAACACATTAATACCCGCTCGAATTTTATCAAGGACAAGACCGATACCAGACGCACCAGTTTGAAAAGCAGCATCCGTAGCACCAACAGCCTCACCAGCCGCCTTAATTTCCTGTGCAAACTTTTCAGCACCCTTACCAGTTAAAACTTGAGCAGCACCCGCAGCCTCAACAGAACCAAAATAAGCAGACAAAGATACACCACTAGAGTCTGCGTCTTTTTTAATTAAATTAAGAGCGTCAGCAACATTTCCGCCTTCAGCAATAAAAGCAGCAAAATCCTTGCCCGCAAGCTCCTTGAATTTTTTTGAAATAACAGTTGTTGGTTTGGACAATTCAGCAAAAACAGCACGCAACTGAGTCGCAGCAACAGAAGTAGGAGTACCAGCCGCCGTCAAAGTTGCAAGAGCAGCAGTAACATCACCAAACTCAACACCAAGACCAGCAGCAACAGGTGCAACCTGGAATAGGGATCTAGACAATTCATCGACCGTGGTCTTACCACCTTTAACAGCCGTAAAAATTAAATCGCTTGCCTTTTCAAAACTTACAGCCTCCGGACCAAAAGCATTGACAACAGAAGTCAAGCCATCAACAGCAACACCTAAATCAGTAGCACCACCAACAGCCAACTTATTAGCAGTTTCTAAAAACGCAAAAACATTATCAGGCGGTACACCAGCAGATAAAGAGTTATAAAGTGAGGGGATGACCTCCTCAGGCAAAACACCAATGGCTTTTGAAGTTGAGAGAACATCAGCCTGCATGGTGTCCATTGCAGCTTTAGAAATGCCAGGCATAAGAGTAAAGACCTCAAGCATTCCATCCTCAAAAGCACGAAACTCGCCGATTGCTTTAGTTGCAACAGCACCAGCAGCTAAACCCATACCAGCAAAAACTTTATTTATTTGACCACCGACTCGGTTCATGTCTTGACCTAAAGCGTCAAACTTTTTTCCAACAGCTCCAACCTTGCCTAGAAATTTTTTAGTGTCGGCAAGAAATTCAAACCTTAATGTTTTCTTTTCCATTATTTACCCTTGATGGCTTTCTTTGCTAGTTTTAACATTTGGTCAGCATAATCCTCAGAAAGTCCCGGAACGATTTTAGCTATTGTTTTTTCAGCAACATAACCGCCAAACTTGGTCCCCTCAGGAAAACCACCCTGACGAGTCCAAAAGTCACCAACCCACTCCTTATAAACCCTACGCTTCATTTTTTCAGCAGGATAATAAGAACCTTTTATACCTCGATTATTTAATTTAACTCCAGGTTGAACAGCACGACCAACAGCACCACGCTGCGTCTTGCTTATTTGATTTGATGAACCCAAATCTCTAGACCGACCAACAATAAGATTAGGTATAAATTGATACTTTCGGCCAAATTCTAAGTTTCTAACAAATTTATTGGTTTTACGAATATCAAGGTGTGCAGTTTTATCAGTGCCACCACCAACAAAACCAGCAGCTCCCCGTTTTCTTTTTGGTACAGCTGAACCTTGCTCACGCTGACGCAAAGCCTCAGCACGAGTAGCAGCCTCAACCTCTTTACTTAAATCCTTATGAAAGGATCTAAACTCCTTACGAACCTCGCCAGCTTTTTCTAAGCCACGCAGCCCACGAATAACATCGTTTAAACCGTCAGCAGCAATACCGGACCCACTGGTCGTTTTTGTTAAACCTTTAGCCATTACTTGCTTGCTTGCCTTTCCTGTTCATTTCTTTTAATAATTGAATTTTGTAAACCCAAGAAATACTCGAGTGGTAAATTGGCCACTTCTAACGGACTTAAACCCGCAGCTAAAGCAATATCACAAATTATGCTGACGAAGTGACCGTCAACTACCCCGGGGAATCATCCCCTTCAAGGCCGTCAATTTTAGCAACACCCTCCAACCATTTATCAAAAGAGTCAGTGGTGCCTAAACGCTTTGACGCATTCCAGCATAAAAACATTAACTCCTCAAATGCTAAATTTTGAAGTTCAGCAGCTGGACGAGTTCCAAATTTACGCTCAACAGCGACAAAGTCAATAGGCCTTAAATCAAGCTCTTGCTTAGTTCCGTCTACTAGCACCAAAGTGAGCTGGTGCAACCCTGATGGATTAGACATACTAAGAAGTAGCTCTCGAAATTGTACCGGTGGTAGGCCAAGTAACGCTTACAGTTGCAAGGTCACCTACAGCATTTCCAAAAGGAACATGCTGAGTCACTAAACAGTTTCCGGTATATTTTGGATTTGTTGAACTTACAGAACCACTGGTTGGCCTGATGTCAAAAGCTACAGAAGTTCCCAGGATTGGAAAAATTGTAGCGTCAACTTCACTAGCAGCAAAGTCAGAGTTGAACTCAAGAGAAATCGATCCGTCCTTAAGTCCCCCTTTCCTTGACCTAAAAGTCGCCGACATGGCAGTGTCATCTTGCTCTTCAGATGTGATGTCCAAAGTTACAGAACGAACATGGTCGGATAAGTTCACTGAATTTATAGTCACAGACGCATCCGTGAAAACAAAAGTAGCCATAATAAATATCCTTTTCTTTTTACTTACAAAAATAATACTTTTATTTGTTAATCAAAAACCTTAGTGGCCTAGTCAGAAGTAAAACAGATAATCGGTGTATTATGGCCATTTCAAGCCCCTGTGTGCGATTTGTAATATGAGTAGGCCCAATGGTAGCCTAGACAACAAATACCCGTTAAAACAAAACCTAAGGCCTGTCATGGCCATATTTTGTGAATCAATGAATTTAGGCTATAAAAAACCAGGCCCGTAGGCCTGGCTTTCCATTTTCAGTGACTTGACCGAAACTCAGTCAAACATACCAGGGAAAATAATGTCACCATCACTATAAGTGACCTCCTCAAGTTGGTCAAAGACCTCCTCTAGACCTTGCAAGCATTCCTCAAGCATTTCATATTTAAGAGTCCCCTCAAAGTTAGTACCTTCTAGGTTTTCTTTCCACTGCTCGATTTCATACTTGATGTCCTCGACATCTTGCTTGGCCTCAAGAACCTGGTCAACCGCCTCATTAAGACGAACCACCCGGCTCTTGGATTTTCTCATTTGCTTACGGTCCCAGTGCCTTTTGACTTCATCATAGAAGTTGTTGAGCTGACGGTCCGTAATTACCAACTCCCCAGTGGTCCAGTTGACCTCCGGATTAGTTGGTAGCTTAATAACGACAGGTGGCTGCACCCGCCTTAATTTTTGAGTCATGACGACCTCCTTATTTTTATTGCTAACCATGGCGGTATGTTACCATAACTGTTTTGATTTTGGTCAATAAATGCTTTTGTTAATAAGCCATCGATAAAATTTAATATGCAAACCGTCAATCCACCACCACAACTCCCACAAAACCTCATAAGTAAAGATAAGAAATAATTGATAGTAAATTTTTAATTTAATTTTAATGAATTGAAATAAGTTTAATTTTTTCATTTGGTCCTTTCCAACACGCAGCAGACTCAGCCCAATGGCCCCAGCCTTGCGGTGTTTTATATTTTAAGAACGCAGCAAAGTGCGTAGAAGTGTGGGGATCTAAAGCAGAACCCTCAAAATTTAATTTTGACGAAACCCAGGTCCAGGTTTTATCTATAAACTGCCATAAACCGGCAGCAGATGATGTGGGGTTTTTAGCTGACGAAACCCCGGAACTTTCACAGCCAATAATTTTATAAGCAGTTAAGTGGTCCTCAGGTAGGAAATGGTCCTCAACAAGGTCAGACCACTTGGCTCCAAGAACCCAAACATTACGATGAGCAAGGCAATGCTGATAAACAGCAACATCTTGATTAGTTGCAGGCATACTCAAGGTGCAAGCTAACAATAAAGCTACCAAAAACCCCCTAGGTTTACTTTCTAAAGCCGATGGTTAATAACCAAAGACCAAGCGATATAAGTATAGCAACACCAACTATATCCTTAGCGGTTCCGGTTAAGGTTAACCATGCAATAAAAAATCCTAAGAGCGTAAAAGTTTGAGCAAGAGTCTCCTGCAATATACTTTTAATCCACTTAAAAATTTTAATTTTTTTAAGCAGCCCTAATAATTTTTTTATCAATTTATCCTCCTAAACGGCACAACACTAGCCGAGATAATCTGACTAGCAATAATAACGGGAACGACAACCTCCTGTGCCTTTTCTTTTTGTTGATTGGTTAAGTCATCGCCCAAACCAGCAAAGCTAATCTCCTCAAAATCCACCTGAAAAATTACGGCTGGATTTTCAAGAAACTCCTCAACCTGAACCTCAACAACAACATCAGACAAGTTGTAATCCTCAACTTCTTTATTCTCAACAGCACGCTCGACAAAAGTGTCAACCGCCTCAGCAACAGCCTCGTCAGTTTTAACAGCTTCAGCAATTACAGCAACATCATCAGACTCCTCAAGACCAAGAACTTCAGCAACCGTCTCGACCTGCTCCTCGGTCAATTCCTCAACATCATCGATAGCAGACTCAACAACCTCCTGGACAACAACAACCTGCTCCTCGGTCAATTCCTCAACACCAGCGTCGACAACGTCCTCGATTATTTCCACCTTCTCAGTTTCCGTCAAAGTTTCCACATAGACCTCAACGACCTCCTCGATTTCATCCTCAGTAAGGTCCTCGATTATTTCCTCAGGGATTTCAGGAATTTCATCCTCGACAATTTCAATTGACTCAATGACTTCAATAACAATCTCAGCGATTTCATCGTCAACCTCCTCAAAGACTTCATCCTCAAGGTCTAACTCAACAACCTCGACAATTTCATCAGAATCAAAATCCTCAATAATTTCTGGCAGATCTAAAACATTTTCATCCTCCTCTACAATTATAAGAACGATGTCATCTGGAAATTCAATGTCATCAAGCTCTAGGACTTCCTCCTCAATAATAAAGATGTCAAAGTCAGTCTCCTCAAGCTCTTGAATAACATCAATAAACTCTTGGAGGTCCTCCTCCTCAAGGTTTAAATCCTCAAGGTCAATAGACTCCTCAAGTTCCGCTAAAATTTCAGCCTCAGCTTGAGCCTCAAGCTCCTCCAGGTAAATTTGATATTCAATTTCCTCACGGACCTCACGCTCCTCATCAGTTTCAAAAAATCCAGTTTCCTCAAAGTTAGCATCTAGCTCAGCTTGATACTCAGCCTCCTCACGCTCAAACCTTTCATCATCAGTTTCTAAATAACCAGTCTCATCAAAGTTGGCCTCCATTTCCTTATTTAAAGCCTCCTCAGCAGCAATACGAGCAGCCTCCTCCTCAGCAGCAATACGAGCAGCCTCCTCCTCAGCAGCAATACGAGCAGCCTCCTCCTCAGCAGCAAGACGAGCAGCCTCGGCTTCAGCAGCCTCACGGTCGGACCTTTCCTGGTTAGTTTCAAGAATTCCAGTCTCAGAAAAATTATTATTTCTTTCAATTGTCAAGGGATCTAAAGTAGTGGTGGTCGTGGTTGAAGTTGTTGTGGTTGAAGTGGTTGTGGTTGAAGTGGTTGTGGTTGTTGGAGTTCCAAAAGTCCAAAAAATATCATCAACAATAACATAGTCATCATAAACAATCTCAACAGAAGTAATAAATTTGTCAGTAACCGAATGCGTTATATTTTCAAACATAGTCGCAACATTCGCATTGGACTGAGCGTCATAATTTTCAGTAACAGAAGTTGAATCGCTGTAGTTCCAAGTGACCGAATAAGCATCATTAACGCAGCCTGATAAGAAACCAGCAGAACTAACACTTGACTCAGGAAAAGTCATGGTCAAAACAGCATCGTCAACATTCTGCATATTAAAATGAACAGCCTGAGAACTTGAACCACACTCACCGGAATGAATATCTAAACGGTTCCAGGACGCACCACCATAGTCAAAAGTAAGACTGGTCTGATTTTGACCATCATCAGCAATACGCTCGTAAGTTGTTGATTGATTAGCCAATGCCGGGTAAGGAAAAACTAAAAATAAAACAAGTCCAATACGAACTAAAGTATTAAATTTATGAACGAAGTTAATTTAAATTAACCCTTATTTTGAGGGGTCCACTCTTCAAGGCCATTCTGTAAAGCGGTCACCGCAGCGACGGCCCCAGCAACAAGTGCGTTAGTTAAGACATCCATCTCAACCATACCAGTACCTGATGCGGTAAGAATACCTAGAAAAGCCTGGATAAAAGTCCTTAGGGTTCTAATCCCGACCTTTATAGCCCAATCTTTAAAATCCATTTTTACTCCTAAGCGTGTTTTGATAGAGCAATAGCGGTCATAAAGTCGATTGAGCCAGACGGGTCCAAGTTGTTATCGCTTTGAAAGGACTTAACGGCCTCCTCAGTCTCGCCACCAAAGTCAGAGTCAGCTCCAAACTTAGGCATACAAGCAGCGTCCCATTTAAGCAGTAACTCCTGCAAAAATTTAACATTTAAACCATTATCACCTTTAGACAACAGATGCTCCTTTTTTTCAATTTTAATTTTACTACTTGCAGCAGGAGTCGAAACTTGGCCTAGATTAGAGTATTTAATTGTGACTTTTTCGCCAGCAAGCAAAGCGTCCCGGACTTTAGGATAAAGAGCCTCATAAGCGGCACGGGATCTACCAATAAAGCCGTCCTCGTTTTTATCCAGGTCGGCCTGAGTTTGGCCAACAAGCAGACAGCCCAGGGTGTCAAATTGGTCATTCCCGGGATGGATTAATATAAATTGGAACCCAGGCACCGATTGCAGCCAAAGCATGCCTTGATGCCAACCAGGACCAAAACCATCCTTTGCATCATAGTGCTTTTTAGTACGGTCATGAAAACCGCCAACGGTTCTTAATTTTATTTCATACTCGCCAAGTGGAATAGCGGTCTCGCCGTAGACTTTAGGACCGTCCCGAACTTCATCCTCCAGGGTAAAACACTCCCGGACACCATCAATAAACATCTCGCCATTTGTGGCATCGGAACCAAACTGAGTTCTTTTTACTTCAAGTAACATATAATTATTTTATTACACTTAAAGTGTTAATTTTATGGCCTATTGATTTTAATATTCATAAATTGATTTCCAATTATCTTGATGAAATCTATTAATTTTTTGATATTCAATTTCTTTCTCTTCACCAGGAGTCATTGACCTTACAATTATATTATCTTTTTCTGTCCTTCTTTTGATTGGTACAATATGGACTAAAGGGTCCCCGGCTTTAACAATAAAGCTGCCTTTGCCTTTAATTTCATTATAAAATTCAAATGGAAAATTAGTCTCATGCCAATAATCGCTTTCAACTATTCCAGGTAAAAATCTTATGTTTTTTCTAAACATATAAAACGGGTCACTGAAATATAATGAATAACCCTCTGAAACTTTAAAATAGTATGGACTTGTTAACTTTAAAGCACCAACACGACCCTCAATGTTAAGGTCCATGTGCTCAGTTTGAAATGAATTGTGAGGTTCTAAATAATTTTTTATTGGAACTTCAGTAGCTTTACGAATAGGCATATCATACTCGAACGTGTCGACGTCCCATCTAAAATAAATATCAGACCACGCCGGAATTATTATGCCTTCATTAATTACGTTTCTAATTGCTGGACATTTCTTAGCGTGATTATTTCCGCTTTTAAAATAAAATTCAGTATCCTGTCTTGATTTAGTTATTTTTATTTTTTTATACCAATCAGGCAGGAATTTATTTGCTGCTTTTGGTGGATATTTTTCAATTAACTTTGAAAGTTTTTCATCTCTAATTAATAATTCAATTTTCATTTTTTCGTACCCGGATGTACCTGTTTTTTTTGTAACTTAACAATTTTGTCATTTTTTGATTATATTCATCTTTTTGTTTTTGATTTGCAACTTCAATTCTAACGTCATCAGCGTCAGGAAAAAATAACTGCATTGCACCATCTCCATTTAAAAGTTTTAAATTTCTTTCATACGGCTCAATCATTACATTAAGCTGTGGAACATATTTACAATCGTACATACCAGGAACTACCTCGTAAGCTCTTTGATATTCATAAAATGGATTTAGCAACATCATACGGTTGCTTACATCACTTGAAATAAAAAATGGTGCTTTTAATTTTACTGCCGTTAAAGTTACAATTTTTTCTAATGCTTTTGATGGAACATAGTCATAATATTTATAACTTTCAAAGTGTGAACCAGCATTAGAGTCAACAGCTCCATGAGTGCTTATGCTCACATCATAGTCATATTTATTTATGTCATAATTAATATTTATATCTGCCCACCATTTAAGCAGAAAAGTGTCATCCAAAAATTCATAAATGCCACCGCAACCCTTGAAAGTTTTGTAATTTATTTCGTGACCTTGAGTAATTTCATTTTTTGGTGCGTGAAGTGGAATATCTTTAAACCAACTAGGCCTGCAATTTTTATAAGGTTCAACAACTTTATTGTCTAATAAAAATTGTTCATCAGCAAAAATATAAACAATATTTTTCTTTTTAAACATTTAAATATTTTAATAATTAAAATTTAAAAAAAAAATTAATTTTTAAAAAATTGTTTTATCCGCCACCGGAACCGTTATCGACCCATTCATTAGTTTCAGGCAAAAACGACCATTGACCCGGAGTGCCGTCAGCATTTTCATACTCGCCCGTTGGATGATTATCTAAAGGTGGTATATATTTCTCTTTACCATTATCCCAGGTAAAATCAGACCTTGGACTTTGAGGCAACCATCGACTATTCGGTTCGTCATACCACCAACCAATACCACCGTCACCAAACTCAAGATCGGCGTTTAAATTTTTTAATTCAACAATTTCTAAAGAATCATCTAAATCATTTGTGTTAGTAGCTAAAAGAACTTTAATAATAACTTTTACATTATCATCATCAGTTTCAACAATTCCGTATTCTTTTAAAGACATTACAATTCAAACCTTAAAATTACTGCTCCCGGCTTACCAGCTGAACCGGACATAGAGCCATGACCATAAGTGTTATTTAAATCACTTGTTTGTGAACCACGTCCCGGTGCTCCACTTGAATACTCCTTACTTGAACCAGAAATATTATAACTTTTACCTGTACCTCTGCCACCTGAGCCACCTGATGAGCCACCATTACCTGCACCACCGCCTCCAGCTCCGCCATTATTATTACCCCAGCCAGTACCACCACCATGACCATATCCTGTACCGCCTGTGTTAGTTCCTAAATTATTTTGTGTAGCATTTCCGCCACCTTTACCACCACAACAAGAACGACCACCGCCACCGCCACCTGAGCCACCACTAGCACCAGACGAATTACCAGCACCAGCACGCCCACCACCTTTACAAGTTAAACCGTCAAATGTTGTATCGCCGCCGTTATTTCCAACTGCCCAATCACCGTAAGAACTAACACCGTTACCACCAGCTCCAATAGTTATAGATTTTGTACCGCTTGTAATTGTTCTGGACGCTTGATAAAACAAACCACCAGCACCGCCGCCGCCGCCTTGGTTTGGACTTGAGTAACCCGCACCACCCGCACCGCCGCCAGCCATAGCTAATACTTCGGCACTTATGTCACCGCCGTCAATTACAATATTTCCGGATCCCGTGATTGTCATGACTGTAAAATTACCGTCAGTATTTGTAGTTCCAGTAGCATTACCAAACTCAACAGATGTACTCACACCGCCACCAAAAACAAAACGTGCAGCACCAAATGGCATAATTACTCCTTAGCTAAAATCAAGCAATGCATTAATTAATGGGGTACCAGCGTCAAAAAATAAAAACGTTACAAGGTCGACATCGTTAGCACCCGTAGACAACGTAAGGCCACCTCCGCCAGCAGTTAAACCAGTTACATTACCGCCACCGTTAACCGTTATGGCATTTATAGCCATTGTTCTAGAACCAGTACCATCTTGAGTGGCTTTCAAAGTAAAAGATGAAGTGCCATTTGCCGGCACGTTCGTAAAATCAATATCAGTAACATTATGTGCCAAGGTTACGCTTCCTGTGTTTCCGTTTGCAAGATTTATAGATAAAGTAGTTCCAGAAGTTACCGCAACATCTGTCTCTGCGTAATCTTTAAATAATACTTTTGATAATTCATTATCACTTAAATCAGTTGCACCTCTGATAGTTCCACCATCAACAGAAAAACCGCCAGCCGTCAATTGTGAATCACCGCCCATACCTGAATGGCTTGTACAATAAATATATAAACGTTCTGGCGTGTCAGCTTTTACTTCAATTTGAGTATAAGCTCCAGTATTTCCAGGTGTTCCATTTGTTGTGACATTATCGGTGTACTCACTGCCAGATGCGTGAGAGCCATCTTTTGTGATACTAAATCTTAAAGGATGAGTTGCATTAGATGCATTTGACTGGTCAAAACGATATTTAAAACCCGTAGTTAGATTTATTACTTGGTCCTGAGCTCCTTCTAAATAAAATTCATTTTGTGAGCCTGACCCATTATCAGCAACGGTCACCGCAATGTCTGTCCTTATTGCAGTAGTTCCACCAGTTATAGCATCGAGTGCAACCTGAGTGGCATTAGAAACCGGCAAATCATTTAAAGTTGTTTTTTTAACAGCATTTGAGGCACTAACATCAGCAATTAAAATCTCGTCACCAGTTACAGGAGTGGCAGAACTCGCAGAATTTATATCAACGTTAAGAGTTACGGCACCAGTTGCACCACCACCGCTCAAAGCAGTTCCAGCACTAACAGCCGTAATATCCCCCTCGCCAACAAAATTATTCCAGGCTGACGAATAATAAAATTGCAGCATTGATGAATCGAGTAAAAAACACGCCTGACCATCTACAGGACTTGAAATCTGAGCATCTCGAGTCGTGCTATTTGAAAATATAGCCACACTTTGCTCCATTAAATAATCGTTAACATCAGCAGCAGTAAGAACCTCAGACACGTTGAAAACTTTGAAACCATTAGCCATAGAAAAAATTATAAAGCAAAAACAAGGGATCTAAAACTTTATGGCCTAGAAAAGAAAAAACAAAAATAAACAGGCCACTGTAAGCCATTCTAAGCGATTTTTATAAAGAACAGGCCTAGTAGTGCCAGGACCAAAAGCCCAAAGAATAAGGACAAACTCCCGGTGGGTTGTGATGCAAGCTGCAATGACGCTCCGGGAGTTCCTGAATACGGTTAGCATAAAGGAGTTGTCCTATCGGTTGCCCGATAATTTATGAATTAATTATACTATCCCAACAGTTATAAAACATTTAAAGGACGGGTTGGTCCCGGAAATAGTGTAATTAATTCTAAAGTAATCATCGGTTATAGCACCAGCAACACTTGAATATTGAGCTCCAACTGCCGTAAAGTTAGTTAAAGTTATTCGGTCAGTTGCAGAAGTGAATCCTGAATTATCATCGCTTTGAACTTTTAGAGCAAGAGTAGGAGTTGAAGTACCAGAGATAGAAACCACATGAGCAGCAACATATAAAGACTTGCCCGCAGCAACAGCTCCAAGTTGGCGGCCCGTTGAATTTCCAGTGGCGGTCAAATTAGCAGAATCATCTACCATTATGGTGCCTTTTACAGCACGGTCAGAACTATTTGAATTATTAATTGAGAACGGCATAACATCGCCAACAGCTCCACCAATTTGATAAGAGAACTGCCTGGACTTTAAAAAATAAGCATTGTCACCAGCAGATGAAGTAGCAGAAACCGTGCCAATTAGTTCAGCACCAGCAGATACACCAAGCAAAGCGTCAGGCTTGTCAGTACCAGCCTCAAAAAAACCATTTGCAGATAAAGTCGCGTCAGACAAACCCGCAGCTTTAGATCTAAAGCCGCCTGAATTTATAGGAGTAACATCGACCTCATCAGCAGATAAATCCAAGGTCATTGATTGCGTGTGGCTTGATAAATCAAAACCACCTAAAAATAAACGGCCATCAGTTAAGACAAAAGTCGCCATTTACCTGCGGCCCTTCTTTCCTTTACCGCCCATGCCGTATTTTTTACCACTTGTGTATTTTTTACCTTTAGGCATTACTTAGCTCCTTTTTTATTTTTTGGTTCTTTTTTAACCTTTTCAATATGACCACCAGCGATAAGAGAATCAGCAACAGCCTCATCATTTATTTCAATGACCTCTCCAGGCTTAGCGTCGTTTATTTTTTTATTACCAACAATTTTAAATTTCATTAACTTGACCCCTTAGTATAAACAGTAATGCCGAGTCTAGCCCCGATGGACTCAACGCCATTGACTGCATAAGTGCCTCCATAATCACTCATTGTAGTGACAACAGCAGAAGTGTCAGATTGGCCTAGGCTTGAATTATTAAAGATAGCCTGACGAATTGAGTTTGACCCGGAACCATTTATAAAAGCATCCAATTGATTTTGACCGGACCTGGAATCAGCACGAGAAACTACAACAAGTAAATCAAATTCATAACGGTCAGTACCACGAGCCATAGCCTCGGTAAAATTTATAGAAGTAGGAAGTAGAACAGCAGCAGGAACATTGACCATGTCATCAACGGTGTCATAGACACGAATCCCGGAAACATTATCGCCGATAGTTGTTTTTAAAGCGGTGCGGATAGTTGAAAAGCTGGCCATTAAGCCAACCCAAAAGAATCCCCGCGACGGTAAGGGTCAAGCATTCTAGTTATTTGTCGATTTTGACGAACAGCCAAAACACCAAACTCACCAACACCAGCAATGCCCAGGGGAGTGTTTCGCATTGCAAAGTTTTCACTGCTAAGCATCAAACAGGCCTGACGGACTGGTTCAGGCACAGCAGCAAAACCCCACTTTGCAGTTACTTGAATTCTAGGTCGATTATTTGACGCAACAGTTGGAAACTCGTGAGGCCCATTGGTTAGCAATTCAATATGAGTAAAACCAAGGCCGGCAATTCCAAAAGCCTCAGCATTTAACGGATACAAAATATAGTCTGATGCAGCAACAGTGGTGTCATAAGTCCCATCATCAGAATCATCATACTTGAGAACCAAACCAGTGGCAGTTGAAATATCATCAACGGTAACCTTATAAGGGTTAGTAGATCTATAGACTTTCGCAGAAGTTCCACCATCAGCGTAAAATTTACGACCGCAATATGCGTCGATTTGACGACTTGCAGAATTAACAGCATCCTCCAACTCAGCGTCGTCATTTGAGTCGGCAATATTAACAAAAGCCTTTAATTCACTTAAGGCACAATACCCATTTGTTATAGCCATTTTTTATTTTTTCGGTTTTGATTTTGTCGCTGGCTTTTTCTTTGCAGCAGTTTCAGCCTTTGGTTTGGCCGCAGCAGTTTCAGGAACTCCAGCATCAGCTAGAACTTTTTTAACAGCAGCTGCACGCTTGGTCATTTTTTTTATTTTATAACCATGCAGCTCATCCTTTAAAGCAGCAATTTCATCTTTTGAAAGTTTAAATTTCGCCATTTTTAACTCCTTTTTAATTTAGCCAGGACCCGCAGGCCCTGACTAAAAAATCCTAACTAAAAGCTAGGTGTTACTAATCCAGTACCTTGAATTTTTGTAATTCCAGCTGGGTAACGACCTGATGCATAAGCAACATAGCCATAACATACCAACTTGACTGTAAGTGACCCGGACCCGACATCGTCGAATCTTAGTCTGAACGGACTACCTGACTCTTCAAAGAGAATATGGTCGTCAGCTTTTACAACATAAATCTGGTCTTGATTATTACCACCACCGTCAACAGTTGTAATATTAGCGTCAGCAATAACTGGTAAACCAGCAATCTGACCAACAACTTGACCGTAGCCAGCAGCCTCACCAATACCAAATGCATCGCTTGGATTATTTCCAGCAGGCAAGACCAATGGTCTTGAGTTTCCATCTACACCAGCAGAAAAGAAACCCCACCTACGAGGATGCATAATGATAGCGGTCGCCGCAGCAAACCTATTGCTATTAATTTTTTGAATCGCATCAATTAATTTTGGATAAAGCTCTCCAACAGTTGGGGATGCATCGGTATAAGTTACGGTGTTTATTCCTGTAACATTACGGATGCCTTCAGGTGCTCCACCTGTACCATCACCATTAATTAATTTTTCATCAAGTTCTGTGTAATACGCAGCAATGAGGTCACTAAAAATAATTCCCTCAAGATCGGTTCCTCTTTCAATTGCTTGACGAGAAACATCTTGCTGACCACCAATGGTGTTGACATTCACGGTATAGAGAGTGTCATCCATATTGGTCTCTTGAAGTGCAGAGTTTTCAGTTGCCTGAAATGCATTCGCAGAACCTGTGGTAATTCTTGATAGCTCAACCTTCATGCCTTTATCTGGTAAAGGTGCCTTGGGTAAAGCATTATAAAATGGACTTCCAGCTCTAGCTTTTTGAGCAACCAAGTCAGTAAGGTATTGAGGAACGACGAGTCCAGCAAAAGCACCGGTCCCAACATCTCTCTTCTCACCGTTTCCAGCTTGGTGCCTGTTTATTCTATCTTGAGCTTGATAGTCACCATTTCTAGCATTAAAAGCATCAGAAAGAAAAGCATGGTCAGAACCACGGTAATAAACACCAGGCTCTTCAATTGCCTCGACAACAGGGTCTAATTTTTCCTCATCGACTCCTAGTTTTTCTCGGCTTTCAGCTATTTCTTTTTCAGCTTTTCTGATTTCCTCAGCTTCAGTAATTCTGTCGCCAAGTTCAGTTATTTCATTTTTAAGGCTTTCATATTTTGAAGTTTCATCCTCGTTGAAGTCACGCTCCTCCTTATCGGCAAGCTCAGTCATAGACTTGACATCAGCGATGAGTCCTTCTCTTTTTTCTAACATTTCTTTAATTTTCAATTTTTACTCCAAATTAAATTATTATTTTTTTAATACAAAAGTGTGAGTGTTCAATAAAGTGTTTCCGGCTTTAGGAACGGCTCTGCATGTCCCAAATTTCCAAGTCACGAATTGCAGCCCTCACATTAGACTTGGTTATTTTAGGCGTTGGTAATAAATCATTTAATTGACTTATTACTTCTTTTATTTTTGACACTTGCTCATCATTAGGTTCATTATTTCTAACTTCGCTAAGGACCCCCTGAAGTTCCCCTAAATCAACACCACGAATAGACGCAAGCGTTGCAGGGTTAGCAGGCCAAGTGACAACTGAAACATCCAGCAGGCGTAACTCCTTAAGAGTACGAGTCTCGCCATTCTCGCTGAATTCATCCTTGATGGCGTGAAAACCAAAAGACATCTCGCTTAGATCCCCTCGTTTTAGAGCAGAACCAATCTCGGCAACCCTTGGGTTGCTTTCATCAAGTTGAGCTTTCACAAATAAACCGTGCTCATCCTCCCGGAGTTCTAAAGTACCGGACTTGGTGCGAGCCAATGGAATACCATCATGATTGATTAAAAATTTAACATCGTCCTGTTCATTTAAAGTTTTAGAGAACGCACCCTGGTTGACGATTTCATTATAAACACCACGGGAGTCAGCTACAGAATAAGGGGAATTGAAAACAGACGCATATCCAGTAAAAACTAAATCGTCAGTGTCAATACTTGCCTCAGCCCGAAGTTCAAAAAAACGGGTTTCTTTATTTTCACTCATGCGTTTTATAATACCAACAGACTGATTATACGACTGTGGCCTAGTTGCAGAACGGTCATCCTCATGCCTTGCAACTTGACGCTCGGCCCATTTCATAGCATCCATGCGAGTAGCAGCAGCTAAAGAACCACCCCACAAAAGCCAAGCCACGAGTCCAGGACTCATGCGTTCGCTTTCGCCGGATAAAAATTTTTTAGCAGAATCGCCTTGAAAATCTGAAACATGACGCTTGAACCAGGCCTGCATACGCAAAGCCTTATCATGAGAGATAACACCATCACGCATTTGACGAGCCTCACGTTTGGTTTTTTCAGTTAGACCTTGGCCTGCAAATTGTAAATTTTCAAGACCTCGAGCTGCGTTATTTTTTATAAAGGCAGGTACACTAATCTCATGCCTGAAATCTTTGTTATTTTTTTCTTTTTTTGGTGCGTGCTTTGGATGAGCCTCAGGAAGTAAATCATTGTCACCAACATACTTTGGATTTTTTGGTTTATCGTTTATTAAAAGATAACCAAAAGCCTTAAGACGAGCAAGACCCCAGGCATTCCTTGAAACTCCAGGACGATGAGAAGTTGAGTAGGCCCCAAAGCCACGACGCACTACAGCCTTAGCGGTTGAAGTTCTTAATCGCCTCCAAGTGCTCATGCCCCCTTCTTTTACTTTTTCATTATGCAGCTCAACGATTGTCGCTATTGATTTTTCAGTTTGCTCAGAAAATTTAATACTCCCGGACTTACCTGATGCAGAACCGGGTTCATTTTTAGCTGATCCCTTGACCTGGTCCTTTTTTGGTGCTGGCTCAGACTCAGCCCTTTCATCAACAAGAGTTGGGTCCTCATCACTTGCGTGCTTTTTACCAGTTAAATTTTCGTAGTCCTCCATTTTCTCACAAGGCATATAGAAAACCTCGCCGTCAATTTCATGAGTATGAGAACCAACACAACCAATCTCTTGAGCTTTAGCTTCAGCCTCAGCCTTTGTACCGTACAAGTCCTGCTCAGGATATGGCACTAGCCCTCGCTTTTTTCCTCGGAATCAGTAAGTTCAGGTTCCACTTCATCCTTTCCAAGCGGTGGAATATCAGGACCAACAGGTGCTCCTTGCAATCCAAGATAAAAGTTATCGCCACCCTCATAAGGTTCATAATCAAGTTGCTGCCTTATTTCATTAGGCGTAAAGATACCGGAAGTAATAGCAACTTGAGCAGCACGAATCGTGTTAGCACGGTCGCCTCTTTGATATTCACTAACATCAAAACGAGCATAAGAAGTGCCAGGCAACAACCCTGAAAAACCCTCCTCAATCCTGGACAACCAGGGGAGTAGCGTGTGCCTTACAAATTGGATACCGGAACTCTCAACATTTGAATACAAACCAGTTGAACCCTCAGCATGAATTAAATAACTTGGAATACGATAAACCCTGGCAATTTCTTTTACAATTTGGTCCCTGGCTTTTACAAGCTCCTCACCAGCAGCGTCAGAAATGGCCTTCCATTTCAAACCACCCGTTAGAACCGCAGGCTTTCTGTTTCTGTTATGAGAAGTGGTCCAGGTCGATTGCAGAACCTCCGCCTGTTCCTTAGTCATTGCTTGGTCAGTTTCAAGGATTGATGAGGGAGTGGCACCCTGGCCATAGAACTGACCGATGTGGCGTTCCATCGCAAGAGCAACACCGATGGTGTTCTTTTGAGTTTTTAAAGGACTTACTCCAAGATAAGAACCAGGATAAGTAAACCAAGTGAAGTGTAAAATATTATTTTTTGAGTAAATGCGGTCGTTAAATTTGTAAAGTTTTTGATTACCCTCCATTTTTAATTTAACTTTATCGGGATGGACGCAAGTCAAAGCAATAGGACGCTCAGCCGTGTCACGGTCAACAAGAACGTAAGCATTACCATGCAAAGCCATTGACGCAACAAGCTGGTGGATAAATTCAAACCTTGATTGGTTAAGGTTAGGGGATCTAAGAAATCTAGGAGTTTTTAAACTTATATTTCTATCGTCAAACTCACGGTAAACCTTGATAGGAAGTGCAGCAATCGAATCAGACAAGATAGACACGCAGGCCAAAACAGTTGACACACCCAAAGCTGTTATTTCATTGACGCTCTCCCCGGAATAACCTGGAACGCCCTCACGCTGAGATAACAAGTCGGCAAGGTTGCCTAAAGCTGCGTCTCTTTTTTCATTACCCCTAGAAAATATACTCATCGATTATAAAAATAACTCCCAATTAATAAACCAGCACCCAAAACTATGGACGCCGCCCCTTTGCTAAAAGTATAAACACCGCCAACGATAAACATCAGGCCGATAAACTCAATAGCAATAAACATGGCTCTCACCATTCTACAATACCAATATTTGAATCTTCAGGTGGCCTAGTTGGAAAAGTTAAACGGTCCAAACACATGACCATAGCAATTGCCCCGTCAATTTTTCGCTTGCTTTTACCTTTTGATAAACGAAAACCACGGTCAGTAGGACGAGAAACAGCAGACAAAACCTGGTCATTAAAAGTGCTTTGATTTTTATGCTTTAATTTTTTTGAAGTGACAAGCTCATAAGCCTGACCACAAGCAGGAACCATCCGGCCATGGGATTGAGGAAACTCAACCATTGGTACATTTTGGTCATACAAAGCCTGAGCAGAACGCTCAAAGAACGCCGGGTCATAAGCAACCTCAACCAAGTTAAACTCACGGTTTAAATTAACTAAAAATGTTTCAATTTCAGCATAGTCAAACATTACGCCGTCATTCCTCCAAATTTTTGAGTCAACATAAATCATGCCGTCCTCATTCATTTGACCCCAAACAACAGCAACAGAATCATGCTTGATAGCCATGTCAACACCAACATAAGTAGGAAGTGCAGGGTCTAATTTTATTGATGAATCAGCAAGCTCAGACCAAAGACCATCCGGCAGCCAAGACTCATCCTGGGTCCGGGTCCACATGTTAAGATGGTAGCGTTGAAACTCCGGAAGTGGCAGTGCAGCACGACGACGGCGTAGGTTTTCAATTGGCCACCAACCACCCTCAAGTGCAGGGTTGACTTTCCTCCAGGTTTCCTCATTTTCAAAATCGTCTTTTTCATCAGGCTCCAACCAATAGAAATAAAAATCGGGATCTAAAGACTCGCCTGACTTTTTACGCTTACCACGCAGATAAAGACGACCACAAAGAGTGTCCAGGTCATAACCAGCAGTTGTAATATTTAAGATAAGTGAATCCTTACGCTTAGCCGTGTTATTAGAGAGAACATAATGAACACGCTGCAAGTTAGGAGTTGACCATTCGTGAACCTCATCAGCAATAAAAGCTGAGTTTCGGCCACCGTCAGCTGTTCCAGCTTTAGCAGCAACACGATAAACACGACCCGGTCCATTTTTTACACCTATTGAATTTTGATAAACCTCGGTTATTTTTTTTAAGTAAGGCGACTGCTCACACATGCTCCTCATATTTCCAAAGACAATGTCAGCTTGCTCAAAGCTAGCAGCAGCAACCGTCACAAGCGGGGAAGTGGTGCCGTTGCCCAAGAGTTCATAAAGACCCAACGCAGAAATCAATGCACTCTTGCCGTTGCCTTTTGGAACACCAAGCAAAGCCTCACGATGACGACGCTGCCCGTCTTTATTTAACTCGTATAAATCATAAATTATTTTTCGCTGCCATTGGTCAAGACGGAACGGCTGACCATAAAAGTCACCCTCACCATGAACGCAGAAATTCTCAATAAACTTGACGACACGAGCTCCACGAGTCTCAGGTAAAACAATTTTACTCATTCCTCCTCCAATAAACTTAAATCAAAAACCATAGTTCCAAGCTCATCAGCACGTTTTATGAGTCGACCAACAAGCTCTGCACATTCAGGAACTACAGCGTTTCCTAATGCTTTTAATTTGTCAACACGACCAGGGTATTCATCTTTAGACCGTGGCATTCCATACTCCCACAAGTCATAACCCTCCTCAAAATAAATTTTTGGGTCCTCGGCTAAATTTTTCTTTGGATTATTACCTTCTAATATTCTTTTAGTGCTTGGACGGTTAGAACTTGTGATGGGAGTGCTAAACTTTTGAGTATTACCAATCCAAACATTAACTAATCCAAGTCGAGCCATCCATCTGGGTAGCCCATAAGCCGTGCCACCCATCCATAGTTGAGCCTCCGACCTATTAGTTTTTTGTTGCGTTCCCCCACGTCCATCTCTAGAGTCGAGCCGTGCTTTTTGTTTTTTACGCTTGGTGCCATTTGATTTATTGGTTTGCTGGCCTGACTTGCTCTCGGAGTCGACCAGTTCCCTGTCACCTTGGGATTTTCTCTCAAGTTCCCCGTTGACGTTCTCCTTGTGTTTTTTGTCACGTCCCCTCGATGCAGAGCTTTTATATAAGCGTCTCCCGTCCTTGCCGGCAAGTGGTCCATGGTGTTTGGAGTCTCCCAACGTCCCGACTCCAAAGAATCGCTTGCGTAAGTGTGGACCACCAACGGACCTAGCTGAAATAACCTGCCACTCAAATCTATATAACCCGCTCTCGGCAATATCTTTGAGAACTCTGTTGATTGCTTCGCCTTTATTTGCTGTAAATATCCCCGGGACATTTTCCACGAGGAAGTATCGCGGTCGTAAATCATTGACAAAACGCCAAACTTCATCCCATAACCACCTTTCATCATTAAGACCCTTTTGATTACCAGCAACAGATACAGGCTGACATGGAAAACCAGCCGTTAAAATATCAATCGCAGGCAGATCTAACGGGTTTATATTCTCTACCTTATCATTAATTATTAAACTATTCTTAAAATTTTTACGCAAGACCGTGCAGCAATACTCATCCATTTCAATCATCCACTCGTGAGAAGTTGCAAGACCCGCACGCTCAAGACCATACTCGAGTCCACCAATACCAGAAAATAAACTTCCAACTCTCACTCTTCCTCCAGGAGTTCTAATATTCGTGGGTCAGTTGCAGGGTCCTCGCTCGCATTTAACAAATCATTGATAGACGCAAGAGAAGTAGCAGCCTCACCAACTGCAATACCAAGCCGTTGGCGAGCCATTGGAGTTAAACCCAACTCATTCTCAAGCCTTAAAATCTGCGTTTCAAGTTTTAAAGCATGCTCAGCCAACGGGTTAGTTCTTATTTGACCAGTTGAACCACGAACCACTAGAGATTTTTTAACAACTTTTTGAACCCTGGCATATTGGTCATACATTCCAAACAGACGCTCGACCGCTGGTAGGTCAACCTTTTGAGCTACACCAGCAACATCAGAATCCCAATACTCAAACCAACGGTCCCGTGTTTGTTTTAACCAGCCACGGGTAGGTTTTGGTGGCGAGGACTTAAGCTCACTTGAGCCTGAAATTATTTGTAATTCTCTAGATCTATGACCCTGAGCGTCCTCAGGCGGCTTTGCAAGCGGCCCCCGTTTACCCATCCGCCGCACCTTTAAGGTGCTTTATTTCCTCATCAGGATAAGCAGCAGCAAAACGCTCAACAATGACATCACAATAAGCAGGGTCAAGTTCAATCGTGTAACACTTACGACCAAGAGCCTGACAAGCAATAAGAGTAGAACCGGAACCAGCAAAAGGGTCAAGAACTAAGTCCCCAGGCTTACTTGAATATTTTATAGCACGAGATAAAAGCTCCAGGGGTTTCATAGTTGGATGCTCCTTATTATTTCTAGGCTTCGGCACATTCCAAACATTTGACGGACCCCAAACTAAGTCAGCAATATTAAAATTACGAGTACCCTCAATGAAATTAGAGTCAGGCCTTGAGAACATGCCAAGACTAAGGTCGCTGGGTTGAGCAGCGTTAATATTGTTAAGCAGTTCCTCAGCCTTGGCGTTCTCGTTTAGCTCAACAGTTAAATTAAAACCCGAGTCAAAAGTGTCAAGCTGGCCGGAACCAATAGAAGTCGCCTCCAGGTCATCCCAAACATTTGAGATGTCACGCTTACCAATAAAATAATGAGCCTTTCCTTCAGGCCAGCCATACATTATAGGCTCAAACCTCCAGTGAAAATCAGAACGACCCAGCACAAAAGTGTCCTTGACCCATATTATATTGGACGAGTAATGCATTTTCGCTTTATCCCAGGCCTCAAAGACTGAACGAGTTGCAGCAGTTGCGTAAAACATATAAACAGCACCATCAGTAAACGCATGAATTAAAGATAAAGAATCATAAAGAAACTTAGTAAAACTATCCTCGGCCATTTTATCGTTTTCAATTGAACGGCCGTGGACATCCTTGTAGTCAACATTATACGGTGGGTCAGTTAGACAAAGAGCAGCCGGACCTTTTAAACCATAGAACGAACGAGCCTCAGTAGCAGAACCACAAACAAGCCAATGCTCACCTAAACGATAAACATCGCCCGGCTTGGTTTCGGGATCTAAAGGCCTCTCGCCAATTTCGCCCTCATCAGGAAGTTCAGCCTCAATACCTAACAACTTCTCAAGGTCAGCTAAATCATAACCAGTAGCGTCAAGCATTGACTCATCAACAGCAACACGCTCAAGCATTTCAGCCAAAGCAGAATCGTCATAAGTTCCAAGGTCAGCCGTTCTATTATCGGCCAAAGCAAAAGCCTCAGATACCGATACATCCTCATCGACAATTGACGCAGCAATATGAGTCCAGCCAAGTTTGATAGCAGCCAACAATTGATGGTTGCCTGAAATTACAATTAAAGAACCATTTGACTCACGACGAGCCACAATAGGCTTACGCTGGCCAAACTTCTCATAGCTTTTGACAACAGCCTCAACATTGCCTCGCCTAGGATTTCCAGGCAAAGCCGTAAACTGATCGATTGGCGTAGCCAAACTTTTTAGGTCGTCAATTATTTTATGTTTAATTTGCATTTTTTAAGTTCCCCCTCATGCCACAACACCGCACGACACCGTACGACTACAAACAATAAAAAAAACAAAACTAACTAAAAACAATAACAACCCAAAAACACAAAAAAACCTGAGCAAGAAAAAAGTGTTG
>Ga0208666_1000182_pt1 | contig 30866 bp, 26 predicted proteins | sample 5B_taG_FD_184078 | JGI IMG/M metagenome (GOLD analysis project Ga0208666, IMG submission 184078) | Marine viral communities from the Subarctic Pacific Ocean - 5B_ETSP_OMZ_AT15132_CsCl metaG (SPAdes) (version 2) | ecosystem: Environmental > Aquatic > Marine > Oceanic | place: Pacific Ocean...
GGAGAACGAAGTTGAAGGATTAAAAGGAGATCAAGACGCATTAAATGAATTTTATAGACAATTTCCAAGAACTGAAGAACACGCTTTCCGTGATGAAACTAAAAATAGCATATTTAATCTTGCTAAGCTCTACGAGCAAATTGACTACAATGAAGAGGTTGGAAACATGGGTAAAGTTACCGTTGGTAGTTTTTCGTGGAAGAACGGAATAAAAGATACCGAGGTACAATTTACACCTAATCCTAACGGACGATTTAAAATTAGCTGGGTTCCACCTAAAAAATTACAAAATAATACAATAATAAAAAATGGTTTCAAATATCCCGGTAATGAGCATGTTGGAGCTTTTGGTTGTGATAGTTATGATATATCCGGCACAACAGATGGTAAAGGATCTAATGGTGCTTTGCACGGGCTTACAAAATTTAGTATGGAAAATGCGCCAGCTAATATGTTTTTTTTAGAATATATAGCTAGGCCACAAACAGCAGAAATGTTTTTTGAAGATGTATTGATGGCATTAGTATTTTATGGTATGCCTATACTAGCAGAAAATAATAAACCAAGATTATTATATTATATAAAAAGAAGAGGTTATAGAAGGTATTCAATGAATAGACCTGATAGGGCCAAAAACAAATTATCAGTAACAGAAAAAGAAATAGGTGGAATACCTAATTCAAGTGAAGATATAAGACAAGCGCACGCGGCTGCAATAGAAACATATATAAATGATTATGTTGGAGTTAAAAGCGATGGAAGTTACGGTGATCTATATTTTAATGGCACATTAAATGATTGGGCTAAGTTTGATATAAACAAAAGAACAAGATTTGATGCAGCTATTAGCTCAGGGCTTGCTATAATGGCATGCAATAAAAATAAATATTCACCTAATGCACAGAAACTAAAAACTAATTTTAATATAAGTTTTTCTAAATACGAAAATAAAGGAACTTTATCCAAAATAATAAATTAATTATGGCTGAATCAGTTATGAAAAATTACTTCCCGAGCCAAGCGGTCAGTGATAGCGAAAAGCTAGATCCAAAGTATGGTTTAGAAGTTGCCAAAGCTATAGAAAGTGAATGGTTTAAAAAATCTAATGGAGTAAATAGATTTTTTCAACACCAGAATAATTTTCATAAACTAAGGTTATATGCAAGAGGGGAGCAATCAATACAAAAATATAAAGATGAATTATCAATAAATGGTGATTTATCATATCTTAATTTAGACTGGAAGCCAGTACCCATTATACCAAAGTTTGTTGATATAGTTGTAAATGGTATTGCAGAAAGAACTTATGATATAAAAGCGCATTCGCAAGATCCATATGGTGTTAGTAAAAGAACACAATATATGGAAGATATATTAGCGGATATGCGTACTAAAGAATTTACACAAGAAATAAAAGATGAATTAGGTTTTGATTTTGGAAGCATGCCAGCTGAGAAGTTACCTGATAATGAAGAAGAATTACAACTGCACATGCAGCTTAACTATAAGCAACAAATTGAATTAGCAGAAGAACAAGCTTTAGCCTCCATATTTGAAATGAACAAATATGAAAATATAAAGAAAAGATTATATTATGACATGACTGTATTAGGTATAGGTTGTGTTAAAAATACATATACTGAAGCAGAAGGGGTTAAGATTGAATATGTTGATCCTGCTAATATTGTTTATTCATATACTGAGTCACCCTATTTTGAAGATATATATTATGTTGGAGAAATAAAGCACGTTACTATAAATGAATTGAAAATGCAGTTTCCTAATTTAACGGAATCTGATTTAAAACAAATATCTAATTATAGCGGTGGATCATACAGTAAATATAATAAATATAATGCACAAGTAAACAGTACAGATAATAATACAGTAGAGATAATGTATTTTAATTATAAAACTTATATGAACGAAGTTTATAAAGTAAAAGAAACTGCTACTGGTGCTGAAAAAATTATTAAAAAGTCTGATGCGTTTATGGCTACACCTATGGAAGGTGAGTTAAGATTTGAACGTATTGCAAAAAATATTGAAGTACTTTATGAAGGTGTGTTTGTTCCAGGATCTAATATGCTTTTAGATTGGAAGCTTTGTGATAACATGTTAAGAGAAAAAGCCGATATAAATAAAGTAAAACTTAATTATTCTATCGTTGCACCTAGAATGTATAACGGTAGAGTTGAATCATTAGTAAGCAGAATTACTGGTTTTGCAGATATGATACAGCTAACGCATTTAAAAATACAACAGATATTATCAAGAATGGTTCCTGATGGTGTTTATGTAGATGCTGATGGTTTAGCTGAAATTGATTTAGGCAACGGAACAAACTATAATCCGCAAGAAGCGTTGAATATGTTTTTCCAAACTGGTAGTATCATAGGAAGATCATTTACATCAGACGGTGATATGAATCCAGGTAAAGTACCTATTCAAGAAATAAATAATCAAGCAGGTACAGGAAAGTTAAGTGCTTTAATAAGTACATATAACTATTACATGCAAATGATTAGGGATGCTACTGGCTTAAACGAAGCAAGAGATGGTAGTACTCCAGATAAAAACGCTTTAGTAGGTGTTCAAAAACTTGCAGCTGCAAATAGTAATACAGCTACAAGACACATATTACAAGCAGGATTATTCTTAACTACAGAGTTAGCTGAAAAAATATCATTAAGAATTTCAGATGTATTAGAATATTCACCAACAAGAGATGCCTTTATACAAGCTATAGGTGCACATAATGTTGGAACACTAGATGAATTAACTGAGTTATATTTACATGACTTCGGTATATTCATACAGTTATCACCAGATGAAGAAGAAAAACAAATGCTTGAAAATAATATACAAGTAGCAATTGCACAAAATAATATTGATTTGGATGATGCGATTGATATACGCGATATTAAAAATGTTAAGCTAGCTAATCAGCTTTTAAAATTAAGAAGAAAAAAGAAAAGCGAAAGAGATCAGCAAATTGCTCAACAAAATATTCAAGCACAAGCGCAGGCTAATGCTCAAGCGCAACAAGTTGCCGCACAAGCTGAAGTTCAAAAGCAGCAAGCGTTAACACAAAGTAAAATCCAATTAGAATCCGCTAAAAGTCAATTAGAGCTTAATAAGTTTCAAGCAGAAGCTAATATGAAAAAAGAACTAATGGCTTTAGAGTTTAGTTTTAATATGGAATTAGCTAAAGCTAAGACCAATGTTGAAAAGAACGCTATGAACCAAAAAGAAGACCGTAAAGACGAAAGAACAAAAATACAAGCTAGTCAGCAAAGCGAACTAATTGAGCAAAGAAAAAATAACACTGCACCAAAAAGATTTGAATCTTCTGGTAACGATATATTAAGCGGTGAATTTGGCTTAGGTGCATTCGATCCTAAGTAATATATAAATTGTATAATCATATAATATTTTATTATGGCTGAAGAAATTAAAGCAAAAGTAATAGACGTTGAAGAACCGTCTATCCAAGAAAAAGAAGAAATAGTACAGAAAAACGCTAATAAAGGGTTCGACGAAGAATCAGGCGTGTACAAAGTGGATTTAAGTAAACCACCCGTAACAGAACAAGAAACTAAAAAAGAAGAAAATGCCGTTCAAGAGCAAAGCACAAATGACAGCAATGATACTGTCGGAAAATCCGAAGACACGAGCAGTGGCGAGGAAGTGGTTGAAGAAATACGGGACACCAAAGAAGAAGAAATAGAAGATCCTGTAATTGAAGAAATTAAAGATGAAACAGATACAACTGACGAGGCAGGAGTGGATGGAAGCAATGAAGCTGCCACTACCGCACCGCAACAAGAAGAAGTATTACAGGAAGAAGAAGCACAAGAAGCTATAGAGTATCCAGAAAATATTCAAGACTTAGTTAAGTTTATGAATGATACTGGTGGAACTTTAGAAGACTATGTGGCTTTAAATAAGGACTACGAGAAGTTTGAACAAATGGATTTATTGCATGAGTATTATACTCAAACAAAACCTCATTTGTCAGCAGATGAAATTGCATTTTTAATAGATGACAAATTTTCATTTGATGAAGATACTGACGAGCCTAAAGATATTAAAAGAAAAAAATTAGCATTTAAAGAGGAAGTTGCATTAGCAAAAAATGATCTTGAATCTAAAAAAGCTAATTATTATAAAGAAATTAAAGCTGGGTCAAGGCTAACGCCTGAAGCTCAGAAAGCTATGGACTTTTTTAATAGATATAATAAAGAAAGTGCAGAAGCTGAAAATATAAACAAATCTCAAAGAGAGGTGTTTAATCATAAAACCAATAGCCTTTTTGATAATCAATTCAAAGGTTTTGAATACAAAGTTGGAGAAAAGAGATATAGGTTTAATGTGAAGAATGTAAATGAAGTTAAAGAGACACAAAGCGATATAAATAACTTTGCTAAGAGGTTCTTAGATAATAATAATGTTATGACAGACGCCGCAGGTTATCATAAAGCTTTATTTACAGGGATGAATGCCGATGCAATTGCTCAACACTTTTATGAGCAGGGTAAAGCAGATGCTATTAAGCAATCTGTTAAGTCTGCGAAAAACATCAAGATGGATCCTAGATCCGGGCATCAACAAATTGAAGCAGGTGGAATAAAAGCAAAAGTAATTAGCGGAGACAATTTATCAGGATTAAAATTAAAACTCAAAAATTACTAACTTAACACTAATTAAAAATGGCAAACAATAATGTTTCATTCGCTGGTCCTGCGGCCGGTGGTATAGTTACGCCTGCAGTGCAAAAAGCAGCATTGTCGACTAACTATTTAAATTTCCATTCAGGTGGTGTAAACTGGGCACAACAGTATCTACCTGAATTATATGAGCAAGAAGTTGAAAGATACGGTAATCGTACTGTCTCTTCTTTCTTAAGAATGGTAGGTGCAGAAATGCCTATGGCTTCTGATCAAGTTATTTGGTCTGAACAAGGTAGACTTCACTTAGCATATAACGGATCTGTTAACGTAACAAACGGTATCATTACATCAATTACTGGAATCGACTCAGGTGCAACTGAAGCTCACGCTGTGAGAAAAGGAGCAACTGTAGTAGGTGTAGTACAAGGTGTAGTGTTTAAAGCTTTTGTTACTGCTGGTATCGAAGTTGCTACCAACACGTTAACAATCAAACCTTACGCTGGTACTAACTTAGATAACCTTTCAGGTATCTCTGGTACTAACCAGTCAATTAAGTTCTTTGTTTATGGTTCTGAATTTAACAAAGGTACAGCTAGTATGACTGACGCTGTAGAGCCAAACTTCAAATCTTTTACAAACAAACCAATGATTATAAAAGATCACTACGAAGTATTTGGTTCTGACACGGCTCAAATCGGTTGGATCGAAGTTTCAGGAGAATCTGGACAAGGAGGTTACTTATGGTATTTAAAAGCTGAAGGCGATACAAGAGTAAGATACGAAGACTATTTAGAAATGTCTATGATTGAAGCTGAAAAAGCTGTAGGATCAGTTAGCGCTGGTGTACCTGCAGGTTCTGAAGGTCTTTTATCTGCGATAGGATCAAGAGGTATTGTAGCATCAAATCAATTTGACGCTAGTACAACTGCTCCAGATAAATTAGCTGAGTTTGACTTATTATTAAAAGAATTAGACAAACAAGGATCTATTGAAGAAAACATGTTATTCTTGAATAGAGACGCTAACTTATATATCGACGACTTACTTGCGGGCTTAAACGCACATATTACAGGTGGTGTAGATTACGGGGTATTTGAAAACTCTGAAGATATGGCACTTAACTTAGGGTTCTCTGGATTTAGAAGAGGTTCTTATGACTTTTACAAAACTGACTGGAAATATCTAAACGATAAATCTACAAGAGGTTTAGTAGGAGGCTTAGAAGGTCTTTTAGTTCCTGCTGGAACATCCTCAGTGTATGATCAGCAATTAGGTAAAAATGTAAGAAGACCATTCTTACACGTAAGATATAGAGCTTCTGAAGCTGATGATAGAAAAATGAAATCTTGGATTACTGGTTCAGTAGGTGGAGCATCTACAACTGGTGATGATAAGATGGAAGTACACTATCTATCAGAAAGATGTCTAGTAGTACAAGCTGCTAACAACTTTATCAGATTTGATTCTTAATATCAATTAAAGGCAAAGGGTGCTTCGGCACCCAGCCTTTTATTAACTTTTATTATATTATATTATGGCAAAAAAACAAAAAGCAGAGGTGGCTGTTGAGGAACCAGTAATGGTTGCACCACCAAAAAAAGTGGTTAACCCACAAATACAAGATAAATTATACGAATTAACAATAGGTGAAAATCCTATAACTTTTCTTTTAAGAACAAGAGGTTTACTTTGGTTTGATAAAAGCAAAGGATATGAAAGAGAAATTAAATATTGTGAAAATCAAAATACAATATTTAAAGACGAAATGAAAGGGCCCGAAAGATTAAGTCATATCGTATTTAGAGATGGCAATCTTTTTGTTCCAAAAGAAAAACAAATACTACAAAGATTTCTAGCGTATCATCCAGATAATGGATTAAAGTTTAAAGAAAACAATCCAGTTAAAATAGCTGAAAATGATATTGATTATTTAAACATGGAAATCGAAGCTATGAATTTAGCATTAACAATAGATGTAGATCAAGCTGAAGCAATTTTGAGGTCAGAAATGGGAAATAAGGTATCTAGCATGACTTCTAAGGAGCTTAAAAGAGATTTACTATTATTTGCTAGAGCAAATCCACAGCTATTCTTAGAATTAGCTAAAGACGATAACATAAGTATTAGAAATGTTGGTATAAAAGCCGTTGAAAATGGTATTATTAAGCTTTCAAGCGACAACAGAACATTTATGTGGGGATCAAACGATAGGAAACTTATAACAGTTCCATTTGACGAAAATCCTTATTCAGCTTTAGCGGCATACTTTAAAACTGACGAAGGTATTGAAGTATATCAAACAGTTGAAAAAAAATTAAAGTAAGCGATTGTAGGTGAAGACCTGCATCTCGCGGGTCTTTAACCTATAATAAAAATATAATGAGTGTAAACGTAAACACAGTATACCAAAGGGTATTAGCTATCACAAATAAAGAACAACGAGGGTATATTACGCCTCAGGAATTTAACTTTCTTGCTAATCAAGCACAATTAGATATATTTGAGCAATATTTTTATGACTTAAATCAATTTGGTAGAATACCTGGTAATCATAGTGAATATTCCGACATGCTCGCAATATTAGAAGAAAAAATAAGCTTATTTGAAAAATCAAATCAAGCTATAAACAGCGGAACAACTTTACCCGCTGGATTATATAGATTAGGTTCTGTTATATTTAATGGAGCAGAAGCTGAATCAATAACTCAAAAAGATTACATCTATATATCACAATCAAAATTAACAAAACCAACAAACGATTTTCCTATATACATTAGAGATGACGCGGGTATCAAAGTATACGGCGCAGATGCAAATGGCAATATAGAACAAAAAACTAGTGGCGTTACAGCTAACTATATAGCGGAACCTACACAAGTTTCATGGGCCTCAAATGCTAATACAGGTTTATATGATGCAGCTAATTCAGTAGATTTTCCATTACATGAATCTGAAGAAACAGAACTTGTAATAAAAATATTAGCTTTATCAGGAATGATATTAAAAGATAATAGTTTATATGGTATTGCAAGTGGTGAAGATACAAAAAACGTACAACAAGAAAAATCATAATAAATGGGCCTAATAACACAAACAGACTTTCAGTATTATAATAACGCTCAAAAGTTTACAGCAACATCAAATCAAACAGAATTTTTACTTACATTTGATCCACTGCCAACTGCTGAAGCAGACTTTCTTTTATTTATAGATGGTACTGAAGCGTCAGATACTTTATATACATATTCAAGTACTGGCGTAAATGCTGGTAAAGTTATTTTTGGCGCAGGAAGAACAGCAGGTGAAATAGTTGAAGTAAAGCTAAAAAAATCTAACGCTGGTAATTATAGGTATATTAATTTAAAAGACATTGTAAATAATTTTATAATGGCATATGTTGGCCAAGATAAAGTAATACCTAAAATGAAAAGAAATGACGTATTGTATTATGCAAAACGTGGTATACAAGAATTTAGTTATGAAATATCAAGAGTTGAAAAAATACAAGAAGTTGAAATACCAGATTCATTAGGCATAGTGATGCCAAAAGATTATGTAAACTATGTACAAATATCTAGGATAGACGAATTTGGTTTAGAGCGTCCATTATTACCATTAAGATTTACATCAAACCCTCATCAATCAGTATTACAAGATGATCAATATAAATACTTATTTGATAGTGATGATTCAGTATTAAGCGGTAGTCCAGAAATATCAAAAAGATTTAGAGACGCAGCATCACAAAACATAACTAATAATAACCCTGCTGCCGATGGCGATATAGATCACGAAAGAATATCTGCTTTCGGTAATAGATTTGGATTAATACCAGAACTAACACAAAAGAATGGTTCATTTGTAATTGATGAAACAAATGGGGTAATAAACTTTAGCTCTGATTTAGTTGGAGTTATAATAACTATAAAATATATTTCAGATGGGTTAGGTACCGATGATGAAATGAAAGTACACAAATTAGCGGAAGACGCTATATATAAATACATTATACACGCAGTAGCTAGTACAAGAACAAATTATCCTGAGTATCTAGTTATGAGATTTAAAAAAGAAAGGTTTGCAGCAATGCGAAATGCCAAGCTTAGATTATCTAACTTAAAAGTAAATGAGCTTGCACAAGTAATGAGAAACAAATCCAAACAAATTAAACACTAAGGTATGCCTGAAATTAAAAATGCTTTCATAAAAGGTAAAATGAATAAAGACCTTGATGAAAGATTAATTCCTAATGGTGAATATAGAGATGCAATAAACATAGACGTTGATTATGCTGAAAGCAGTGACGTCGGTGCATTAAAAAATATTTTAGGTAATACACAAAAAGATAGTATTAGTTTAACTAATGCAACTTGTATAGGTAATATTAAAGATACTGAGAATGATAAACTATATTGGTTTATTACTTCTGCAGCAAAAGATATTATAGCAGAATATGATATTGCAACATCAACCGCAGTTCCTGTTATAGTTGATACAGGTAATGTTTTAAACTTTAATGTTAATAATTTAATTACAGGTGTTAGCATTTTAGATAGCGTTTTATATTTTACAGATAATTTAAACGAACCTAAACAAGTTGATATTGCTTATTGGAAGACACAAACTAATACCAACTTTAATACTTTAACAACTGGTTTATCAGAAGAAAGAATTACATTAATTAAAAAATCACCTTTATCAGCACCCACACTAAACATGAGCGCTTCAACAAGAGGTGGAAATGGTACTTCAGGAAATACAGCGGTTACAACTTCTTTAAATTTAGCATCATCATCCGGTAGTGGTTTAATAAACGCCAAAGACTCGGGTGATACAATAACAGGTACATTTAGTGTTTCTCCTAACTATCAAGCTAACGATGTTATTATATTTAGCTTTGATTTTACAGATTCTGAAGATGTTATAACTAAAACAGAGGCTAGAGTAAAACTAGCATCTAATTATTCTTCTGGCGCAACTTCTTTTTCAGGCGAGTTATTAACTGTAAGTAAAAAAATGAGAGGTGCTTCTGTAACTTACTCATGTATACTAGAAGAAGACGATCCTTTATTTGAATTAAAGTTCCCTAGATTTGCATATCGTTACAAATATAATAATGGACAATATAGTTGTTTTTCTCCATTTAGTAACGCAGCTTTTTTGCCAGATACAACAGTAGGCGCTGGAACTGGTTTTGAATTCAATGCAAAAGATGGTTTTAACTTAGCAATGGTTAATACATTAAGACAACTAACACTGCAAAATTTAAATCATAATATAAGTGCTGATGTTGATGAAATTGATGTATTATATAAAGATTCTGTTGGAAGTAATTGTTATGTTGTTGATACTATAAAAAGACAAGCTAATAATTCAATAGCTTCAACTTTTGAAGTAAAAGATGAACAAATATTTAAAGTATTACCATCAAATCAGTTATTAAGATTATTTGATAGCGTACCTAAAAAAGCAAAAGCTTTAGACATAAGCGCTAATAGATTAATATTTGGAAACTACACACATCAATTTGATTTACCGTTAACGCCACCAATATTTGATATAAAATTAAAGAATAGATATACAGCAGGCGCTTCAAATAGAGGTGAAAAACAATCTATTAAATCAAATAGAAAATATCAATTTGGCGTCGTATATTCAGATGAGTATGGAAGACAAACGCCTGTATTAACAGATAAAACTGGTATTATAAAAGTGCCACCTGGGCAATCTAAAAACTTAACCAAGTTTAATGCTAAGATAACTAGTTCTGCACCAGCGGGAATGACTAATTATAAATACTTTATAAAAGAAATATCTAAAACAACACATAACTTGTGTATTGATAGTATTTATCAAGACGATCAAGGTTATATGTATTTGTCCTTACCTTCATCTGAAATAAATAAAGTTAAAGAAGAAGATATAATACTTATTAAAAAAGGCAGAAGCAATTCACCTGTTGGATTAAATAGTAGAATTAAAGTATTAGATAAACTAACAACACCACCTAAATTTTTATCTAGACCGCTTGAGGTTAATTATAAACCTCACAGAATGGATTATTCAGCACAATATGGTGATGGTACATTGCAAACTATTATAAAAGCTGGTTGTACACCAGTACCTAATCATAATACTATTTGTTTGGCTAGATTTTTTAGATATGGAGATATAGGTTTAAACGATACTACTTACACTCCTTCCGTTGCACAAGATGGTGTATCAAGAGAAGGTATTGAAACTTTATCGCCAGGTAAAAAAATAAGATTTGAAAATGGTGGTAATAAATCCGATGTATACACCGTTAAACAAGTAGAAGTACACGAAGGAGGTGATGATGACGTTGAAGTAACTTTTGAAGAAGAATTTGGAGATGATGTTTTATTTCTTTATGATAATTATGAAAATAATCCAACATTAGCTACAATAAGCGGTATAATTGTTGGTGTTGATGAAGTTAATAAAGAAGGTAGTGCAGAGTTTGAAGGTAGATTCTTTTTAAAAGTAAAAGCAGATGATAATTTAATAGTTGAATTAGTTGGCACAAACCCTGCTAACTTAAACGCTATGGCAACAACTAACGGTGTTGATGGTGACCCACAAGCAAGTCCTAGTGGAACATCAGGTACACCTGGTAATCCAGATAGACAGTATATGGTAAGATTCGGTGGTAAAGGAGGAGCTAATTCTTCAACAACAGCCGGAACAGCCTCAAGTTCTGGTGGATTTGGAACATCAGGAGGTGGTAGAGCTGGTATTACTGATTCATCATTTGGCTCACCTGCTATTGATTTAACCAAAGGTTGGCATATAAGTTTTCAAACTACGGTAGCTTTTAGTGATACAGAATCTAAATATGATACAAGCCCCTTTGCTAATAATTTAAAAGTTGGAAATTACATTAGCTTTTTTAATAAAACTAATGATGGCAATGATACAGCCGCAGATGGCAGTAATTATGATCTTAATCATTACAAAATTGAAGAGGTTGATGTTAGAGACCACAGTGGTGGCCAAAGAGTGTATACATTAAGGTTTGATAAAGACTTAGTTGGAGACGTAAGAACATTTTTTGAAACTGTAGACTCAGGAACTTATGGCGCTATTAAGATGTCTGTAAGTGTAAATGAATTTAAGAAAGATTCATTAATTAACATAACAAACCCACCTATATTTGAAGTTGAACCACAAGATGATGTAGACATTGATATATATTTTGAAACACAAGAAAACTTTACCGTAGCTTCTGATCATGGTAATTTTAATGATTTATCTTACTATAACTGTTTTAGTTTTGAAAACGGAGTTGAATCGTTTATAATTAGAGATGATTTCAATGCACCTGCTTTAGGTAAAGGCGTTAGAGTTTCAACAATATTTGAAGACAACTATCAAGAAGAGCTTGTTAAAAGTGGATTAATATTCTCACAAATATATAATAGTAAAGCAAGTGTAAATCATTTAAATCAATTTATAATTGCTGAACCTATAATTAAAAATTTAAATCCAGGTTACGGTAGCGTACAGTTATTACATACAAGATATAACGATATAATTGCATATTGTGAAGACAAAGTTTTAAAAGTATTAACTAATAAAGACGCTTTATTCAATGCTGATGGTAGTGCGAATGTAACATCTAATAAAGCTGTTTTAGGTCAAGCAATACCTTATAATTCAAACTATGGTATTGGTACACATCCAGAAAGCTTTGCAGATTTTACTTATAGAGGTTATTTTGTTGATAAAAATAGTGGAATAGTAGTGAGACATTCAGCAGATGGTATGGAAGAAGTTTCAAACTATGGTATGAAAGATTTCTTTAGAGATAACTTAAGACTACAATCCGGCAATATATACGGAACATATGATGAAACTAAAAGCCAATACAATGTAAGCTTACCAACAACTATAAATTCTACTATTTCGTTTTCAGAATCAATAAATGGTTGGCCAAGTAAAAAAAGTTATATACCAGAGGGAGGAGTAAGTATAAATAATAAATACTTTACATTTAAAAATGGTCATATATTTGAACATCATACGGGTGCAAGAAATACTTTTTATGGTGTCAAAACAGATTCAGAAGTAACTTTTATATTTAACGAATCACCTGCTAACATGAAAAATTTTAGAACATTGAATTATGAAGGCGATTCTGGTTGGACATGCGCTAATATTACGACTGATCAGCAAGACGGTAGTGTATCATCTTTTGTACAAAAAGAAAATAAATACTTTAATTACATATCAGGTGTAGAAGAAACTGAAGGCACTGTAGATATAAAAGCATTAAATGTACAAGGCTTAGGTGCTTATACATCACAAGCAGTTGTAAGTAGCAATAGAGTATTTACATTTAATTTTGAATTAAATAATGATATACAAATAGGAGATAAGTTATATTATTTAGATGCGTCTAATATTAAACAGGATTTAGGCAAGATTACGGCAATAAATAAAACAAGTAAAACAGTAACTATAGCAAACACGGGTGAAGTTCCTCAGGCTTCAGCATATATGTTTTATGTAAAGAACGCAGAGTATTATACATCCGGTATATTAGGTTACTTTGCAGAAACAAAAATGACAAACACATCAACAGCTTCTAAGGAGTTATACTCCGTTGGTTCTGAGGTTAGTATAAGTAGTTAATGTGTGATTATATAAATAAATAAAAATTATGAGTGAATTATTAGGTAGCTTTGCTGGTAAAGCATTAGGAGCAGTGAAAGGTTTAGCTGAAAAAGCTGGAGGCGTTGGTGGCGGAAGAGCTCTTGCGGGAACTGCACAATTAATAGGTTCATTTATAGGTGGACGAAAAAGAAGAAAAGAGCAAAGAGCAGCAACAGCTGAATTAGCTATGCGTAAACAAAAATATGAACAATTAGATACGTCAAACCCGTATGCTAATATAACAAATCCATATGCTAATTTAACCGTTAATACTCAGGCAGCAGATTTTGCGGCGCAACAAAGCGCTCAAGGAGCAGCAAACATTATGAGCAGTATGGCTTCAGCAGCAGGTGGTGGGGGTATTGCGGCATTAGCACAATCTATGGCTAATTCACAAGCTCAACAAGCACAACAAGCTTCTGCAAGTATTGCACAGCAAGAACAAAGAAACCAAATGGCAGCAGCGCAAGGTGAACAAAGAAAACAAAGCATGCAAGCACAAGGCGAAATGCAATCAAGACAAATGGAAGAAAATAAAGTTAGTACTTTATTAGGTATGGCTCAACAAAGAAAAGGGGCAGCAGATAAAGCAAGAGCAGACGCTACACAAGCAGCAGTTGGGGGTATAGGTAATATAGCAATGGGTGCAGCAGGTGTTGGTCTAGGTGAAGACTTACCTGGTTTATTATAAATAAAAATTATGGCAGCAGATCAAACATTAGTAAGAGGCGCAGCAATAGCAGCTCCTAAATTTAACAAAATAGAATTATTCAGCGAAGCTCAATTGCAGCAGATGGAAAAAGCAACTATGCTTAAAAAAGCAAGAAAAGCGACTAGAGATGCAGCTATAGGGGCTCTTGTTAGTGATATTACTGTAAATGAAAGTTTAACGCCACCACAACAAATTAATGCACAATATGAAGCAGCTGGTAATATTAGAAATCAAGTTGCAGCATTAGCAGCACAAAGAGCTAAGCTGCCTGTGAATTCACCGGAAGCATTTGCTTTAGATCAACAAATAAGTACATTAAAACAATCTTTTACTAATATAGCTAACAATGCAAAAGATTTTCAAGAATTACAAAAAGAATATGTTGACGGAAGTTGGAATATGTCAGGTGGTGTATCTGAAGAAAATAGAAACAAACTTGATGCAATATTTGCTAAAAACGAATATACTATTCAATTTGATGAAAGAGGTAACGCTACATATGTTACAGAGTTTGGCAATATGTCACAAAAAGATTTATCTAACTATTATGTTAAAGATGATGAAATGGCGCTTTCAATAGTAGGTTATTCAGATGAAGCTTTACAATTAGGAAGCGGTGGAACACAAATGAAAGTTGGCGGCACTAGGTATAACATGTTAAAGACCAAAGTTAGAAATGACTTGCGTAAGGGCGGGGAGGCAAGAATAAATTCTTTAATATATGATGATCTTGTTGAAGGACAATCTTTAGGTTTAACTGATTTAGGAGATCAGCAAGCTAATGAAGATGCTGCTGTTGACGCTATAATGAATAACTTAATGAATGTTAACGCACAAGGTTATAGTGAATATAAATCTAAACCTAGTGGCAATAAAAACGACAAAGACAATAGAACACCAGGAGAAATACAAAGAAGCAAAGCAGCTCAAGCAGATAAAAAATATGTTAGAAATGGTTTAATGAATATGTCTGCGCCTGACCCTAATCTTTTAGTAAAACCTAAAAAAGATACAGATGGAACTCCAATGGTTCGTACAGATATGGAAGAAGCAAATAAGATAGTTTTCTTAGATCACACTATGGACGAAACAAATAAAGTATTAGCGGGTAAAGGTAAAATAACAAAAGTTGGAGATAAATATATGCTACAAAAAACGGGAACTTCTGTTAGTGGTCAAATATTAAACGAGGTAGATGTGACTGATCAAATGAATAGTTATATAACTGGCGATAGAGAAGCATTATTTCAAGTTATAGAAAGAAATATATTTGATGTTGAATCCGTCGATTATGAGGGGTCTGCAGATGATCCAGATTTAAATCCGAATACATAATGTTTGAACTAAACGGTAAAACTTATTCAGTTAGTAAGCTTCAAGCGGCTGCAGCAAAATACAACATGTCTTATGATGAGTATTTGGCCGTTATGAAAGAAAAAGGTTTAAAAGAAATAAACCCAGAACCAACTTTTGTTGACACTTCAACTGCTGAAGAAGAAGAAAAGCTTTCGTCATATCAACAAGCAACTCAACTCAGTGCTGATCAACAAAAACAAATTGATGATGAATATGGTACTGAAGATAATCCTAATTTAACTGCATTTTTTGAACTTCCTAAAGTTCCTATTTGGAGTTTTGATGCTCCCGTTCCTGGTGGTAGTAATCCAATTTCAAACTTCCTATTCAATCAGGTTAATAAAAACCCAAATCGTAAGCGTGTTCAAACAAAGATTGCCGAAATTAAAGAAAAAGACAAAAGAATAATAGACCAAGAAGAAGCTCAATTATTAGTTTTACAAGATTTAAGAAAGGAAAGAAAAGCGGAGTTGATTGGCAATAATGAAGTTGATTATATAAATAATACATTTAAACGTAAAAAAACTGGGTTCATGGCTACAGGGCGTGGAGGAGGAGTGGAAATTGAAACCGAATTCTATGACAAAGAAGCTCAGGAAGAATATTCTAAAATTGCTCAAAAAGATCAAGAAGATTATAGTAATTATTTTGAAGCACAAAGTAACTATTTAGACAATTTAAAAGCTGATATTGAAACTACTCAAAAAGAGCTTGAAAAAATTGATAACGAAATTAATAATGGTGCATATGATAGCCAAATAAAAGATGGTGATCAATATGTAATAATTAATGACAAAAGAGTACCTGTAAACGTATATAATAATTATAGAAATCTATATGAACAATATGAGAGTAGAAGAAAATCTTTTGATGCTGGTTTAAAAAGATATACTGATTTTTTTGACGCTAACAAAGAAAAATTTTCTCGTAATGCTTTAACAATAGATAGACTAAGTAGAGACTATAACTATACTAAGAAAAATCTTATTATGGCTGGCCAAGGATTTGCTGATATTGGTTTGTTCTTCGCGAAGGGGCTGGTATCGTCACTTCCTGCTTATAAGGTGTCCAATATATTATCGTCTGATTTTAGAAAAATTACAAAATCTGCAAACGAGCAGATTGACATTAAATGGCGAAATTATAAAAATGAAGTGATGTCAGGCTATGCACCTGATGTTAAATTTAAAGATGCTTTTAAAGAAGGCAACTTTTTAAAATTTGCTGGACAAGAAATAGCTACACAATTACCTATATTTACTTTTATTGCAGCAACCGGTGGGGCTGGTGCCGCGGCGGGCTTAGGTACTACTGCTAATGCTGTTTTTACAGCTAGTGTTGTTGGAAGCCAATCTGGAGAAAAGCAATATGGCGATATGACTTATGAAGAATACTTAAGCCAATTAGATGATTTTAAATATAATGATGTAAAATACGACGAAGGCCATAAGCTAATGGTTAGTGCTGGCGTAGGTATGGCTGAAGGAGCATTTGGTATTTTACCAAGTTTTTATAGTTTAAGAGCTGCACATAAAGTTCTTGGAGGTTCTAGTGGCAAAATAGTAAAAGGATCTTTAACTAGTGCACAATACAGAAAAAATTTAGCAAATTATTATGCTCAAGGAGCACTTATACCTACAGTTGTTGAGCCATTTGGTGAAGGCTTAACACAATATACACAAAACTTATTAACTGATAGACCTGCGTTTGAAAATGTAGATCATGCAGCGTTTTCTGGCTTAATGTTCGGAGTGCTATTAAATGGTGTACCTACTGTTGGTGGGCACATGATAGGTCAGTTTAATGATATAAATACAAAAAAACAAATTAGATTAAATAATGCTAAAGTTGCTAAACTGAACGCACAATTACTTAAGCTTGACGGAAGAACTAAAGCAGCTAAAGACCTGCGAAAAATTATACATGATATAAACGCTGATAGCCAAGCTCTTATAGTCAAAACAGAAAAAATAATAAGAGATGAAATTGATCCTGTAGAGTTTCAAACTTTTATGGATGAAACAGTTAAGCAAGAAAATTTAAGAAACACTGCCCAAGCTATTGAAGCTTCAAATTTACCAAGCAGTACAAAGAAAAGCATGTTAGAAGGTTATCAAAAATCTTTTGATAAAGCTACCGCAATAAAAGATGTTATAAGAAATCAAAAAGGTCAAATAGCTTTATTAAAGATAACAAATAACGCTAGATATATTCAACTAGAAGAACAAGCTAGAAAAAACTTAGCTCAAAAAGAAGCTACTCCCGATGCCTTATTTGATGAAATAAATAACTTATATTATAGAGAAGAAATAAATAAAGATATTAAAAACAGAAAAGCCCTTGATAAAAAGTTTGAAAAAGATAGAGATTATAAAGTTACAAGAATAGCGGCAGAAACTAATAAAGAACTAATAGAAAAAATTGAGGAACAAGGTTTAGACATAACTGCAGAAAATATACGAAAACTTAAAAACGGGACATTAAACGGTATAAATGTTACTGATAACAACGGAAATAAATTTGAATTTATATCTATTGAAAATTCAGTTAAAAATTCGAAAGCTGGTATTGTTTCTCACGAAAGCGATCATACTGTATTGGAGCAAATGTTTGGTAAACTATCTGATGGTGCATTTAAAAATTTAGCTATAGAAATTCAAAAATGGACTCAAAAGAATGATAAAAATTTATACAGTAAATTATTTTTAGGCGGTAAACAGCAAGCTGATTTAACAAGTTATGAAGAAATAGTTGTAAACTTTTTAGAGCAAGCAGGACTAGATACTTTTGTTTTAAAACCAAAAGGAAGAACATTCTTAGAGTCTATAGCTGTTGGTTTGAATTTTTTAAAGAAAAAGAATTACAATATAGATTCTAAACGAAAGGGTAAACATGAAATTGAGTCATTAGTAGAATATGCTAAAAAAATAAAAACTGGAAAGATATTAAAAAAGGATAGAGCTAATGTTAAAAAAATAATACTTAAAGCTAAGTTGATTGATACTAAACAAACAATTGAACAAGTTGAGGCTAAAAATAGTGAGGTATATAAAAAATTAACAGCTAGCGATAAAAAACAAATGAGTGATATTGACAATTTTGTCAATAGACGTAATGAAGATGGAACTTTAGTATTACAATCAAACAAAGATTATAGCAATAATGATGAGGCTAGAATAGGTGTATTTAATGCTTTGAATGCTCCTAATAGTGCATACATGGGTTACTTTACAAATTTAATAAGAGGTGATAAAGACTTTGCTAATTATAGTGATAGTGAAATACAAACAATTGCTGAAGAATTAAGAGACAAAGTATATTTAGATAGGATTGAAAAAAATTATAATCCTAATGTTAATGGTGATGGCACAACATTTAATAGTTTATTTAGTTTTATATATGGCGATAAAAATGGGCGAGGTGGTAGAGCTGTAAATGTATTCTTACAAATGAAAGAAGACTTTGCTAAAGATCCTACTAAAGGCGCTTATGAGTTAGCTCCTGAAGTTGAACAAGGCCCAACATTTGATGGTGATAATATAATAGATTATGTAGATCAAACTTTATTAGATAACCAAGGCGAAATAGATGGGTATACTGACTCAAATGTTAAACAAGTTTTAACTGTAAAACAAAAGCCTGTTATAGATGAAAATGTTGAAGAAGAAGTTAAGCTTTTAGTTAACTCTATTGTATTTGATGAAAATTTAGATCCTAATAGTAAAGACTATAAAGACATTGTAGAAAAAGTTTATAACACTGTAATGATGCCTATTATAAGAAAAGCAGTGGGTAAATTTGATAGTTTCTTTGATGAAAATATAGAAAAAATATTTGATCCTAAATTAAAAGTGCTTCCTATACAGTATTTATATCAAGCAGAAAGATTATCCGATGTTAAAAACTTCGCTGAGTTTGATAAAAGATTAACAACGCAATCAGAAATAAGAAAAGCAAGAGACAATAGAGAAGCTTTTGTAGAAAATGAAGCACAAGGTGTTGATAGATATAAAAGAAAGAAAGTTAATTTAGATTTCTTAAAAGAATTTTATGGTTATAAGTTAAAAGGTAAAGATTTAACAACCACAATAAGGGCAAGAAGAAATGTATTGTTCGGTGTATTAGGCGCGGAAGCAACGTTTGATGCAAAACCTTCTGTACTTGCATTGTCAAATTTAGATGGCAACAAACAAGCTACAGCATTAAGAAAAGTTGAAAGAGTTGCTGGTATGAAGTTTAGCGAAATACCAACAGATGTTCTTACGCAAATAAGTGCTATCACACCTGAATTTGGTTTAGATTTAGATGGTGCTTATGAAGCTATATTAAGTTTAACACAAGTTGCAGGCGTTAAAAACGCTAAAAAGATAATTAACGAAATAGAAAAAAGTAAAGGACAGATTGGCGAACAGCTTGTAGCTAACCAGTTAGAAAAATTAGGTTTTACAGTTTCAAATAAAGATCAATTAGTTAATCTTCAAAAAGGTGATTCAGGGCTTGATGTAATAACAGAAGAAGAAATTAATGGTAGTTTAGTTGCTAGCGAAGTTAAAATGCACTTAAAAGATAGATTAGGAAGCGATAATAATGCTTTTGACAACTTCCCAAATTTAAATATAGATCCTAAAATTAAAGATGAAATAAAAGCAGTACTCGCGGATCTTGAACAACAGATTGTAGATAATCTTAAAAAAGAAGGTTTAGCTGTTATTAAAAGAGGTAAAAATACAATAACAATACCTTATCAAACAAAAGACGGCAAGCCAACAGTTGTTAGAGGTAAAGAAAAATTAATAGGTGTTACAAGCCAAGCTATTCCAATAGATGGCGGTATTCAAGCTTTTATAGATTTTTATAATGCTAAAGCCGCTAAGAATGGTATTAAAAGTAAAAAGCTATCTTATTTAATTACTTTTTCACATGGTGTTATATCTATGGATGTAAATCCTCACGGTTTTACAAATGCTAAAAGCGCAGCTACACTTTTAAAAGATGCTAAACTTCGTTTACAAGTTGGTTGGTTTTCAACAAACTCTAATAAAGACGCAAACACAAGAACATTAACAAATAGAGCTTATATAGAATTAGTTCCAAACACTATACCTAAAGAAACATCTGTATCTGTAAGTCAGTTAAAGAAAAGTGAAACTGTTGTTAATTTAGATAAAGAGATGAACGACATGATAGAAAGAAGAAAAGGTATTGAGTCGTTTAAAATATTTAGTAGAGCTAAAGGTAGACAAGTTGGAGAACAAAACTTTAATTACTTAACAAAGAAAGGTGATATATTTATACCTCACTCTGCTGAAGACTTAGGCGGGTTTATTTATTCATTTGTTGGTAAAGGAAAACAAGGAGATGCTGATAAACAATTTTTTAAAGATCATCTTATAAGACCATACAGCCAAGCTATGATGGCTATAAACAATGAAAGAATGGGTCTAATGGATTCGTTTGACGCTTTAAAAAAGAAAATTTCAGATGTACCAAAAAAATTAAAACAAGTGGTACCTGGTGATGTATTCACATATTCACAAGCTGTAAGGGTTTGGATCTGGGATAGTCAAGGTATGGATATACCAGATTTATCAAACGCTGATCAAAAGTCTTTAGTTAAAACAGTAAATAATGATTCAGGCTTATTAGAGTTTGCTCAAACATTAATAAAAATAAATAAAGCTGAAGGTTACCCTCAGCCACAAAACTCATGGCTTGCAGGAAATATCAAAACAGATTTATTTGAAAGTTTAAATAAAGAAAAAAGAAGTAAGCATTTAGAACAGTGGCAACAAAACGTTGATATTTTATTTTCTGAAAAGAATAAAAATAAAATGAGAGCTGCTTACGGAAATGAATTTGTTGCTAACCTTGAAGGTATATTAGAAAGAATGAAGACTGGCCGAAATAGAAAAGCTGGTGGTAGTCCTTTAATTAATGGCTGGTTAGATTGGATTAATGGTTCTGTTGGTGCAATTATGTTTGTTAACATGCGATCTGCTGTGCTACAAACAATATCTATAGCCAACTACGTAAACTGGAGTGACAACAATATATTAAAAGCAGGTTTAGCATTTGGAAATCAAAAACAATATTGGGCAGACTTTATTGAAATATTTAATTCTGATTATTTAAAAGAAAGAAGAGGTGGTTTAAAATTAAATGTACAAGAATCTGAATTAGCTGCGGCAGCAAATAAAGGTGGTGCAAAAGGTGTTGTAAACTTTATATTAAAACAAGGATTTTTACCAACAAGAATAGCAGATAGTTTTGCAATTTCTTCAGGTGGTGCTAGTTTCTTTAGAAATAGAACAAATACATATATAAAAGAAGGTTTAAATCAAGAGGCTGCGCAGAAAAAAGCTTTTGAAGATTTCATGGAAATAACAGAAGAAACTCAGCAATCCTCAAGACCAGACAGAATATCTGCAGAACAAGCAAGTACAATGGGTAGAGTATTACTAGCGTTTGCTAATACACCAATGCAGTACAACAGAATGATTAAAAGAGCTGGACAAGATTTAATAAATGGTAGAGGTGATTTTAAAACTAATATGTCTAAAATTATTTATTATACTTTCGCGCAAAACCTTATATTTAACGCATTACAAAAAGCGATATTTGCATTAGGATTTGGTGATGATGAAGTCGATGATGAAGTTAAGAAAAAGAAGTATACACAAATTTTTGACGGTATGACAGACTCTTTGCTTAGAGGTAATGGTATTAGTGGCCAAGTAGTTATGGCAATTAAAAATACTATACTTAAATATGCTAGAGAAGAAAAAGTTGAATTAGTGGATGCTTTATACGATTTATCACCACCTATAAATTCTAAAATTAGTAAATTAAACTCAGCAGAATATATATATAAGTATGGTGATAAAGAGGAAATGAAACAGATAAACTTAAGAAATCCTGCTCTTATGGCGTTTGCTCAGGTTACATCGGCTATATTTAATATACCATTAGATAGAGCAATAAGAAAAGCAAATAATATAGAATCAGCTATGGCTGAAGGAACAGAAACATGGCAAAGAATAGCCTTATTATTAGGTTGGAACGAATGGGAGTTAGGTGTTGGTCCACAAGCTGAAAAGGATAAGAAGAAGAAAAACAAAACACCTGATAATATACAGGATCAGATAAGAAAAAGATTAGATAAAAAACTAGAAAAACTAAGACAATAAATTATGCCGTATGTAAGTGCAGCCCAACGTAAAGCAGTCTGGGCATCAAGAAACGAACAAAAAAAGAAAAAGAAAGTTAAACGTAAAAAAAGAAAATAATTATGGCAAAAGACGCGTGTTATAAAAAAGTAAAGGCAAGGTACAAAGTATTTCCATCTGCATATGCTAGCGGAGCAATTTCTAAATGTAGAAAAGTGGGTGCTGCTAATTGGGGTAATAAATCAAAAAAATAAAAATATGAAAAGTTGTAGAATGCAAATACTAGGACCTGATCCTAATAATCCAAAAAAACCTGCTAGAATGCCTAGTGATGCTGATAAAAAAGCTGCGATAAAAGGTAAAATAAAAGCGTGTAATGTTAAAAAAGCACAAAAATTAAAACAAGGAGCTAAAGACTTATTTAACAAAGGGGTTAAAAAAGTTGAAAATAAAATAAACAAAATAAAAAACTAGAAATTATGCCAGCAAAAACTAATAAACCTCAAATAGGGGACGTCAAAGAAGAATCATATTTCATGAACAAAGCATATAAAATGGAGGGTAAAGATAAAAAGAATTTTAAACCTCATAAAATGTACTGTAAAAATGGTTCTGTTCACAATGCTAAAACTTATAAGCAACACTTAGCGCTTAAAAAGAAAGGTTGTGATCATAAGCCCATAAAAAAATAATGGCAGTAAGAAAAACTAAAGAAGGCGCAAATCTTAAACGTTGGTTTAAAGAAAAATGGATTGACGTAAGAACTGGTAAGCCTTGCGGAAGAAAGAAAGGTGATGGCAGAGGCGTACCATATTGTAGGCCTAGTAAAAGAGTATCTAGTAAAACTGTTAAAACATCTGGTGAAATGTCATCATCTGAAAAAGCAGCTAAGATAAGAGAAAAAAAATCTTTAGGTCAACCAGCAGGTAAACCAAGAAGAGTAAAAAATGTTAAAAGAAGTAAAAAATAGGTAATTACATATAGTATAGAAACTTAATCGTTATGGCAAACAAAATATCAGAAAATACAGAAGTACAACTTGATCTCAAAACGATCGGAATGATCGTAGGCGGAGCTATTGCTTTAGCCGCAACTTATTTTACGTTGCAGGCTGACATAGAGCTCGCGAAAGAACTACCTAAACCGGATATATCAAGAACAGAGTTCGATTTAAAAGACGAATTAATTCGTTCGACAATAATTGATATTGATGAAAAGGTAGACAAAAACGCAGAGAAGCTTGATGACATTGATGAAAAGTTATTCAAGATAATCCAAGAAAAATAACATATGAAAAATTTAATCACTTTAATCTTATTATTATTTGTATCTATTTCATTTTCACAAGAAATGACAGTGTTATATATGAATTCAAATTGGAATTCAAGAAACGAATGGAAAGATATAGATAATTTAAAAAGAGCAAAAATCTTAAAAGTAGATTTTGACTCTCAAAAACCAAGTATTAAGCAGGCAATAAGATCAGTACCTGCTGTAATAGTATTAAAAGACGGTAGACCAGTTGCAACATGGCAAGCTGATTTAACTATGAAATTAAAAGTACGTTGGGAAGATGTTCAAGATGTGATAGACGGCAAGGTTGTTCCTACATTAAGAAGAAGAGCATCAACAAATTAATTAAATGAAAAACATAAGCGAACACGTTACATATAAGGAGGGTGTGTATAGCAATACTGCAATGAGGCTAGGTTTAAAAAATGAACCTACAGAAGCCCATTTAAGTAACATGGAGTTACTATCAGAAAAAGTATTCGAACCCCTTAGAGTGCACGTAAACGGCCCTATAAAGATCAATTCGTTCTATCGAGGACCTGAATTGAATAAAGCGATCGGAGGATCGAGTAAATCACAACATTGTAACGGCCAAGCGATGGATATTGACGATACTTATGGCTACATGAGTAACGCTGATATGTACGAGTATATAAAGAAAAACTTATCGTTCGATCAAATGATATGGGAATTCGGAACGGATTCTAACCCAGACTGGGTACATGTAAGTTACGTAAATGAAGAGGCTAACAGAAATAGATGTTTGCTAGCTTATAAAGATGAAAATAATAAAACAAAATACAAAACTATATAAGATGGCATACAAAATGGACCCCACCAAAAAGAAAAATAAAAATGGTGGAATAAACAAAATAGTAAAAGGAATAGCAGAAGCAGGTAAACATTTATTGATTCCTGGCTATTCAATTATCAAAGGAGCTAATAAAACACTTACAAAGTTAAAGCCCAAACCTGGTATATTACCTAGTATACAGGCATACAAACAGTCACAAGTGGGTGTAACCCTTACTAAAACCTTAACTTCTAAGCCAAAGGCAAAAGCAGCAAACTTGGAAAGAAAGAAACCGGTTAAAAACAAAAAATATGCCAGTTCAGTTCAAGTTTCAGGAGGATCAGGTGTTCAGCCAACTGCTAAGTCTGAACTTCCAAAAGGTAATACTAATATTAAACCAGTTAAGCCTAAAGTAAAAGCGGCTGAGGCTAAACCTAAAAAGGTAAAAGTCAAAATTAAACACAATAAGACTAAAATTAAAATTAAAAAATGAAACTATGGAAAATTGTCCTTTTTGCACTTTTTGTATTTGTAGCTAGTTGCGCAGTACAAAATAAACCCAAAATAAAGATTACCCATGTGTTAGCTATAACACAAGAAGGTGACACATTAACTATACCTATTGATGTTATAAGGCCTATTAATTATAGAATAATAAACTATAATACAACGCCAAGTTATGGGTGGTATCACGGTGGCAGAACATATCATTATGATTATAGTTATGCGCCATCAAATAGAGGAAGTAATAATAATAACAAAGGCTCAGATAAAATTGTGCCTAGAGAAGATCCCGGAGATGGAAGACCATCTGGTGAAGTTTTAATGAAGGGAAAAAAATAATATAATATGAATACAATATCGCCGGAATATAAAGAGCAGATTACAAAATATCACGCAAGCAGGCCGTGGGGTGGCGCTGTTAGAGGTTCAGGTCAGATGCTACATAAGTATCTGATATTAACTAATTCAAAATCTATATTGGATTATGGAGCCGGAAGAAGTGATTTAAAAAAAGAATTAGACTCATCTTACCCTGATCATCCTTATATAATAAATGAATACGAACCAGGTATACCTGAGCTAGCAGAAGATCCGCCAGTAAGTGATGCAGTAGTTTCATTTGATGTAATGGAACACGTTGAACCTGATTTAGTTGATAATGTCATACAACATATATATGATAAAACTAACTTATGGACATATCACAAGATATGTTTAAAAGCGGCAACGGGTGTATTTCCTGGTACAAAACAAAACCTACACTTAACTATAAAACCTGGATTTTGGTGGTTAGAAAAATTTAACAAGAAGTTTGAATTTTTAGAAACCGGAATGAATTCAGGATATGTATATTTTTTAGGAGTAAAGAAATGAAATTTTTTGATTTTAATAATAACGGAAAGTATGATTGGTGGGAGTATATATTACCTTTTGTAATAATACTTATCATTGAAATTATTGCTGAGATTGTGGCACGATACGTGACGTTTTAGAAAATTTTGGTGCAGTCTTCATTATCTTTTGACCCCTCATCCAATTAGTATACGGTACTTCATTTTCTTTCAAGTCTGAAAGTATATGCCAATTTATTAATCCCCTTCGTTGAAGAGACCTCATATATTGTTGTTCCATATCTTTATCATGAGCTGGTCTATTTAAAATATAGACTGGCAAGTGCCAACTGTGTGGATCACAATTACTAACTTTACCACGTTTATCACGCGGTCTTTTATTAATTGTTTTAGCAAAGAAGTCAAAGCCTATAAGATCAATACTTTTATAGGTTTTTATTTTTTGTAAAAACCATACTATAGTAATAAAACCTGCACTAGGTCTATAATCATTAGTACCTTTCAAATCTTTACCAAACTTATTCATAACCGTAATAAGTTCTTTATCAGAATACATTTGTGTGTATTCAGGAAAGTCTTTTGGTAACCTATCTTCTAATACCCAATCCTTAAGCATTAAGTTACCTCGACTTCTATTTATTAATACTTTCGTATTTTTAAATTTGCCTGTAGCAAATTCTTCTTTAACATTGTTAAACGCTGGCGCTCTAAATTGACCGGTTACCCATATGTCACATTTAGTGCCAAGACTTTTTTCTTGTAAAGGTGTAGCTTCAATAGCTCTTCCAAACCTTATAACAATATCATACTTATCGATAAAGTCTGAAAGATTATGATTCATAATCTCTACAGAGTTACCGATAAATATAATACGTTTATCTTTTACAAACTGTTGTATATCCTCCACCATTCTTCTGAAGCTTCTGCGTCTTTATAACTATCAAACCAAGGTCCGCCGTTTGTATAATGTAATGCCTTAGCACCTTCTATATTATAATAACCAACTAATGAATTATATTCTTTAGGTATTGAACCTATGTTATCTTCATTTATAAAATGAAATTCATGTAGCTGTGCTGGCGTTGCGTTATCTAAATATTCTTTTGTTAATTTATTTTTATACCATTCATTTCTGAATATCATTAAGCTAGACCAGTTTTTCTTTGGGTAACTTTTATTAACAACACCATTCATTTTGTTAGCGTCTGCTTCATAGTCATCATGCTTTACAACAGCTAAGTTATATTGATTTATATATTTTCTTATTTCTCTTGGATCACATTTCCATAAGAAATCATTATCACAAAACATTGCAATACCTTCGTAATTACAAAGTAATGGTACATAGAATCTAGTAAAAGAAAATTCTGTTGATTCTCCATTAACATCATCTCTGCCATAGATGCCAGCATCTTTTAACTTAGCTTTATCTAACCAAGTTATTTTAGCTTCTGGCCAATAATATTTAATTGATTGTGCGCAAACTTTTGTTGCGTCTGTATATCTTGAGTCGTGTCCTATAAATATTCTCATAACTATGCTTTTTTACCTGATGATCTTCTGTTAATATCATCATGATTAAACTCTGCCCAGTACAATTCAAAAGCAACACCATCTTCTAATCCTTCAAACTGATGAAACTTTCCTGGCTTTACCATAGTAAAATCACCAGCTTCTAATATTGTTTCATCAACAAGACCTTGATCATCTTGCCAAACTCTAACGAGCATTTTACCGGATTCAACAAAAAATCCGTTCCATTTAAATTTGTGTTCATGTTCTGAACATTTAAATCCTTTATTATATTCTATTCTATGAAATTCTAATACACCGTTCTTGTGTATCATTTCTGTTTTACCCCAAATTTTTCCTGCTTTCATTATTTACTTTGTTTAAAATATGGTTTAGACCAGTTAGACTTATTTGATTTAACGTGTTGAACTTTTTTTGTAACTCTCACTTTAGTATAAGGCGCCCAGTTATACCATTTGCCTCTTCTATTTTGTGATACAGGTGTTATTTTAAAGTTCTTTAATGTTTGATCTGGTTTATTTTTGAAGTGTATACTTAATAATATTCTAGGTCCTATAGTATCAACTTTATGATATTGATAAGACGGAATATATAACATATCTCCAGGCTCTAAAACAAATTCATCTATTATTGTTTTAGGTTTATCAGGAGTAAACTCTTCATATATAGTCCATTTGGTTTTACCTTCAGTATGAAATAAAAAGTTTTCAGTTGCATCTGCATGTGCAGGAAACGACTTTGATTCAGCATTTGGAGAAGCATAAACATTTACTTGTCCGTGCCCAAAGAATTTTTCAAATTCAAAACAAACTTTAACTAAGTTTTCTTTTTCGTATTCAGCAAAAGGTATTACAAATGTTTTATTTTGTTTTTTCCAAAAATCAAATATTTGTTCTTTACTTAACATAGGTAACTTTAATTTACCTTTAAGTATTTTATCTAAGCACCATCTACCATCTTTGGTTTTATCGGTACCCTCTATTATTTGTAAACTTTTTACATTCGGGTATCTGTTTAAATAATTATTTAAATCATCCCACGTAAATAAATTCTTAAATTTATTTCTTCTTATTACTAAATGTTTTTTACCCCAGTAATTTTGAAAAAAGTTTTTTACACTAATAGGCTCTAGTATATTTTCTAATGTTATTCTATCCATCGCAAGCTAAACAATTTTCGTCCATTGCTTGATCGGCAATATCACCTCTCAATACAGACTCGGTTCTCATATAATATAATGTTTTAATTCCTTTTTTCCAAGCAGCCATATGCACTTTATTAATCCACTTTGGCGTTGCTGTTGAAGGAAAGGCTAAATTCAAACTAACTGACTGGTCAACATATTGTTGTCTTATACCAGCTTGATTAACTAATTCTAATTGATTAATTTCTTTGAAAGTTCTGAATATTTCTTTGACGGGTATGTCGTGAGGTCCATGAGTAACACTGTCTAATTGTTTTAAACCTTGTATAGACCCTCCGTCCTTTAGTATCTTCGACCATATTCTTTCGTTATCTATTTTATTTTTTCGTAATATTTTTTTAAGTGTTGGGTTTTTACGAATGAAAGTACCTTTCGCACTTTGCTCTGTGAATACATTAGCTGCCCACGGTTCAATACCTGGGCTAACATTTCCACTAAGCTTAGAGTTACTGACAGTAGGAGCAATAGCGCGTAGGTGGGTATTACGTAAACCAGTACCGACACACCAAAGAGGTTCTCCAAAAATTTCAGCCATAGCTCGTGAAGCTCTTTCAGATTCGATTTTAATTTGACTAAATATTTTTCTTGTTTCATATTGTGATAATAATCCTTCAAATGGTAAACCTTTTTCCTGTAAATATGTATGCCAGCCTAGCACACCTAATCCTAAAGCTCTACCTTTTTCAGCAGATCTAACAGAATTATGGAAGCCAACTTTACCTTTTGATTTCTGTATAAATTCTTCTAACACGCCATCAAGAAACCATGTGGCGTCATATATTAAATTGGTTCCTTTCCATTCATCATACTTGGCTAAGTTTAATGATGATAAACAACAAACAAAAGAATGAGACTCATCAGTATGTAATGTAATTTCACTACATATATTTGTCATATGTACTTTTAATCCGTGTTTTTTGTAAGCATCTGGGTTATTCTTGTTTGTATTTCCCTTAAATAAGATATAAGGTTCTCCAGTTGCTTTACGTTTTTGTAATAGCTTACCCCATATCCTCCTCGCATCTTGATCTCCAGCATCAAGTCTTCGCATGAACTTGTCGCCGACCACAGCGCACTGGTGTAGGTTGAGCGATTGACGATTAACGTCTCCTTTAGGTTCTCGTATTTCCAACCACTCTTCAAAATCGGGGTGGTCAATATTAATATTAACGCTTGCAGCTCCTCTTCGGACAGATCCTTGGTTCGTTGCGAGTATAGTGCTATCGTAGATTTTACAAAAAGGCACAGTTCCATCAGATGTTCCATTTCCAGTTATGTTTGCACCGGCGGGTCTAATCATATTCAATCCAATGCCAACTCCACCGCCGTGCTTTGCGAGTAACATCATCTCTAAATTTTTCATACCAATGTCATAGATGCTGTCCGCAACATCAATTCCAAAGCATGATATAGGCAATCCTCGATCTGTACCAGTATTAGATAGCACAGGAGATGCCAAACACAGCCAACCTTTCCATATATATTCAAAAAAAGTTTCGGCTAGTTCTGGACGCTTTAAACGCTTCGCTACAGTTTCAGCAACACGCATATAAGCATCGCGAGGAGACTCAGTATTAATTAAATAACCTCCAGCAATTGTTTTCTTATATACATCTGTATCACCCCAGCTAGGATAATCAATTCCCTTTTTCCAGTTGTTGTTCCACATTTTTCTTTTCTAATTTTTGTAATTCTTTAACTAATTCTTTCCATTTGTCCTCTCCAATATGTAATTGAAAAGCGGTTAATGTACCCTGAGCTAAGCTTGTAACTTGTTCTAAGTCTTTAAGTGTTCTTGTTAGAGCACCACCTAAAACTTCAACTTGCTGCTGTAATTGTTTAACATTTTTTTGTATTCCCATATTAAGTTATTAAATGTTTTATCCACGCAAATAAACCATTAAGGTTTAATGCTACTAAGTTCCATTGCTTTCTTGATCCAGTCTGTACCATCACACAAATAAAACCTATTATATACAACCAAGGTTCTAATGTCCATTGTGCGGCAACTAAAAGACCGGCACCCATATATCCAATACGGGTAGCCATTCTTTCTAATGGTCCTAGTTGTCTTCTTCTTTCAACAAGAAACCTTTTATATTTAT
>Ga0208666_1000183_pt1 | contig 30766 bp, 39 predicted proteins | sample 5B_taG_FD_184078 | JGI IMG/M metagenome (GOLD analysis project Ga0208666, IMG submission 184078) | Marine viral communities from the Subarctic Pacific Ocean - 5B_ETSP_OMZ_AT15132_CsCl metaG (SPAdes) (version 2) | ecosystem: Environmental > Aquatic > Marine > Oceanic | place: Pacific Ocean...
AGTCTTCGTGCAGCAAAAAATTAATCTGTACTACTGCCAGGTCGATGACGATGACGATCACTTCCCATTAGCTATCGCTCGATTCACCGCTTATGACGAAGACCACAAACCTCTATCTGTAGAGCAAGTGACTTACGAAAGTGACCCTAATTACTTTCAAGCTCAGGTCTCTGCTGCTCTTTCGTGCGGGGTTGACGTAAGTGTTATTACCGCTTCACCAATGGAAGATTTTGCCTGGATCAAACAACTATCGCAACAAGCTTGAAACTTAAAATCTTTCGCAATGATGGCACATGGATTGTGCTAACAGAGAATAATGAGATAACGTTCCACCAAACGCTTGCTGGAGCGATGGCTGATGCCTCTACCAAAATCAGGGCGTCAGCTTATGTTGGATCGTCTGTATGCAGCAGTTCGTTCAGCGACAACTGCTGATATACAAAGGGCTGCAATGCTCCTTGAAGGAGCTAAAAAGATTAGAGCTGGGTCAAGCCGTCAGAGGTCTTCCGCTCGATCAGCACAAGCAAATTCATGGAAGAAAAAAGTTGACAATTCAATATCATGGTAATGTCAATCTATTGTTCCACTCGGTAATGGCCAATAGGCACGGAGATCGTATTCGCTTCAGTGTACTGTTGGCGGAAGAGTACGCTCACCTATTGATTGAAGACGCAAATTTGCAGGGCCAGAAGCCGTCATCCCTCATAAGAGACCTTGTCTATCAATACATACAATCACAGCATTACAACGCTACGCTTGCTTCCACAGCTGAAACTATTATTTCTGATATTCAAAAACTAGAAACTCACTGATTCAAACTGTGAAATGCGTTTCACAGCTTGCCTAAGCAACTTGCCCTGATGCCACTGTTGACGCGCCATAGCAACACAAAGCTGTGACAACACATCTATGTTCTCGCAGTCCTCAATCTCTCTGATACTGCGTTCGAGCGTCAACTCCTCTTCAAGGCTTTGCTCAACGACCATCCATTCCATTGATGGATCGTAAGGCTCGTTTTTCGGAGGCATAAGGCTCCTCACTCTTAAATCGTATGTAATCACCTATAGCGGGAAATAACCAGTCCTGCACTGGCAAGCAAGCCTGCCAATTCACAGGTTGAACGCAGTTCATCACAACTGTCGTCCAGAACGCACTGATATATCCCCAGTTCATCGATCCACAAATACAGCCCAGCCGCTTGCTTCTCCTTCGATAGACCAACGCTGGTAAAAAGCGGGACGCGACATCCTGATCAACTCACCTGACTTTGTGGTGTCATGGCCGCCATGATCCATATCTGGCTTACCCATGGGATCCATGGCAATGAACTCATCCTTGTCATAGCCAATGATTACGCTCCAATGACCACAGCCTTCGCTATCACACACTGCTGGTTTGCCTTTAGTTAGATCACCCTTATGCAACCAGCCAACCATGATTGGCCTGCCAGCATCAATCTCAATCTCAATATCCTCAACCCTGGCATCCCTGCGAAACTGAGCGTCCAGCCCAAGTGATCTCAACGCAGAAATTTGTGCATGGACTTCAGTCGTATCACCAAACTTTCGGCGTACTTGCCGGTAAGCGTCTTGGCTTTTTACACCATGATGGAACGCCACAACCATTGCAGCCGCAGAGTCAAAACACTCCCGATAGCCGTAGCCGGTAGGACTATCTAGCTGGTTGTAATACGGGACTCCATAAACCTCTTGGTGAATGCCGCTGGTTTTCCACATCTCAAACCATTCAGCATCATCATTGAGCAAGTCCTGATCGATGGCACGTTCTAGCTCTGCAATAGCAGCCAGTTGGTGAGGATCGTCTTTTTTAAAAAACTGAAAAAACGGAAGGAGTGACAATAAACCCACGATTACAACCCAAGCCCACATTTACTTCTCAACCCGGCCTCCAGGAAAAAGTAGATCTTGCACATACTTGCAGGCCACATCGTCCAACTGATTGTCTGTTTGCTCGCTAATCTTGATCAAGCAGTCGAGTAGCAGCTGTTTTACGGCTTTTGATTTGATGAAGCCAAATAAAATTGGCTTTAGCAGTAACACCATGAAATTACTGTAAGTGCCGAAATTCTAAGTCCGATTGGCATGGCCTTCCAGTCGTGCAACATTTTGCTCTAGGTCTGAAATTCGAGCAAATAGCTCCTGATCTCTTACGCGCAAATCAGCGTGAAGAACATCCATGCGGCTCGCTAGGTTGTCTACAGCCGAGGTCAGACGCACCAACGAATCCCTCCCATGCTGTGTTTCACGGTTGGCACCTTTAATACCAGAAGCTGCCACGCCTATTGACGCACCAGCCACAGCAGCCCAGATTTCTACCACCATTCGACCAATAGCGTTAATTCATCATGGCAGAAGAACAGGCAAAGCAAGAGCAAGAACAAGACAACTCACGTTTAGGTGATGTCATTAAGGTTGTGTTGCTCGGTTGGGCAATGGCAATCCTGACCGCAAACTACCTTGGTGTTTTCAAGCAATCGCTTGATCCCACCTATCCAGCGTCAATATTGAGTGGTACGGCAGCGTCCTTTGGCTTAGCCGTTGGAGGCAACAAGAAGCTAAAAAAAGAAGAGCCTACAATTAAGGAACAAACCCCTACGTCCAAACCCAAATGAGACGTTTTCTCTTTGTATCGTGCCTAACGTTTTTTGCGATAAGTCCTGCCTCGGCGGACATCACACACGCTATTAAGTCCTCTATCTCTCTAACTGTTGATGGAGCAGGATCAATCTCGACGCGCGTACCGTCTTCAGTGGCAGTATCTGGTTCTAACGTCACTTTGGGTACTGCTCCTACTTTGGGGGCACTTACTTCCGGCACCGCTGTTGGGTACACTCCTGGTGCTTACAGTATTACTACTGCTGGTGACAGCTTTTCGTATACAGAGTCGTACATAGAAGGTGATGACGTTCCAACCATACTCTCCACAACTGTTACTGCTGGCGTAGTACCAGCCATGCCTATCTTTGGCAGTAACACCACAACTTCTGGCGGTGTAGCAGGCACTCTGGCGGGGACAATTGCGACTGATGGTGCAATTTCAATAACAGCAGGCGGAGCAGGTACTACAGCGGTTGGACAAGTCATTCAGGAGCTAACTATTAGATGAAAATATTGTTGCTATTGTTTCTTACAGCTCCAGCCGCAGCAATTCCTGTAGTTCCAAATTTTCAGCAAGGAGTTTTGTCTTCAACGACAAGAACAACGTCAAAAGTTGTTGAAGTTATCAACTCTTATGACTATCGAACAGGCTACGAATACACCGTAACCGGAACAAATATTTCCCCCGTTGGCGGTGCTATTGCTCCCGCTAGCCTGACTTCAACAACAAACACGCTTAATGGCGTTTCTAGTCGTTGGACTGGCCTTGACCCTGCTGACAAACCTGTTTGGAACGTCGTCAAGCAAAATAAAGCATTCCAATTCACTGAAACGCTCCAAGGGCCAGGACTCACAAATCACACATTGATAAACAGAGAAACAGACATTGAATCTTTAACCGAAACGACCAGCACTTTTAGCCAATGAAGCGAGTTATTGCAACGCTTTTACTGCTAACCGCTCCAGCACAAGCACAGGTCAGTAGTACGGCAGCTCCGGTTGCAAATAGCAGCGGGTCAGTTACTAATCAGGCCGTGATGGTGACTCCTAGCAAAAATTTTAGCTCTGTAATTAACGGCGTTAGTTGTCAAGGTGCAACTCTAACAATTAACCCTTTCCTTAGTTCAACCACTGGCTGGTCTGATCCGTATGAAAGGTATTACAACGAACCTGTATATGACACGCTTGATCTTGTTGGTGCGTTTGATCCTGAAGGCAATTCCATCCCAGATGGCAGACCTGACAACCCAGGAAACATTTTGTTCCACAAACCAGTCAGGACAGGCCAGAAAACTAACTTTTCAGTCAATGGCGGCATCACTGCACAGATCTCAATCCCGTTAGACCGCAGTCATATCCGCACTTGTAGAGCTGCAGCTGAAAGACAAGTCGCAATCTTAGACGCAACTCTTGCGGATAAAAGATTAAATTACGAGATCGCAAGATTAAAAAATTGCTCGGCTCTTATGAAAGAAGGCGTTATATTTCACCCCGATAGTCCATATGCATCAATCTGTGCTGATGTTGTACTAACCAATCCGCCAGGCGTGTTGCCGCGCCACATCCATTCAATACCTACTTCTTTAAAGACCGTTGAAAACGCCGACGCTGCCAAGCAGACTCAACAACAGTCGTCTTCCCCAGCTTCTCCTTAATCTTCTTGATTGTCTTTTTAACAAGAGGCTTAATCGTTTTTAGCAGTACATCGCCTAAAGGCTTGGCTATGACTGCCGCTGTTGTCGCGACAACCGCCACTGTCGCAGTAGTGACGACAACCGGCGAACCAGGTAAATGGTTGCCGAGAATCGCTGGTATGTCCAACGACTTGAACTGGGTTTTGCATTCTCCATCGACTCGCTTGTAACCAGTGATAACAGCAGTCTGAAGCTTATTTTTTGCACCAATAGGTATTGCGTCTGGTGGCGGACATGGCAGTTCCGTGTCTAAATTTGGAATGTCAAGCGATTGAGAAACGCTTGGTGAAGGGGGCTTGGCCGGTTGTTTGTCAGCCGGTTTTTTCTTGGGATCAAGTGCTGGAGTTTTAGCTGCTCCATACGTCAACGTGCCGGGCGTAAAATCCAACGCTTCGTATGACGGCATGGTGCCATCACATACAACAAAGTTGCCCTTTGGGTCATTGTCGTAGGCGCTATGGTTGCCAGGCTGTATGTTTCTGGTCTTAACGCAGCCAGGAATATCAGCTATTGGGAAACCAAAGCCCGGTATTGCTGTAATAGGTGGCGTAGACGGAATGCTTTGCGGTGAAATACTTCTCCAAGTCGGTATTTCTGGAACGCCAATACGCTCCACACCGATCTCAGGTATTTCCGGCACCTAATTAGAACGGCAATTTAGGCGTTTCAATTGCTGGCCCTGTAGCTGATGGCAATTTAGGCATTACGTCGTCAACTGCTGGAATCATGTCAGCCACAACCTTGGTCAACTCAAGCTTTAGCTCACTCATGTAATACTTTGTCAGCGATGGAATGCGCGTGTAAAGCATTAATGATCCAACGACCATCGCTCCAGACATCACAAAGGCTGTAGCGCCAAGCAGATTAAAAACTTTTTGCATAATAAAAAGCCCCAATTAAGGGGCCACCAGTCTGTGTGAAGGACTTGAGAAAAGACTAGCTCAGAAGTTGTACTTGACGCCAACTTTTGTACCAACAGAAGGATCCTCATCTGCAGTGATGAAGCTCAGTTCGCCATAAACGCCAAACTGTTCTGTTGCTTGAACGCTGCCGCCAATCTTGCCGGACAGCTCAAACTCACCTTCTTCGCCTTGGGGCGAAACAAACGCTGGACCACCCTGCAGGTAGTAGTTGTAGACGCCTTCGCCACCGTCAAAACCAACGTGAATATCAGTCGTTGCACCTTGATAGTCGCCGCCTGAATAACCAGCGTTATTCTCCACGTTCACATAAGGGCCTGCCAAGGCAGCTGAACCAGCGAGAACACCAGAAACAGCGACTGCGAATGCTTTGATCATTTGTAGAAGGGGTTGAGTTTTCTTGAACCAGATTAGCTGGCTTAGTCAATGGACAGTTAGAAATCTGCTCCTTAATTTTCATCCGTTCCAGGGAACGTGGAGAAGTGTTTTTTATGCAATCCGGTAAAGAGACCGCATTTGGGGTGGTCAGGGCTGTCCCTGCCTTCCAACATAAAAAGCATCTCCATCCATTCCACTCGATTGGAATTTGCTTGAATGTCAGTTGCCCCGTAAGTAGCGCAGATCATTGGGTCAGGTCGTTGCATCAGGAAGGCTTGGTTGGCCAAGTCATCGTATGTGGGAATCCATCCGCTGACGGCAAATCGCGTAACGCTTGCCTGTAAGTTTTCATTGCAGCTGGAATGTTTGTTCCAGTTTCTTTTGCCATAACAACGACCCAGTCAGTTTCAGCAATTAACCTGTCGCGCTGTGAGCGGACAGATGCAGCAGCTTCAGCATCGATACGTGCTTTATAAGCAGCTTCATTGTCTGCTGCTGTTGTGACATTGCCGTCATCGTCAGTCGTGTCAGTAAAGACAGGGCCAGCGATAAATTTGGTGAACCACTTGCCGTCAACTTCTTCAACACCATCACGAGTGCTGACGCCGTAAGGAGCAGTGACGGTAGCCGCCGCTCCATTCAGAACAGCGTCATAGCCAAAGGCGTCCAACACTTGCGTGTTGATTTGTTTGGGGAAGCTGGTGTTGGGGTGTTCAGACTTGAATTGGCTGACAGTAGTGACAGCGCCTGTGGAGCGGTTGCGGATTTCCATGATTAAGCGATTGCAAGGAATAAGTAGGTGCCGCCACTTGCATTAACAGTGGCAGGAGCTGATGCAGCAACTGTAAACCCGGTGCTAAGTGGGTCAATGTAATCGGTGCCTGTTACTTGAGCATTAGTAGTATTCAGCTCTATAGCTGGATCGTTACCAGAGACAATGCCACGTAGTGAGTCAAATAGCATCCACCTACCGCTACCGGCCGAATCTGTACGTTTAATCAGTACAAACCTTGCACCATTGGTAAAACCGCAGTCAACGTTAATTGCATTACCAGTTCCAGAGTAACTGCCTACTTTACTGATGCCGGGCAGGGTTGCGAATAGGTAGGCGATGTAAGTATCTCCGCTGCCGTTTACAGAAACATCGTTGCCTACAGTAAATACCGAGTTTGTAGGAGATGTATTATTCCAAATAGTCGTATTGGTGTAAGTGGAGGCAGATGTATTTAACTTGGTGTATTTATTGGCTCCCAAAGTCGCGCTATAAGTTGCCCAGTCTTCAGAGCCGCTGCGACGTTTTACGATGTAAAATTCCGGCGCAACTTCAAGATTGTGATTTATATTTTGATTAGATGAATTTCCACTGTAAGCAACTACATCCATGAAACCTGGGGCACGTTTGAACATCCAAGCGATGCTTGTATTAGTAAAATCTTTTTCAAAACCTGACATAAAGTCCCATAAAGTATCGTGACTACTAGCTTCAGCAGCAGCCGATGGGGTATATAACTGCTTAGACCCTTGCAATCTTGTAAGCCCTCGTGGATCATTACCTCCACCTTCGTAGTTTCCTAGTCTAAACGCGAAATCAACAGGAAATCCACTGGTGAAACATGGTTGAGTACCAGAACCATTACCTAAAGCTACTGCAAACACATCCGTTGCAGTTTCCGGCGGCTTATTAGGACGGCGGATTGCCATAAAGATAGTTGTATCTCCCGCTACATTATGGTCACTTTGTTGTAAAAGACGAAATCCTCTGGGTTCGAATAAAACATTACTGGTTATAGCTGAACTTTCGCTACCCGCATTGTTAGGAAAAAGTGCCTTATCTCTCATTGCATCAAAAAGCATCCAATTTCTATTACTCGAACTACTGTTTTTAAAAAGTATCCACGACGGCTCAAATCCAATATCAACACTAAATGGTGAAGCAGACCCTACAAATGATCCACAATGAATAATACTTTCATCCTCATCCGTACCGAACTGTGCGTCGTCATGAGCAAAGATGTAGGCGACGTAGGTACCACCTGTGGTATTTAATCCGAAGTAATCTCTAATACCAATATGTGTACTTGTCATTGAACCCCACATATTGACACCGGGGTTAGCCTGTGTCTCAGCTGAATTTTGGTTGAGGCTTACCCACTTAGTTAGAGGACTCGCTAGGGATCGATGATAGGTAAACCAATTACCAGTTGCATTAGTTCGCTTTACTATTACCATCCCAGGTTCTGACCCAAGTGAATGGGAGATGGCAACATCACTATCGCCATTTCCGCTCCATGTAACTACATCAAAAAAACCCTTCTGTGCTTTAAAATTCCAAGAAGTATACTTTTTAGTATTACCATTGACTTGAGCGTTGCCACCTTGAATACTATAACTACTTGTACCTACTGCATTTATCCCTGTCGTTTCTCCTGTTTGCTTTCCATAAGTCCTGTCAGATGCAAAACTATCGAAACAAACCCCAGTTTTTTGGGTTGAATCGGACATAAAATGACTGTCAGAACCATCTCTAAGTTTAATCCAAGAAAGCCAAGAACCTTCTGTAAAATCTAAACCTGACGGAACAGTATTAGAGGAAGCATTTCCTGTATAGACGGCCGTACTAAAAACATCATCAACGTAAACCTTGTCTCCACCTGCTGAGCCGGACGCTCCAGCAAGAATACTGCTGCTAATAACGCTCATGAGTAAGCCAAAGTAACAACAGAATGAATTGAACTAGCAGATCGAACGATGTAATCCAACCGATCCACCGATCCAGCAGCAGTGCTTAATGTTGGCGGCGTTCCACCAGCCCAGTCAAAGTAGCTGCCCCATGTAATAACTCGTGATCCAGTGCCGTCCTGTACCAAAAAGATTGACCCAGACTGGCCAGGAGTGCAATTCGTTGGATTAGCAAAGTCCATGGTGTGAGCTAGCGTCAATGTGAAATTATTACTTGCTGCAAAATCCGGAGTTACTGTCGTTGCACTTGTCAGCGTTGTAATCTCACCGCGCTGGCTAGCGGTAAATGTCTGTGCTACGTCAGTCTTGGCAGTATCGGCATCAAACCCCTGAACAGTGCTGCCGATAGCAGTTGAATCCAGAACGTTGTCGACTGTGACCGTCTTAGTGCTGGTCGTTATTGAATCGACCTTTACCGTTCCAAACGCCATCGCTAGGCCAGCCGTAGGGCAATTGCCCCAACTTTAACTGACCAGCTCCGATTGAGCACGCTCATTGGGGTCTTAACTCTGGTAGCTCGGTTTTGACCCATGAAGTTGTTGACTCGTCCCATGAGTAAGTATTGTCATCATCTGGGCAAGGCGTGGGTGCCTCCCATCGGCAAGTAGCTTCGTTCAAAACCCAACTTGCATAAGGCTTTGGTGCGATGAACGCATCACGCGCTAAATCGTATGTGTAACCAACTCCGGCAAAGTTTTTGCGTATATTGCCGTTATAAGAAGTTTGCATCCATGTGCCATCCGCACCAAACAACGAGTGACAAAATGCAACACCTAGGGCTTCTTGTTCATTTCCCTCACTGTTTGTCAAATCAGCATTGCCCACGACAATAACTTGTTGAACAATAGTGTTTTTAATTAATGCAAAATGTGCCATTAGAAAATAATACTCCCAGAGCTAGTAAAATCGTAATGTCTATATCCACCTGAAACTGTAACTGTTACGCTTCCGGTTGTTGCTGTTGCTGCGGGAGATGAGTCGGGATAACGAAGAATAACTCGGCCTGAACCTCCGTTTTTTGGATATTCTCGTATGCCTCCACCGCCACCACCTGTATTGGCCGTGCCATTTGCCTGCATACCACCACCACCAGAACCACCACCACCGGAACTAAAATGTCCACCACCTCCACCACCGCCACCAACGGTTAACCCGGTCGGATGCAAAGGTAATGTTACGCCATCTCCACCATAGCCTCCGTACCAGTCACTGTATCCAGCCTGGCCATTGGCACCAGCGCCTGCTCCACCGCCGCCGCCATGGCTGGTATTTCCGCCACCATTATAGTCAGTATTGTATCCACCATTACCACTACTACTGCTGGTGCCATGTCCTCCGCCAGGAGCATTTACAATACCTACGATTGAGCTTGTTCCTCCGTCATTTTCTCCGATACCTCCTGCGCCAATTGTCACGGTATATGTAGTTCCACCTGTTGGAGCAAAAGTACCTTGTACCAGAGAAGAGCCCGCACCACCTCCAATAGCTCTATAACTAGTGCTATCAGCTGATCCGCCCCCACCTCCTAAAAGGTTGTAACTGACGGAACTAGGTGCATTGAAGTTTGGCCATTCACCAGCAACAGTATTACGCAGGAAAACTTCATTCGTTGACCATATTCCTGAACCAGAAGTAGACGTTGAAGGATTTAGTTTTCCAATAATTCCACCTTCTCCCATCACGTAATCTCCAATGCACTAACTGTAATCTCAAAATCGTTTGCAGCAGATGCAGTTGCCCGCAACTTTTGCGATTGCTTCATGACTACTTTATTTGGAATAATCTCGATAGACGCATCTGCTGGGACAGCAATTGTGCTAGCCAAAGTGCTTAAAACAGCGTCACTGCTATCTGTTAACGCAATTGTAATTTCAGCAGCGCTACTGCCATCCACGTTAGCAACCAAACAACTCAGCACAATGGCTCGATCTGTTGCCGCACCAGTTGGCGCTTGGTATAGATCTGTCGCATTTGTCGTCGTTAGCTTGACGGATGCGTTATTAAAAGTTTCAGCCATGAGGTCAGCCTAACGCAATAGCAAGTCCAAGGCTCACCCCAGCAGGTGGAACCGTTATCGTCGTAAATGACAAACCACCTGATCCGTTGGTTGTCAAGACTTGGCCATCCGTTCCGTTTCCGTCTGGCAACGTCAACGTATTATCCGCTGCTGAAGCAGGTGCAGCAAGCTCTACATAGCCTGTAGTCTGCCCTTTCAGTCGAAGTGCCATCAGACAACAACCCAAAAACTATTTGCAGGCACTGTAATGGTTGCCGCTGCATTAATACTAAGCGGACCAGCAGAAATCACATTCTTTCCAGTAGCGATCGTATAAGTCGTTGTAATGGTGTTGTCATGCTCTAAAGCCCATTCATCTGATCCACCGCCCGTTGCTCCAGCCGCAGCAGCCGCCCAAGTGATTGCGCCTGACGCTCCACCACTTGTTAAGACTTGGCCGCTTGTGCCGTAATTCGCGCCAGCAATCCCAATTTGACCTGCCGGGCCAACACGAAGCCGTTCAACGTTTTCGGTCGTAACTTTAAAATGCCCGTCAGAGCCCGTATCAACGACTTCAGCCTCTGTATCACCTTCAACAATCTTGTCAGTGTCTGCAGCAGTTCCGTTTGAAGCTGCTGTGATTCGGCCTTTAGCGTCAACAGTAATGCTGCTTAATGTGTAGCTCCCGGCAGTAACAGCAGTGTCTGCCAAGCCCGTCGTAACGAGGTTGGCAACCGTAGCCTTCTTTGTTTGATCGTTGAGCGTGTCAACAATCGGCACAACGTCTGTAGTCGAAACGACTAGCAGCTCAGTTAGGTCGGAAAGTCTAGTGTTTGGCATAACCCCTTAACTTTTTCCAATATTACTGGTATTAGGACCAAGTTGAAATCGCAACCCGTTTCCAGGTGTTAGTTGCAGTGCAGACGTAAACATAATCTGCGTCCCAAGCAATTTCCCCAGTCGTACCAGCAGCGGTTGCAGAAGCAGGCGTATGAGTCGGCAAAATTGGACGACTACCTAACGTCACATTTGCTGCCGTAATTGCTGCCATGCTGGTCAACGTTCCAGCCGCCTCAACCTTTAAGTCAATCTTGCCGTCCTCTTCCGTGTCAGAAGCGTCAACAATTGAAACTTCTATTGATCCAAAAACAATTTGCTCAGGAGTAGAAGCGTCATTGTTCCCTTTGACAATTAAAGAGCTAAGAACATCGTTATCCTGACCCGCAACTGCATCACCACGACTGTGATACAAAGTTATATCAGCGGCGCTTACGGAAACAGCTTCAGTAGATTCAATAAACAGACCAGTGTTTGCGACTGACTCCGAGATGTGGAGCGGATGTTGAGGGTTAGCCTCATTAATTCCGACTTTGTCGCTTTTTATCGTAATGCGTGCTGCAGTAGCGCCAGCCGCTGCAGTCATTAAATGCAGCAAGCCATCTTCACTGGCATCAGTAGTATCTGCAATTTGAGCTAAAACTTGGGCATAGGCAAAGCCTTCGCTATTGCTGTTTTGTCCTCGAAACTCAAGATTTCCAATGTTGTCGCTAACAGCAGGTGATGCTGAATTGCGATACAACACAACGTCTGGCGCAGTATCAAGACCCGTATCAGTATTCTCAATAATAACTTGATCTGACGTAACTGAGCTGAATAGGTGCAACTGAGCAGCAGCCGTTCCAGTGCCTAATTGAAACCCAGCGGTTGTAAATTTGCCAATAAAACTGCTATTTGCGGTAACGGCAATTTCGTTAGCAGCAGAACGATAAAAACCCGAAACACTGCCATCAGACAAAAAGCTAATCGCAGGCGCAGCTGTTGTCCCATCAGGGACAGTCTTATGCAACGTGCTAAATAGCAATTTTTTATTTTTGTCGGCATTAGCAGCTTCGCTGCTATCTACAACAACAAATTCATCTGTTGCGTTTGGAGCTAGTAGCTGAGCAAGTTGAGAGATTTTCCGATCAGCCATTAGTTTGCCTCCAGGGTTGCAACACGATTGGTCAGAGAAGCAATTTCGGCAAAAGCTTCTTGCAATGCTGCTGTAAGCAGCGGTACTAATTTAGATTGGTCAATAGCTTGATAAACGGCGTTACCGTCTGAATCAATTTCGTCTTTCGTTCCTGTCACAGATTCCGGAACAGCAGCTTGTGCTTCATGAGCAAGAAACCCATCAACTAATACGTCTGTTTTGCCTATAAAATTAAATCGCTTAGGGAGTAACTGCTGCAAGCGAGATTTTGCGCCAGTTAAATTAACGACGTTTTCTTTTAATCTGTAATCAGATCCTGTGTTGTACGAAACGGCGCTAGTAGTCATATTAATGTGACCTACCGGCGTGGCTCCATCGCGAGCAAAGCTAATCATTTGACCATCATTGCCAGTACGATTCATCCTTATCCCTGGCCCTTCATGCGTACACATTTGCATCCTGCCAAGCTCAGCAATCATTATGCCTTGATGTGTTAAACCTTCCGAAGAAGTAACAACTTCTGGCTTCTTGGGGGCAGCTAAAGACGCTGCGTTTCCAATAAATAAAGCCCTGTTTTTGGTGGTTCCAGAAGGCGCAACGTTATAACCAATCTTTAAATAAGTATGGTTCTCCATAGACAATGCAATTTCATTGTCCGCAGCGTTGGTAGGCGCATAAAAGCCGGACGTCGTATTGGTGCCAAAACGAACACTAGGCAAGGCTTGCGTACCAGCAGGGAATGCTATAGCCCCTTCTGTCGTATTAAAATCAATAACATTTACCCAGCCATTGTCGGCGTCATTTCTAATTTTTAAAATTTTTGCGCTTTCGTCATACCACCACATGTGGCCAACAATCGTACTGGGTTGAGTTGCCCCGCTGTGATTGCTAAAAACTGCCGCAAGCTGACCATTGATGTCAGTCCTTACAGCAGCACCACTAGCATTTGCTACAACCCCATCTGCTTGAGCCATAATTGCGCTTTAAGACTGTTGTGTTCCATATCCTATTGCACTGTACTGAAAAGATCTGTCAATGACAGAACTGCCGTTTTTAAACGTGATCGTAAACCCAGTTCCGGTAGGCTCTGACATCACGTAATAATCCCCGTCGTTCATGTTGAAAGCCGTAATTCCAACAGTCACCTTGGTGTTGCCATCGGTATAGAACGCATTGACAAAAGTCACAGCTTTCCCAGAACTGTCTGTACCAGAGCTGATTGTGGTGCTGTTTTCGCTGCGTCGTTCAAATTGCAGCGTTACCCCTAGCTCATCAACAATCGGCGTCTGGTCAGCGTGGTTAGTTGAAAGCTCAGCTTTAAATTGAAACGATCGTCCCACAAACACATTATTCTCAAGAGCGATCCAATCATCAAAAACAAGATCTGAATTTTGCTGCAGATGCGAATAAACACCGGCATTTGTGCTTAATTGTCCTCCCATTCCTGAATGAGCAGAACAGTAATAATAAAGAGTTGGGGCTCCAGCAGCTAAAATTATTTGTGTATAAGCTCCTGAAGTTCCTGGCGTTCCAACCGTTGTTACGCCTGTAGTGTATTCAGAGCCTCCGCCGTGTGTTCCGTCGCTGGTTTCGCTTATTCTTAGTGGATGCCCAGAATTGCTTGCATTGCTTGCGTCAGACTGATCAAATATGTAAGTGTTGCCTTCTGTTAAGGCTAACGTTTCGTTGTCGGTGCTAGAGCCGTTAATTCTATATTTATTCCCACCAGAACTGACAACAGTTACAGCAAAGGTGACACTGTCTCCTTCAAGTTCAATTTTACTGCTATTGGCATCGGTGTGGTCTTCAAAAACAATATCAGAATCGGTTGCACCAAGGTCTGATTTTCTAAAATACACTTGAACTTTTGTGTCGTCAGGAAGGTCTCCGTCAAAGTCGGCCCATGTGTCAATGTTTACTGTACGACTGTCAATAAGGTTGCTTAGATAAAGCCCGCGAGTTGTCAACACGCGTTGCATTTGCACGCTAAACTTTGCGCCAAGATCAATAACGTTGTTGAAGAAATACGTGCCGCTAGTAAATTGCGTTCCAAATTGCGAATCAATATTTTCTGTAAACGCGTCTAGGTCAGGAATATTGTCGAAAGACGCATCTCCATCTAGTATCAAGCCGTCATATACGTCATTGTATGCAACGCGAAATTTGTCTCCGTTAAATTCGCCAGGCGACGAGTCTTCTCTTACAACTTCATAATTAAACCTGGGAATTTCGTCAGGCAAGTTAATTAAAGCCTTGCCTGCATTCTTGCTGCGCAACCCTTGGTTGTCTTCAAACTTGATTTGATATTCTCCGTTAAGACGAGGAACAAAGGCGGAACTAGCTCTTGCTTCTGTTTCTTTTAGAAAATTAGTATTTGGCCAAGGTCTATCTGCTTGCGATGCGTGCCTAATTACAGCTGTAAAATTTTCACGATTTAGACCGCTAGCTGTAGCCAGCCAGCGCAAGGAAGCCAACCCTGTTCCAATTGCTTCAATTGATACGCCTGTTGGATCAGGAGGCAACAGCACATTGGCGGTGCCAGACGCGTCATCGCTTGTTTCACCAACGGGGATCTCACGCTCAACTTTCGTAACTTTAGATTTTTCACGATCTGGCTTAGGCCCTCTAGCTGTAATCTGCGCATACAGAATTTTTCCAGGCTTTAAATTTGTGTTTACGTCGATAGACGTGTTAGTGGTAAAAACAACAGTCCAATTGCCGCCTTTGCCTACTTTCCATTTAATCTTGAAATCTTCGACCGACCTTGTTAACCCTCTGCTCCAGGAAATAATAGCTCGATTTGTTGTATTTCGGCCGTCGTCAATTTGATTAAACCTAATTTTTGCATCTTGAACTTTTTCTGGCTTTTGTCCGTAGATAAAGGGTGGTGGTAACACTAAGCTCGCGTCTTTTTCCTCGATTACACGGTATATATCGTCAACATGACGCACGCCTGTGACGGTATAAACGCCAGCTTCACCCTCCCCTACGGAAAGACATCGATACTTTCTTATAACTGCAGCGTCACTTGTAATTGAATAAACAGCGTCATCAGGCGGCGCTTGCGTAAACCTGGAGCTAAGTGTAATTTCCGTGCCAGAAAAATTATCAATAGCTTGCGTCTCTACTGTTCCGTCTTTCATGACAACGCTGAGTTTACTGTTAGGACCAGGCGGCAACACTACGTCTTGATCTATCCGAACTTTTATTCGCGTAGCCCCAACAATACGACCAGCTAAACGGATCCCTAGGCGCATCTCGTCTGACACTTCAAAGACTTGACCCGGCAGTACGTTTAAACCTTCAAGGCCAACTGAAAATGTAACCGTATCATTGTGAATCTTTTCGGACAGCATTATCCAACGCCCCAACCGCTGGGCTTGATGCTTTGAAGTGCAGCCAAACGCAACAACACTTTTTTCTTGTATGCCATACTTATCAATTAGATTTCTGTCTTCAATGATGATAAAATTAGGCTTGTAAAAGTTATCAGGGTCGTTGTATCGAATGCGTACCCTAGTGCTTCTAGTTTTCAAAGAAGAGCCGCTATAAGAAAAGCTGCCGTTAACAACATTTGAATTACTAAAAACATGAATTGCCGCCAATGGGTCTGCGGTCGCTCCGCCTAAATTTCCGTGGTCAGCAGCGATTTGTACGTTGTCTGCCTTCCAAAAAAGCATTCCACGAAAAATACTTGCCATATCCTGCAGGACGCTGTAAGCGTCAGCCTGCGATCCAAGCACAGTATTGATTGCAAACCTTGGCTCTAGCCCGTCTGGTGTGTCAACCAGCTCATTGCAATACTTAGAGATCTCAATTAAATCAACCCAGTTAAGATTTTTTTCGTCAATAAAATCACCTGCGCCGTAACGAGTGTTGGTCAGCAAGTCGTAGAAACAACAAACAGGGCAAGTAGTCCATTCCCTGTTTCTTCTCAAACTTCCGTCGAAAGGAATATTATCATTGTCATAAATAAGACGGCCATTTGTTGGGTCAGTACACGCATTAGATGGAATTTTAACTTTTAAACCCTTTACGTCATACGCCCTTGCAGGCAAAGTATTAAATTCTTCCGAATCGATGCTTAAATAAGCAAGAGCTGTAAAAGGGTAGTTTGTTTTTAAATATTTGCCAACAATAATGCTATTCCAAATAATAACATCAGCTCGGCTACTAGCTAAAGGCGTTTTTTGAGGCAATTCTTCAAGGTCTGTTAATTTTATCTCAAAAGCATCTTCAGGGGTTGCAAATTCCAGCTTGCGAACTCGAATCCTGTAAGGTGCTTTTCTGAGCCCTTTAGCGTTAACAAGCTCAAAAGGCTCAGTAATAAATTGATATTGCGACGTCGATATTCCTTTTATTATGTTTTTATCTTTTTGCCCTTCTGCCCTAAAGTTTTTCTTTGCAAAGCTTCCGCCATCTTCTGCGATTTTAATTTCTAATTTAATTTGGGCATTGAATAGCTGCCCTCGCGCCAACCCCTCCATAGCAGTACAATGAAGTCTGGGTACTGTAAAAACAAGTTGGACAAAATCAGCCTCAGAGTCTGTAATTGATCGCATGACTTGACCGCTGCCATAGTCACGATCGACAACAAAGTTTTTGTCATTGAGTGTTTCGCTATAGTTTCTACCGACCTGTTCATTTACGTCAATGATTGTAGTTTGAACGTCACTTAAAGAAGAATTTTCGTTAAAACGTTTTTGTTCCTTGCCCCCCTTTCTTATCGCAATAGAAACTGCTTTCCTTTCCTCATCGTCTTCGTCTTCTCTAGTTTGCTGCACTGTTACTAAACTTTCATTCAAAAACACGCTTTCTCGATGCCGAACGAGCCCTTCAATAGGACCTTCGCAAATTGCGTCTATAATCTTGAGATTAGTCTTTGAATTAAGAGCCATTGTGTTTAAGGATTGAGGTCCAGAAGGTTGTAACCGTAAGCGTGAACTTTTAGCTTAGCTCTGTCGTAAACGTCTGCATCAATAATTTCGACGGAAAGCTTGACGTCATCCCCGTCTTTAACTTTTGGCATTTCCATCCTATGGCCATAAGTAAAACTCTGTGTCTCAACAGTTAACGCTTGAATAGTAGCGCGAGTTGTTGCAACAAGAGCGTTGGGGCGGCCGTCAATGGTGACAGTTAATTTTATTTCATAAGTGATAAAACCATCAACCTTAGTAGTGCCTACTGCTCCAACATTTTGATACAATCCTCTAGGGACCTCAAAAAGTATATCTATGCTTTTTCTTTTAGATTTGCTGTATTTCAATTCGTCTCCTTTAATTACCGACCCTACCTCCAACGGTTGATTTACATTATTGTCACCAATACGGCCAAAAGTCTTGTTAACTGTTCTTCTATTGCTTCTGCTAGTTTTTACTGTTACCACGCCTCGTTTGCTGTCTAGACCTCCTAATGACTCAATCTTTCTTGTAAGACGTTCTCCGTTAACTGTTGCCGTATTAATACGTGGGCTTTGAATAGACGACATCAAAGGGTCGGAATCATCTGAAATTTCTAAATTAGCTGCCAATAAATGACTTCCAGTAATTACCCGGCCATAAATAACAGGCAATGTTGTACCTGTCCCAACTGTGTTAGCAGGCCCAGTAAACGCATACGACTCAATCCCTGAAGCGCCTCTAGTTACTCCACTTGGTCCTGCACCCCTGACGTTTGTTCCATTACCTTTAATTCTGTTAGCGCCAACATTAGGAAGCTGCGGCTGTGGCGAGATAAGACTTGCCGTTCCAGAAAGAATCAAGCTTGCGCCGACTGCGCTTAATGCTGTACCAAGAGCTGTTCCAAATACACCACCGGCAACACCAACTGCGCCAGCAAAAGGGATTGCGGCAGTTGAACCCGCTGCCAAAAGACCAGTTCCAAATGCAGACGTTCCAAATATTCCAGCGCCTGGAAGCAAGAACGAAGCCGCAACCAAGCCAACGCCAAGCAAAATTTGTGTTGTGGGGCCTCCGCCAGAACCTGTAATTACTGGCACCACCAGCAACGGCTTACTGCCAAACGGCAATTGCAGCTCGTCATATCCCATCGCCGCACCACCCTGGATCACCCTGTACCCAACGCCGTTTTGGTGCGCCTGGATTAGCTCATTCTTTAACGCTGGATAATTGATGCAAAGCAGCTTGATTGCATCGGCAGGTGTCTGCAGGTTGTAATACTCGTGCTGCTGGCCATACTTCTCGCCCAGCTCACCCGCCAACAGAACTAGCTGCATGGCGAAAAACTGCCGCAACGCTTTTCCTATAGTAACGGCTTAAAGGCTCTAAAGCACTCAAGCTGTTCATGCGCTGGTGCAAGATCTTGTCCCCTCCGACATAGATGGCTGCGTGCATTGGAGTCCTCGTACCAAGGCGCATAACCAATAGGTCATGTTGGCAACGGTCTTCAAGCAACACAGAGTAAAAACCAACGACTGGAGCCTGCTTTAAAAAGATGCTGTCCGTCCGCTCCAAAGACTCAGGCCGAGCAAAATCTGGCAGGCTAATTCCAAGCAACTCGTAATACTCGCGAAGCAGGGAATAGCAGTCAGTTTTGCCGTAATCCCATTGACGGCCTAGCAAGGCTTGATAGTTAACCATTGATTGTCCGGCACAGAGTAAACGTACCAAGAAACCTTGGTTTGAGTGCAAGCTTTTCGGTCATAATCGCTAACTGGTGTTCCTTGTGGGTGCGAATGAACTACCGCTTCAATTGTTCCAGCAAACATTGCACGGGCATAGTCAGCAGGATTGATCGCAAAATCTGTGGTCGGATCTAACGCAATATTCCTGCAAGGAAAGTATTGCCCGTTTACGACCAGACCACAGGATTCTTGAGGATAGGCAGCCTTGGCGTGCTTTTCTGCGTTACACCTGAAGTCTTGCACCATAAAACCCACCAAAAGGAAGACTTTCGCTGTCAGACATGCATTCAGCAGCAAATCTTGCTTGACAACTTGATAAACGTTTGCCGCAAATATCGTTTGTAACTTTACCATTTTCGTCAATTATTCTGTCTGCATGCGCTAATGGCGAATCGTCAATCGTAAAACATTGGGCTCCAGTGTACCCACACCTTTCCCCCCTATACTTCCATGGACAAAACTCTTCAATAGTTCGTCTAGGCAGCGCTAGATTGACTAAATCAAGCTTGGGTGACATTTCAAACTCAACAAATTGTTGATTTTCGTTTGAAACGCGGTCAATATACCAAGTCTCAACAATTTTTGCGTCAGAATCAGAAGTATCGTTAAAGGTTTGCATACACAATGGGTTACCTGCATCGTCTATCAATAAATCATCTATGTTGTCTTCTGACGCAAACGGAACTTGGTCGTTAAAGTTTGTTGTGTCTATAAACTTAGCAAATGTGCGTATTCTTCTGACTTTGGCCCCCAAAGGGTTATACAAAAGAAGCAATGATGTAATAGCGTTATCAATATTAGCAACCTTTAAGGTTGGGCGAGGCAAAAGACCATTAGATGAAAATTCAAATCCATCTACTTCTACCGGCACAGCAGGATAGTTTATTCCTCCAAATTTAATAGTCTCAGTCAGTCCGTTTTTACCTGCGTGATACCTTAACGTGTCGTCAATATCGTTAACTTCTTTAGTCAAAACAACTTCAAACAAATCAATGACAGCCGTTGGCGCTAACTGAAGTAATTCTTCCGCTAACGGCTCAAACGCTTCCCAAGTTACGTCACCGTCTTGAAGTTCTTGCGTAATCTTAAATGGAAAGGCAGGTTCCTTGTTTGGAAATTTTTTATAATCATCAGCCTCGCCAGGGTTGCCGCCTACTATGCACTTAAAAGCTAAAGTATTTCCTTTGTTGGGATGAGCGCGAACAACATCTCCAACCTTGTAAGCCCCTTGATATATTTTTGGGTTGAACGACTCACCGTTCGATATACGGACAATTTCTTCGCCTAATGCGTACCACTTGTGCAGAGCGTAGGGATAAGCCATTAGGTTTCAAATACCTGCACAAAAGTAGCGTTAATCTCGGCTCGATCAACGAAGGAAATTGTCTTTGTCCATTGTTGGCAAAGAAATTTACTGCTAGCTGCTTCCCCTGGTGGTGTGTAGTCAAAACTTTGCACCCCACCGCGAGCATCCAGGAATGTTTCGATAGTGTCAGCTTCTGTTTCAGACACCCGAAACGTCAGGTTATAGATCTTGGGGTTTTGGTTGATGCCAAACGTTGCACGCTGGCTATAGCCACTGCCAAAGGCGATCGTGCGCACTTGTGGTGCGCTTTCCTTGGTCATCCCTGGCGCAGGGTCAAAAGCGGGAAAAGTGCTCATTAACGGGACAATAAGCCTCCAGGTCGTTGTTGCTTGATCAATTCTGACTGCACAGCCGCTCCAATCAACCCTCCAAGCTGTTTACCAGCACCACTGTCGCCTGAAGCGGAACTGCCTTTGGCGTCAACGTTAACGACAACGTTTGTGCTGCTGACTCCGCTGCCACCGCTGCTAGAGCCAAGCTTGTTGTTTGGAATGATTGTGCCAGAAGCATTTGGGACGAATAGCTCAGGGCCTTTCTCACCAACAATGTAAGGCGACCCATTCTCCACAGGTCCACCTTTGGCTAGTCCAGGGATGCCACCACCGAAAAAGTTCAATCCAATTTTTAGTGCTTGCATCTTTACTTGGGCTGCAATTATTTCTACAGCCATGTCCAAGAAGTGATCTGCGGTCCTTTGGAACAAATTTGCTAACGCTTCACGGGCGCTCATGCTTCCGTCAATAATTCCCTTAAACGATTCAGAGAACGCATCTCCAATCGTGGTTGACAATTCAATTATTCGGTTGGTTGGGTCAAGTAGATCATTTAATCCGCCCTGAATTACAGCGATCTGATCTCTGATTCTTTCTTCAGGCGTCTTGCCCTCACCAGGCCCTTTACCGGCTTCGCCTTTTATAACCGCTTGTTGTTTTTTAAGAATATCAAGCTGCTCTTCTAGAGCAGTAGTGTTAGCGCCATTCGCTTTAGCCCGAAGAATATCAGCTTCTACTAACTGAATTGCTTCAGTTTTTTGTTTCAAAAGTAAACCAACCTGTTTGTTAAACTCAGTGATTCTTTTCGCTTCAGCAGGCAACATTCCTTCCATAACCAGACGGTTATATTCTCTTGAAGCGGTAAGGTTTGCTTCTTGACTATCTCGAATTTGTTTTAGTGGAGCGACTGCATCTCTAAGAGCTTTTGCACGCTTTTGCTCTTGTTCAAACGCAAGTCTTGCCTCAGCGTTTGTTTTAATTTGAGCGGCTAATCTTCTTTGTTCGGGCGCTTCACTTTGGTCTTTTAGCTTGGCAATTCTTTCTAGAGTTTGTTCATACTTTTGTTCTATTGCAAGTTTTTTAGCTTGCTCAGTGCCTGCTACTTTGCCTTGCGCTAACTGCCGTTCCAGGTTGGCGGTCAAGGCTTGAGCTTGCTGCGCCTGTCTGGCAAGTTGCCCATTTTGTTTTGATAGTCTATTGCTGGCGCTTTCTAGCTTCTTGTTATTAGCTTCTTGAGCTGTGGCAACACTGTTGGTGAGTTCCAGGTTTTTATTAGTTTCTTCGTTTCTATTCTTATCTCGCTGCAATCCTTCGAGCTTTAACACGTTACTATCTACTGCGTTAGCAAGACGCTTCTCTTCAACAGACGCATCCAGTTTACTGTCAGCAAGCTGCCGTGTTTTAGATATTATTAATCTTTTGTTTGCAACGACTGTTGCGTCTAACAAGTCGTTATTACGTCTTAAATTTTCTCCTATTAGCTCGGTTATTTCATTTTCGAGCGTTAAAGAACCTACGTCTGTAGTGGCTTTTAATTGTTTAGTCTGTTGCGCTAATTGTTGTGTCGGAGTTAACTCAGAGGCCTGCAGTTCAGGCTTGGGCTTCAGCGATAGAGCTTTGTTAGCAAGTTGAGTGAACGCAGGGCCACCCGGCACCATTGCACTTAGAATTGTTTGTGAAATTGTCGTGGGAATATCAAGCGTCTGCTGCTCCCCACCAGGGCCAGGTATTTTGATGTTGCCAAGTTTAGCTATAACTCCTGCAAAAATATTTACGCCCTGCGCGGCTGCCGTTAGAGCAGGCAACAACGACACAATTAATGCTGATTTAAGATCACTAATATGCTGCTGCGTTTCTTCCTGGGCGTCGTCTAACGCTTGCAATTCAGCGACAGCATCTACTCCTAACGTTTGAGCTAATGTGTGTAGAAGCAAAGCTTGTGCTTCATAGGCTCTTCCCGCAGACTCAAGTTGTTGTACCTGTAGCGCGACTGAACTGTTTACTTCTATTCCTGCCTCTTTTAAAGCTGCAAGAGCAGCGGTTGGCTCACGCAAAGAACTACTTAAGCTAGTAATACTGGTTATTGTTTGGTCAACAGCAGCGCCAAGCTGCGTTCCAACAAGACTTAATCCAAAACCAAGCTGTCCTCCGGCAAGACCTCCCCCAAATCCGCCTATGCCACCACCAATAGCTGCCCCAGGACCTTGACCAAATAGCAATGGGAAGGCACCGCCAATAAGCCCGCTGCTAGCTGCATCTTTAAGCCTTCTTCTTCTGGCTGAACGTTTCTCATTTATCTCTTGCTCAAGTTGCAATTCTTTTTGTTTCAACTGGTTGGTTCTTACTTGCTCTCTATTTGTATTTGCTATTGCAACTTTTGCTTCAATGTCCAACTTCTGTAACGAGCCTGCTAAGCCTACTAACTGCTCCCTGCTTCTAATAGTTCGTTTAATAATTTCTAGTTTTTTCTGAGCCAGATCAATACCTTTTTGCTCAGCTTTATTCATAGGCAGAGCTACGTTAAACCCCATCGCACCAGCTGCGGCAAGTGGGCCTTGCTGTTGCCCACCAGAAGTGCCTCTAAGAGCAATTAATCTTGCTTTTTCAAAAATGCTAGCTCTTTTTATTTCATTTGTTGTGTTACGGAGAACAGTAAGATAATTAGATTGAAGGTCAAGACGCGCATTGTGTTGCTTGATTGAATCTGCATCTAGTCTTGCTAAGGACTCTTGTACCTTGCCAATACCTTGCTTTACATTTAAACGTTCTTTATCCAAAGCAAGAGACCTTGCTATCCGTTGATCGACAGGAGAACTTTGGCCTCTAAACGCTGATGATGCCTCACCTGGGCCTATTGGCCCTGCAAATTGTGATCCGCCTTTGAACGATCCACGCAAATACGAACCAGCCATTGTTGTGGCTGCGCCGCGCTTTGTAGGAGCAGCTAGTGCAGCGTTATAAGCTTTTAAAGCTTGAGTCGCTCCTTTCCTTCTCGTAATCTCTTCATCAATTAACCTGTTTTGGCGCGACTGAGCACCTTCGGCATCAAGCAAAGCAGTTGCATATTCTTTTACGGCTTTTGTTTCGCCTTCAGTCCCTGCAATTACTTTTTTAAGTGTTTCAGCTGTTGTAGATAAAGCTTTTTTGTAGTTATCTAAAGACTGACTTACAATTCCTCTTTGGCCTAAAGATTCAGCAAGGCTACTTGCGGCTTTGGAACTAAGTTTTATCTGAGAGGTAAGCTCTTGTAATTTTCTTGCACCCTTTACGCCAATCTCAATCTCAGCTCTATAGGCCACGACGATTCCAGCGCACTGCGATGCCTAAGTTTAACGCCTACGCCGCGCCTTATCCATTTCTTTCTTCTGCTCTGCATTGATCACGCCAAAATAGGCGCTCCAACCAATCAACTCCTCTTGCGTCATTGTGGTGCGAACCTCAGACAAGCTCATGCCAAGCTCTTTGGCGACACCAAATTGCAGCATGAGCCAGTTGTCCTTCTGAAGCTCGGCTTCTAGGCTTTTGGGTCGATGGCCTCTTCTTCGTCATCAGTCAGGATTGCCAGCATCAAGGATTGCAAATCCTTATCCTTTACTTCGTTCTTCAATACATCAATTTCACCAGCCAAGAACAAAGACTCCCCCAACTCATCCTTAGCTTTCGTAATCAAAAGCTGCAAGGCAAACGCATTGGCATCATCCGATCCAGCACGTTTTTGAGCGCGTTCACGTTCTGCCATCGTCAGTGGCGTAACCCACATCTCAAACTCAGTTTTATCTGAAAGAGTAACTACTCTTTTTGTTGCCTCTAGGTTTGCGGCTTTTTTAAGACGATCAATGGCGCGTAATGCCATGAGTTAAAACTGATTGTGCCACTACACTAGCATTAAAAAGACCCCTAACAATGTCAGGAGCCTCTTTATCATCAATCGACTATTAGCTCTTACCGAAGTCGAATGTAGGAGCTGCAGTTGGACGGAAGTTAATAGAAATCGCCTGAGCATCGTCTGGCGTTACTGAGAAACTTGCAGAAGTAAGGACCGCTTCCATCTGGATGGAACGGCTAGCTGCATCATTTATTGCGGCAGGAGTCCCTGACACAACTGCATCCATATACAGCTTGAACGTTGCGCCAACCTGATTGCGTTGGGTAACGTCTTCAATCAAACGAGCCGAAATGCCGGTGTCGTCATCAGTGAAGTAAACCTCAGCTGAACCCGTGCCATCCGCAAAACCAGAGATAAAGGTTCGGAATGGTGCGCTTTGGCCCAAAGTGCCGCCGATGCTTGTTACATCGATTTCATCTCGGGTTATTTCAAAGTTCCAAGAGCGCACGTTTGCAACTGCTTGAAAATCCTTGAACGCAATTGTAAAAGGAGTGCTGCCGTCTGTTCCGACATCTGTCAGATCAAGAATAGTTCCGCCTGCTGACGCAGAAAACGTTGCCGCCCCTGTGCCGGGAACGTAGTCTTTTATAAAACAGGTAGCTGTTAAACCAGCAGGCAACACTGGGCTGCCTCCTGTACCGGTTCCAATAGAAACCTCATCGCCAGGTTTGAAGTTGAGGAACGTCCCAACGTTGATGGAATCGGAACCGATAGTGACATCTGCAGCCTTAAAGGTTCCAGATGTGCCAGCTGGCTTGTAATAAAGGGCGCCAGAGGTGCCCGAAAGGACGGTAGCCATTCGTGGTACTGAGAATGGTGGACTTACGGGCGAAACCCGGACTCATACAGCTTAGCGTGTCAACAGTAAAAATTCTAATCCTGCTCTTCTGCAACGAAAGACGTTGTTATACGTCCCATCAAATGGGGACTTGCTTCCGTTGCTGACAAAGTCGGCCCGTTTATGACGCCGGGGCGCAAATATACCCCTGAACCGTCCCTCGTTGAAGCGGGTAATGCTAAAAGCGTTGTGACTGCGGTATTCAAAAGCGTTTGATTTCTTGCAGGGCCTTGACCTTTTTCGCTGTAGACACGAATGACAATGCCTCCCCGCACGTAATCAACGTTGCCAGTCATAGTAATTTCTGTTGTCAGGCCAAAAGCAATATTTATTCGTACATACTCTGTGGTCGTGTTTGCTGGGACAGCGGTGATATTGTCAAAAAAGACCGGTATCGCTGGCGATAAGTTATTAAAAGCCGTCAAAAGAGGACTTTCAATAGCGGCTCGAATTGCTTGGTAGTTCATAGCTCAGTAAACAAATCATCCATCTCAAGCTTGACAGTGCGGTCCAGCCTCCCATCTTCTACATACATTGCAAGCCAGTCAAGATCAGCTGTTGCACTAGACTCACGGTCTTGAGGCCCACCACCAATCTCTCCGCGATATGACGGAAGTTGCATTGAAGTGCCTGTCTTTACTCCTGTTTCAGAGTCAAAACTGCTTTCTGTTCTGGGGCGACCGCCATCGCCTCTTCTAAGTTTTCTTCGACCCAGTGCTGTAGTTGGCTCTTCTTCCGTTGGACGAAAAAATACACTTTCTACTACGTCAGTTGCTTCAGCTGCATACTCAGAAAAATTTGAAATTGTTGTTACTGCTCGATCTTTAATTGGCAGAGAAGCTCGAAGGTTTTGAGGGCCGGAGAATAAAGCGACAGGAAGGTTAATAGGTCTTGGCTCTCCAGGCTGGCCATCACCCTTATACATACGGCCATCAGGTGTTTCAATCTGATATGAATTTGAAAAACGACCTGTCCAGCTTGGTCCTTCTTGCTGCAATTCTTTAATAGTTCTTCTTGCAACTCTTGAAGGGCCAGACACAATCAAAGAGGATCCAAGCCTTTCAAGTTGTTGCCCAAGCTTCAAAAGCTCGTTAAAAGGTTTTCCCATTACTGCGGCCTCGCAACAATCGTGTGGAGCAAAGGATCTTCGCCCCGAAGACTCAACACATTTAAAATCTTCGCTTCTCTTGTCACACCAGCTTGTGAATACTGGATACGGTCGGCCTCGGTTGGATAGTAAGAACCCAACTCGTCACCACCAATAATCACCTTGATGTCAGTTGTTTGGTAAAGACCTTCGCTTTCTCTTGCTGAAACATTAGAAATCAAACCCTTCAACGCAACAGACGTGTCCGCACCAGTCACAGCACCTGTTGCTGGATCATAAGTGCGTGGCGTTGTCGTTTTGACAAGAGTGATGTCTTGGCCCCAATCATCCAGTAGATCCTTGGGAATTGACTTAAAAGTGCTGTCTACAAGTGACATCTCAACCCCTCACCATACGAACTTGATAAGAGCCAGAACCTCCAAGACAATAAGCACCAAGATAAGACTGCAGCCAAGGGTAAACGTCGAATACGTTATTGACAGTTCCAGTAGCTTGACTAGCAGTGTTGTACTTGACCTTGAGGTCTCCGAGTTCGACTTCTTCGTATAACCCCTTATCGCCGGTATTCCCTGTAATCGCGTCCGTGTCATTAGCCAGTTCAAACGCTAGTAGATATGTAGCTTTTTTAATTGCGTTTGGAATCGCGGAACAGGTCAGTTCTACGCGATCGACATGATAATTATTGCGGGGCCAACTTAAGGCTTGGCTTGAATCGCAACGATCACCATAGAAATTCAATGTGTCGATCCAGCCTGTAGCTGAAATCAATGCACGATTTTTCTTGTCGTCTTGTTTGTTGTCCCACTGCGTTGAGCTTGGGGCGGTTTCAAAATACGCGTCTGCCTCCGCCAACGTCACAAAGCTGTTGGCTGTCTCACTTTTGAGTGTGGCGTTGATCGTGGCAGCCATAAGACAATAATAAGGTGGCCCCACCTAATGGTAGGGCCTTTGCTCTGATCAAGATCAGATGGTGCTGGTATCCAGCGGAGAGTTGACAGTCAACTGAACCATAGGGATCAGATCGATGTCATAGGTGGCGGCCCACTTGTTAGCGGTAGCCAGATGAGCGTTGGTGGGGTTGTCACCAGCGTCAGACCACTTAGTACCCATCACGTGATAGGTGCTGTGATAATCCACAGAAAGCACGTCTTGCTTCGAGAGGACGTTGCGATCAGCTTCAATCCGAAGCTCTTGCTGCACACCTTCAAGGATGGTGCCTGATTTAATCAGATAGCAGTAGAACTCACGTTGGTGACCACCAGTGCCAGGAGCAACAGTGTTCACTGAACTGTCGGTAACGACTCTCATCCCTGCGAACTCACCAACTTCGCGAGCGCCAATGCCTACGCCACCGCCACCCCAGGTCACTGCGCCAGTAGCGGCTAGTGCTGAAGTAGAGAAGGTCAGCATTCCTACCTGATACAGGTAGTAGGCGACGGAAGGGTGAACAATCAGAGTGTCCAACTCTTCACCACGCTCTCCAAGCTTGGAGCGTGCTTCAGCAACCATGGTTGCACTAAGGAAGTTGGCTTCAGTTGCGCCAGAAGCAGCAGCCTTGCCTTTGTCTAGTGCGTTGGCAGAAAGAGCAGTGCCAAACAAACCAGCAAGCTGTGAGAACAGGCGTGCGCTGTTCAGCTTGTTGATTGCATCAGCCAGCTGATTGCGGATGTGAAGCATTGGATCTTCACCAGCAGCCAATACTGCAATGTCATCTACGGCATACGCGAAACCGCGATGGCAGATGGTTGCAATTTGAGTGCCAGTTCCAATCTTTTGTGGAGTCAGGTAACCACCGGATCCGGTGCCCCATGTCGCTGTTCCGTCCAGAATTTCTTCTGTTGGGGATACAGGATTGAACTCAGGGACTTGGATGCGAGTACCGCCTGAGCGGGAATCGAGCAGTGAGTTACGGACAACAGCGCCAGACTTGATAAACAAGCTGCGCTCTTTGATGGCCTCAGACACATAAGTGCTGAGATTATTCCTCTTGACGATGTCCGCAAGTAGGACACCGCCGGAATAATTCTGAAATGGAGCGGCCATTTCTTACTTAGGGATAATGTTTGCGGTGGATCAAGTCACAGACTTGACATGGTGTCCCACAGGGACTATTGACCAGCCTCTCTCTTGAGCACAGCTGCAAGATCAGGGTTAGTTTCTTCCAACATCATACGTTGAGTTAAGTTCGATGTCGCGTCTGCGTAGGGATTAGCCATGCCTACAGCCCCAGCAGTTCCTGTTGATGGCTTAGCCCCCATTCCGGCCTGAGTGCTTGGCTTGAAATGATGTTCAAAACCAGAACCAGGATTTTTTAATTTGGCTAAGTAGACACCTAAATCTTGTTCAACACCACCGTCAAGAACTTTGACGCTGCCATCTTCAGATTTCTTAAGACCGTTCTGCACTAATTGCAGCATTTGTTGGGCATTAATTGCTCCAGCCTGGCTGATTGCAGACAAAGCAGACGTTTGCATCGCTGCATTTTCGTTTGAAACTCGAAGCTCTTGCAATTGACGCTCTAGGTCAGCAATTTGTTGCTGCTTGTCTTGAGCAGTTTTGTTTGCTTCTTCCCAAAGGTCTTTCCATTGACCTTGGTCTTCAAGCGTTTTCCTACGCTGATCGTCTTGTTTTTTGTAGACATCATCAAGCTTGCCTTTAATGCCTTGGAATTTGTCCTCGGCTTCGTTGGCACGTATTTTTAATGCTTGAATTTGCTGTTCGTAAACAGAAACGTCTACAGCAGGAGTTGAAGTCGTAGTCTCAGCCACAGGCTGTTCAGGAGTTGCCACAGGCGTCTCCTGGATGACTTGTTCTTCCATTGGAAAAAGTAGATTTACTCTTCTACTTTACTGCTTTTAGCCTTTTTAGTTTCTTTTTTTGTGGCAGGCATTGGACATTCCTCTTTTTTAGGAGGATTAATCTCTTCAAAACGAAGTCCCATGACAGTAGGAAGCTGTTGTGCTCCTACTGTACCTCTGCTGACTGATCTTGCGACTCCGCTGATGTAGGCAGAATTTCACCCTGTACCAACATCTCGCGGAACTCTTCGCGATCAATAATATTGTCTTGGAATAGCTGAGCCATTGCCGTAATGTCTTGACCAATAAGACGTTGAAGATCAAAGTCACGGCTGATCTTCACTTCAGGTGGCTCAATACCCAAATAATTGGCAGCCAGGTTGTAAGACTTTTGCAAACCTGACTCCAGGTCCATAGAAACCATCGACAACATTGAATTTGTGTCGATACGGTCTAATCGTCGTGCGTCAGCTGATTCAGCTACAAATTTTTGCTGGCTAAGCGTACTGATGCCCAACGTCGCCATTTGCTGCTGTAACTCTTGGATCTCCGCAGATTGCGCTTCAAAAGCACTAGCGGCAGGCTCCACGTAATAAACCTTGTTCCCCGGCTGCGTTGCCATCGCATAGTTCACACTAATCGCCATATCTTTGGTCTGATCGTCCCAGCCCTCAAGCACCAGCATCGGCTGTGATGCAATATGCAGGCTATGAATCAAGTCAGCCTGACGTTGAAAATGAGCAAGGTTTAGATGAGCAATATCCAGTAACGGTGGACGACTTGTCATCGTGTCCGTCTTGTTCGCGTAGATCGTGACCAAGGGGACTTGATCAAGTGAATACGGCCCAGACTCAATAAGCTCAAACTCCGCCGTAGCGTCTGATTGGTCAAACGAAGAGGGATATGGGAAGTTCCCTTGCATCGCTTTCTTCTGCTCTTCTTGCCGATAGACGCGATAACGACCTGGCTCAATGACACGGATTTGGTCATAGACCTTTTCTCCAAATTCACCGTCAGCTACAACAGCCTTTTCGCCAATACGCACTTGCGTCAGGTTGCCGTAATTTGATTCGCGGTCCAAACGCCAGCCATACACCTTGGTTGGGTCAACCTCAATCCAATATGGACGACGGTTTAATGCACGCTCTTCTGCAAGGCTTCGGGCTTCTGTTGGAGCGGGAAAGTCAACCAACGTATGGCAATGGCCATAGGTCAGCGCACAAATTACTAGACGACGTGCATACTCATCCAGATCTGAACCGCAGCCATCAACGTCTTTGTTGAAAACTTCTGTCCAATATGGATCGCCAACAATATTGATTGGCTTACGCAGAATCAAGCCTGCTGCTGCTCGAATCAAACGTTGGGTATAAGGCGTAAAAACAGCACGATTTACACGTGCTAAGTACGCGGAATAATCTTCACGTGGTTCTATTGGCAAGAATGCTTCGCTATTATCACGTAAATACTCAGTGCCAGAAACCACGGCTTTCATGATTTCCCAGCCTTTCATCTGGTCAATCACTGCCCGTGTTCGA
>Ga0208666_1000184_pt1 | contig 30721 bp, 53 predicted proteins | sample 5B_taG_FD_184078 | JGI IMG/M metagenome (GOLD analysis project Ga0208666, IMG submission 184078) | Marine viral communities from the Subarctic Pacific Ocean - 5B_ETSP_OMZ_AT15132_CsCl metaG (SPAdes) (version 2) | ecosystem: Environmental > Aquatic > Marine > Oceanic | place: Pacific Ocean...
ATCTTAATATTAAGTGGTTATTTCAAATATTATGTTTTGTTGCTGGTATTAGCTATTATGGTGTGCGTATGGAAAATAGGATTGCTAGGCTTGAAACTGAACTTATTAGTGCGGAGACAACAATTAAGGATTTACTGGCAAAGCATACAATGGAAGAAGAAATAAAACGGCAAGAGTTAGAAGAAAAAATTATGTTTTATGAGAAAGAATTAAAAATCAATTTAAATCCAATGAGTTGGAAAAAGAGAAAGAAATAAATGGATATGATGGCCATATATGGCGAAGCAGGAATGATAGGTATATGCGGTGCGTTGCTTGTATATCTAGTTATGTCTTTGTCAAAGAAATCAGAGGCTCAACAAGAATCTCTAAAGAATTTAGAAATAGAGAATAAGGGCCAATCTGAAAGTATTAACAATATGGAAGGGATGATTATAAAGCTTATCTCACGATGGAATGACAGTGATGCGGTAAGAGATAGAAGGTATGAACAAACTATGGAAGCAATAAGCGACTTAGAGAAACAATTATCCAGAATGGACGGTATTATGTCCAGAATGAACGGAAATGGGAGGCACTAATGGATAACCAAGAGTATAGAACAATATACGCAAGGCACGATGAAAAATTAAAAAATATATATTCTACTTTAAATAGGATAGAAAAACATTTAGCTAAATTAAATGGCTCTGTAGGGAAGCATGAGGTTAGTATTGCTAAAATGCAAGTTTGGGGAGGGATTGCTCTTGTAGTTCTTCCTATAATCGTAAACACAATAATGAGGTTAATGTAATGTTAAAGAAGATGATAGCAGATGAATTACTAGGCGATTCAACTAAGGATGAACTGATCGATGAGATCAATAGGGCGGTTGATATCCCTATTATTTCAGAAAAAACTGAAAAAGCAATCTTAGAGGCTTTATGGAAAGTAATTAAAAAAGTACTACTTTCTAAATTAGGTGTATAGTGGTTAAAGACCCTAGATTAAAGAAATTTGGATTAAGTGGCTATAATAAACCAAAACGCACTCCTAATCATAAGACTAAATCCCATATGGTTCTTGCAAGAGCTGGTAGTAAAGTTAAATTAATTAGATTTGGCCAACAAGGTGCTAAGACTGCAGGTAAACCGAAAAAAGGCGAGTCTGCTAAGATGAAAGCTAAAAGAAGGTCGTTTAAAGCTAGACATGCAAAGAACATCGCAAAAGGGAAAATGAGTGCTGCGTATTGGGCAAATAAGGTGAAATGGTAATGGCAAAAAGAGTAAGTTGGATGTTTGGTAAAAAAAGATATTACGGAACATTAATAAGAGAAACTAAAAAGTATAAGTTCGCTAGAACTTCAAATGGTAAAATAAAGAAAATAAGGAAGAGAGGTAAATAATGCCAAAAGGAAAAGGAACATATGGTTCAAAAATGGGTAGGCCTAAAAAGAAAAAGAAAAAAGTGGTAAAGAAAAAAAAGAAATGATTTACCCTTTGCAAATGCTAGCCCTTATTAAAGAAACATTGGAAGATATGGGCGATAAGTATTATTCTCACGATGCTATGATGTTAATATATAATACAGGGCTAGTTGAATCTAAATATAAATACCTTATGCAAAAAGGTGGTAATAATATAGCAAGAGGTTTTTTCCAATGTGAGCCATGGGTTGCAGTTTCTGTTTGTAAAGATTATTTACAATACAGAGATAAATTAATGAAAAAAGTTGGTGAAGTTTGTTATTTAGACTGGAAATATTTTATCAGCCCGAATAATGATGACTGGAAAAAAATCCTAACAACAAACATTACTGCTCAAATAGTCTTTTGCAGATTGCATTATTGGAGAGTCCCTAAGAAACTACCTAAAACAATAGATGAACAGGCTCTATATTGGAAAAAATGGTACAATACAGCAAAAGGCTCTGGAACTGTAGAACATTTTAAGGAAATAGTAAATGATTCATAAAGATAGTATCACAAAATTTTACAAAAATGAGCATGGCTTTTTGATGGGCTGTCCTCAATGTTTATCCCCTAATTTAGTAAAATTTGGTCTCCAAGCTTTCGTAAATAAAGAAGATAAACAGAAGTATAAGTGTAAAGAATGTGGAGCAGTATCACACGCATTAAGAGAACTAAAAGATGAGGACACTTTCGAAGTCCCTTCAGCTAAACCTGAACCCGAAATGTCTGTTGATGACATTATAAAGTATAGGGTTAAAAAGTTTAAGATCAAAAACAATGTTCAGGAATATTACAATCTCACTCATGTTAATATTAAAATTGATGGGGTAATAGGGATATGCCATTTTGGAGACCCTCATGTGGATGATGATGGAACTGATTTAAGTGAACTATTCGGGATATGCGATGTTATTAAAAATACAGAAGGAATGTTTGCTGGGAATTTAGGAGACGTTCAAAATAATTGGGTAGGTCGGTTAGCTGCTCTTTATAGTCAACAAAGTACAACTGCAAAAGAGTCATGGAAACTAACAGAATACTTTTTAAACAAACTACCATGGCTTTATTTAGTAGGTGGGAATCATGATGTTTGGTCAGGTGATGGTGACCCTATAGAATTTATAATGAGAGGTAACACTAGAACCACTTATGCAAATCATGGAGTAAGGTTGAATTTAAACTTTCCAAATAAATCATCTGTAAGGGTAAATGCTAGACATACTTTTAAGGGCAACTCAATGTGGAACTCTGCTCATGGTGTCAGTAAAGCTATCCAGATGGGTTGGAGGGATCATATAGTAACTGCTGGACATACTCACGTTTCTGGTTATCAAGTTTTAAAAGACCCCAGTTCTGGTTTAATTTCTCATGCCCTACAAGTTGCATCTTTCAAGAGGATGGATGAGTATGCAAATAGATTGGGATTAGATGATAAGAATATTTTCAACTGTCCAGTTACTATAATAGACCCTAAATATTCAGATGATGACAATAGAAAAATAACAACAATATTTAACCCTTATGAGGCGGCAGAATACCTAAAATGGAAAAGGTCACAGAAATAACCACCAAAGAAAAAAATTCAAGTGCATTCGATGTCATAATGAGATGTAAGGAGTTTGCAACCCAAATAGATATATCCAATATTATTTTGGATAATACTTGTATAGATGAAAAAGAAATGTTAATAAATGTTATCGAATCGCTAAGAGATTTAGAATTAGAAATAATAGAAATAAATCCCAATTTTACCTTTGAGGCCGAAGCATGAGTACATACCAAGAAAGCTATTGCAATATAACATCAGATCTACTATTTATTGATCCAAATCTAAGTGAATACGACGGTAAAAAAGTATTGGCTAGTAATTGGTTGAGTTCAGGAGTTTCTCATCTATTTTACTTATATAATACTGGAGATTGTAGCGGTCAAGTTTATAGGGATGGAAAAGAATTAACATCAACAACAAGTCAGCCAAGTTCAAATGACGAATATAGATATAACGCCAGTACAGATTTATTAGAATATTATAGTTCAGGAGGAAGCGCAAATACTTTAAATAGTAGTGTGTTTGAATCTTCTAGGGATTGGGTAGAATTAAAAACTGAAGCAGTAAAAAGGGCAAGTGATTTTATTCGATCCGCTTTACCTTTTCCTATATATCCGAATAAGGGTGTAGGAACTCAGGATGCAGTTGGTAATGATTACCCTGAAATAATTGTTAGAAGTACGGCTATAATGGCGGTCGAATCACTTGTAAGACCTTATGATGTAGAAAAAGCAGATACAATTAGATCGCAGGCTATGAATGACGAGGGAACTGGTTATTTAGATATGCTCAGGAAGGGTGAGATGACACTTTATTCAAGCGAAGGTGAATCAAAGCATAAAGGCATATTAAGAATAGTATCTGTAAATAGCAACACAACCGGTTCCATAGTTGATGTAAGAGGCAGGTCTACATATCCATGGGATATTATAAAAATAAAAATAAGTAATGGCGGTACAATAACTGCTGGAACAGCAAATACTACAGTAAAATTTGATTCCTTAGTAGGTAATGAAAATGGATTAAAGTTAGAACCTATGGCAACTGATGAGATTATAGATTGTTACTGGCAGCTAGTAGGACATGATATGTATATCAGATTTTCTCCTGGTGTTTATGCAACTAATGATGAATGGGAGCTAGAAGTAAGTGGAGAGCTAGATCAATCTTTTTCTGCAATAAAAACTGTTAGAACAACGAGGTATTAATGCCTACAGATTATACAAATATTATATACAGTGAGATCATGGAGAATCTTGCTAATCTAATCAACGGTGAATTTGCAATACCAGTTTACTATGATGAACATAAGGGTAATCAGTCCTTTTTATTTAAACCTCAAGCGGATAACCTAGTAACTAAATTATCTACGGGTTCACAAAGAGAATATGAAGTCCTAATTAGTTATCAATTAAAAACGGGTGGTCAATATACTAAAAATAATTTAAACCAAGTAAGTCAAATCATGGAAAGAATGAAAAGACTTGTACATAATAACTCATCCTACTCTAATGGTTCGGAATGGTTTGATGCAAATATATCATCTATTGAATATGAAGTAGATGAGGATGATAATTCTTTGAATAGAGGAATCGCAATTTTTAATTGTCAGAATATAGAGGTTGTATAATGAAAATAAAAGCAAGATTAAATAAAATTCATAGAGTAAATCCCAATGGAATTCTTTGTGATAATAGTTCGCTTGATAAACTCAGGTCAGGCGAAGTTGTAGACGTTACTGAGGAAGTGGCTAACGAGCTTTTAAATATGGGGTTCGTTGAAAAAGCTGTAATTAAAAAAAGTAAAAAAGGAGTCAAATAATGGCTGATACAAGAGTCCTTCCCGTAAGTAGTGTCAAATACGGCTTAAAAGCTGAGACAGCTTTCGGGGTAGGTTTAGATACCGATGGAGGTGCAAACGGAACTAATTTCTTAACACAACCAGTTGTACAAGCACAAAAACCAACATTTAATATTCTTAGAGAATCTAGGTTATTAAGTGGAAGAGGTAGCGTTAAAAATGCTGCAGATACAATAGTAAACAAAAGAGGCGGTACAGTTACTATGCCTTTTGAAATGATAGCAACACCAAGAACCTTAGCACAACACGTTTTATTAGTTGGGCAAGAAAATGGACAGACAGGCAGTATTGTTCACGAAATGGAGATAGATGGAGAGAGTAATTCTACATCTATGGGAGGTACTATATCAGGTGGTCTACCTCACAGTGTTAATCTTGCTTACTATCCAGCAGCAGGCGAAGGCGTACTGGTCACTGGAGTAGTTTGTTCAGATTTGACAATTACTGGCGATGTAAGTGCAAATAATGGACTTTTGAGTATTTCTGGAAATTATTTCAGTGGCTTTAGCAACCCAGTTATTGATAATACTGGAGCTACAAAATTAGAGCAGACTTTTGATGGAACTTGGGTGGACCCTGAAACAACCTACTTTAATATTATGGATGCAGATGTAAGAACTTTAGATATTGAAGGTCATGATGATCAGGCATTTATAATGAAAGCATTTTCTTTCAATATTGCTAATGGAGTTAATAGAGTAGGCGCAGACACAAATGGAAATGCAGAATTATACGCTATGCCTGAATATGTAGTTACAGGAAGCTTAACAATTAAATATGATGATGAATTTGATTATGGTGCTGATAACAATGTTATTCAATCTTTTTTAGATGGAAATACTATGAGCCTAGCTATTAAGATTGGAGATGGAACTGTAAGTTCTGAAGGTGAAGTAAATATCCTAGCTGAGATACAATTTACTGGAGACCCTGGGCAAGACTTGAGCGAATCAGGTGTATTTCATACGCTAGAGTTCGAGTGTGTAAAGAACGTTACAGCAGAAGCGTTTAAAATAAGCACGTTTAAAAATGAAGCCATAACAGCTTGGTAAACAATAAATAGCGGGAGGTTATTTTGATAGTAACAACAAAACACGGTGATTTTGAGTGTAAGGATATTACACGAAAAGAAAGAAGAGATCTTTATAAGGATGTTAAAGCGACCTTTCAAGATTTAAAGCCGGATGAGGTGCATGATCTAGCAGACAAGTTTGCATTATTGGCTTTTGGCTCTGAGAAAAAAGTAGAAGAAGCATTAAAAGGCCTATCTGCTTTAGCTGAAGATGAAGTTCTAATGGAAATAATAAACTCTTATATGGGTTTCAATGACCCAAATGGACTTGGGGGCTGAGTTATGCCGTTTGGTGTCACGTCGAAGGATGTTCACCAAGATTCGATAACCTCCCATATCAAGCTCAGTCCCCAGTTGATGGAAAAAGAAAAGAGTTTAGAACGAAAGAACAGATTTATGATGAGATAAAAAAAATAATAGATACACCATCAACTAAGAAAGTAGGTTTAGGGGAAACTCTTTTTTTGAACTTACCATTTTTCTGTAATCCATATTTTGTTATTAAGGAATGGCATATTGAGATGATAAATGATTATAATATAAGCAAGAAATTTAATGTACCTTTAGGTCAGGATTTAGATTCTTTAAGTGCTTTTAAAACAGATTGCTTTATCTTAATAGAAAATGAAATGAACAAAATAAAAACATATAAGAGCAAACAAGATGGCTAAAAATATAGTTCTAAAAATAACTCAAAAAGGTGCAAGAAAAACTGGTCAAGCTTTAAAAGGAGTAACTACTTCTGCTGCAGGTTTAGCCACAAAAGTTGGATTAGTCTCAGCTGGTTTTGGAGCGTTATCTGTTAAACTTGCAGGTGATTTTCAAAAGTCTTTATTAGAAGTATCCACTTTAATGAAGAACACAAACTCTGAAACTCTGCCAAATCTAAGTAATGAATTAAGACAAGTAGCAGGTGCTAGTGGATTAGCCCTTAGCTCTTTAAGTAAAGCAAAATATGATATTGTTTCTGCTGGTTTTTCTAAGGCAGCCGAATCAGCAAAAATATTAGACGTATCTACTAAACTTGCTGTTGGGGGAGTAACAAGTGCTGCAGCTGCAGCTGACTTGCTTACAACTTCTTTAAATGCTTTTGGATTTACTTCTGCAGAAGCAGACAAAGTTTCAGATTCTCTATTTACTACAGTGAGACTTGGTAAAACAACAATGGAAGAATTAGCATCGAGTATGGGTCAAGTTTTACCTTTTGCAAAATCAATGAATCTAAGTTTTGAGGATGTTGGTGCATCAATGGCTACTCTTACTGCTAGTGGTATTAGTACGGCAGAAGCAACTACTGCTCTAAGAGCTACAATAACTGCTCTATCAGCTCCTTCTGATGGTGCAAAAAGAGCTATGGACGAAGCTGGAATATCAGTTAAAAAGTTTGATGATGGAACAGTTGATTTAATCTCTACAATAGAACAATTTAAAGGAGTAGACCAAGAGACAATAAAAAAGTTTATCCCTAACGTAAGAGCAATTTTAGGTGTTCAAACTTTAGCAAATAATTTTAATGTACTTAAAAAGAATGTTAAAGAATTTGCAGACGATTCAGCTGGAGCTACTGATTTGGCTTTTGATAAAATGGCAAAAGGTTTTAATACTACTTTTAATAGATTGAAAAACAATATTCAGTCTGTTATGATTGAAATAGGTAATGTAATTATTAAAGTAATTCAGCCAACTTTAGAAGCGGTGAATACAGAGTTCTCTAAATTAGGAAAGATTGGTTTTGATATTTTAGGGATAGCTGTAAAAAATCAACTTCCTGTAATCTTAGATACATTAAAAAAAGCTATTGATTTAACTTTAAATGATATTGAAAGAAGGCTTGATTTAACTGCAATGAAAATAGTTGATGCTTTTAACCCCTTTCAAGATGCAACTGATAAAATAGCAAGGCAGACTAAAAACGTAGCAGAAGCAACTAAAATCAGTAATGAGCTTATTACTTTATTATTTAAAGATATGTATGCAAGCATCGTAGATGATGCCGAAATGTCTGCTATGCGTCAAAATGAAATCAATAAAGCTCTTGAAGAAAGCGAACTAACAAGAATGGCAGAAGAGTTAGAAAGACTTCAAGCTCACATAGATAGTAAAACTGAAATAACAGATACCGAGGATAGTGAAAAAGAAAATAAAGCAAATAAAGCAGTTGAATATATTTCGATGGAGCAATTTCAGAGAAATCAATTAGAGCTAGATATGCAGAAACAGTTAAGTCAGTACGAGACTGCTAATGTAAGCCAAAAAGATATAGATAAAGCGTACACTACTGCATTTCTTGGGCTAAAGCAAAAGCAAAGAGAAGCAAATATGTCTTATACTTCTGACGTTTTAAGCTTGAGTAAAACATTAGCATCAAAAAATAAAGAATTTGCTTTAGTAGAAAAAAGAATAGCTCAAGGAGAAGCGGTAATAAATACATATTTGGCAGCGACTAAAGCATTTGCAAAAGCTGGAGGCTATCCAGCAGGTATACTTCCTGCAGCTCTTACTGTAGCAAATGGACTGGTTATGGTAGGAGAAATAGAAAAACAATCTTTTGCAGATGGAGGAATTGTTCAGGGTTCGGATACAGGCCAAGGAGATACGGTTCCAGCTATGCTAACCCCAGGAGAAGTGATTTTAAATCAAGCTCAACAAGAAAATCTAGTAGAATCTATGGGAACAATAAATATAAATATTAGTGGAAACGTAATAGGGAATGAAGAATTTGTAAGGGATACTCTTATTCCTGAAATACAAAATGGAATAAAATTTGCATGAGCTTAATTGTACCTGAATCATTTAAAAGACCTAATATTATAGAAAATTGGGTGGTACTTCTAGGTCATGGAAAAGGAATTACAGATTCAGGAGAAACAACTGCAGAGGTTGTAAACTCTACTGAAACTGAAATAGACGTAACAGATGGAAGTAAATTCGCTAGTGGCGATATTATACTTATGAATAATGAAAGAATAAAAGTTGTTTCTGTCAGTTCTAATACATTAACAGTTGTAAGAGGTCTTAATAAAACTGCTGGAGGGGATTCCATATTTAATGAATTAATCTATCACGATAATTTTAAATGTATATCTTTTGCAGATACAAATTTTGAAGGGGAATATAGTCATGGTGTAATAAGTTCAGAGCCAAGTATTAGAGAATCCATTAATATAGAAAACTCTACAGCAAAAACTGGAAATGTCTCTATTACTATATCTAATTTTAATTATCAAGGAAGTCCTTTCAGCAAAGAATTATTTGGAGGGACCAGGACTTATATTAATAGACAATGCTTAATATACATAGTTCCTAATAGTGCTACATTAAAATCTGATAGCTTATTAATTTACAATGGTAAACTTCAAGACATTAGCCACGATAATGACTCTATAAAACTTTCTATTGTGTCTAAAAGTCCTGTAGATGGCGTGGAAATTCCACAGACAAAGACAAGTAAGGATCATTATTTTCCTATAGCTTATGGGGATTATACACCAAGTACTGCTAGTTTAAATTTTGGTTCAGGTTCAGATGCAGACGATTATAGAAAAAGAAAAACCCTTTATCCGATTCCAGTAGAAGAAAGAAGAAGAGACACTATTTTTTCATTAACAGGAACAAGAAGCACAGGTGCAAATGCTTTTCCTAACTATTATGAAAAATCAACAGATACATTCCATCCCTTAGCTAATGATAGTTCAAATCCAGCATCAGTTGATTCAGGAAACGAAGTTTATGAAGATGGATATGCAGTAAGATTCCATCAAAATTTATTAAAAAACGGATTATTTAAAGTTGTAGAATTTGCAAGTAAGACCCAGGGAACAAGGCTTAACTGGGGAGGTAATGAAGAAAATGCTTTTGATGGCGAATTTATTAATACAAGCAGTCATGTTGAATGTACATTTGACGGAAGTTTTGTTTTAAATGATAGTGCATCAATAGAATATGGACTCCCTCAATTAACTGGTTATCCTTCTTTAATTACTACGAATTTAGTTATTCAATCTAATTTTACTTTAAGCGATATCGGCACAACCTCAGGAGAAATTAGACTACAGCTAATAGATGAAAGTTTTGGTGCTTCCGATATTAAGGGGTATTGGTCTTTAACAGGTGCAACAAGTACAACAACTTTTAATATTACTGGAGCTGGTACTCTAAGTACGGCTGGAGTTGCATATTTAAGCGATACCACTAACAACTCAAGTGAATATTTAGCATCAGGAAATGGTTGGGGAGAGACTGTTAAATTAAAATTAAAACTTATAAGGCAGTCTGGAAATTTGGACGGAAATATTCTTGGATTTGTTAGGATATATGATATAGCAGTACAGACTAGAACTCAATTAGATTTTTCAGAAACAACAAAAGCTGGTAAAACAGTAGCTTATCAAACTTTAGATGATATTGAATATGTTTATAGTGGTGCAAATGGTCTTACTGATAATGGTTGGGCTGGTAGCAGTGCAATAACAGAAATTCACGAAGCTCATAGGGATTTATTGCAAAGATTTACAAAATTTACAAATAGAAACAATTCGGATTACAATTTAGGAGTTAATCCTAAAAATTGGACTTTAGGCACTAACATAAATAGCATCAAAGATTGGAATATCAGATATTGGATCAATAGACCAACTTCATTAAAAAAAGTTTTAGAAGAGTTACAATATAATGGAGGTTTTATCGGAAGATATAATAGCCAGGGAGATTATGAGTATATTTTTATTCCTGATTCAATTACTGCAAATCACACTTTGACTAAAGAGGATATTTCAAAAATTGATATATCACTAACACCTTTTGATAAAGTTATTACTAGTATGGATATAGAGTACGAAAAACACCCTGCTACGAGTGGATATGTTTCTGAAGTAAATTCTAGTAACTCTTCATCTATTTCAGCCTACAATGTAGATTCTAAAGAGAACAAGAAACAGATTAAATTAAATGCTCTAGTATCCGCTCCAGCTAGTAGTCCTTCTAGTAATCCTAATGACGACTTTTACACTTATTATAATAATATTCTTGGAGGAGTTAAGCATTTAGTTAGTTTCACTGTTGTAAATCCTATTAAGTATGGTATGGATGTAGGTGATTTTATAGTATTTGATAATATGAGCGTCGAGCCTTTCGGAGGAAGTTGGTCAGGTAAGAATTTTATAGTAATCTCTATAACAAGGAAAAGAGGTCAATTAAATATTAAAGCGAGGGAAGTTTAAATGAGTTATAATAGGATAAAAACACCTAGGGTTTATACAGACCTGATAAGCCAAAGTTTAACTAGTAGCTGGAGGGATTTGAGCGATATAACAATAAAACAAGACGATGGCTCAACTTCTGTTACTTTTAATAGCGGTACGGAAGCGGGATTATTTGATTTAAAACCAGCAAACTCTGTAAATATAGCAAAGGAAAATCAATCATTTTACATACAATTTGATACTGGACTTGATACAAATGCATTAGCAGAATCTAATTACCTAGCAATATTAAATCATAATTTCCATAATGCAGACGCAGTTTTAGTGGTTGAGATTAGTGATAATGCAGATATGTCAAGTGCTACAAAAGTTTCAACAACTTCTAACCATACAAAATTAATAAATGCAGATGCAAATGATACTGCAGGTGAAATTGACCCCCAACAAAATGGATGGACCCTTATTACTTGGAACACACAAACTTCGAACAATAGATATTTAAGACTAACTATATCTGACGATGGAGGAACTGGACAGAATTTCGCTACTAATGTTATAATAGGTTCTATTATGTATGGTGAATATTTTGAATTTCCTAATGCTCCAGAAGTAGGAGTAACTACTAAAATAGATTATGACGGTGTAAAAACTAAAAATTCTTTAGGTGGAAATACTTATGCAACTGCTACAAATTTAGGACAACCTGACTGGGATAAAACAATAGCTTGGAACAATAATTCCAGTACCAATACAAGTGGTAATATCTATACAAAAAGAACGGGAAGGATGAACCATTCCTTAAAATTTAATTATTTAAGTGATACAGATGTCTGGTCTAATAATTCTGCATCTAGCAACCCTACAGAGTGGTTTAATACATTAACAGCTCATAATTCTTTTTACAATAAAGTAGTGGGTCAGTTACATCCCTTTTTATTTAGTATAGATAAAGATTCTACTTCAGAAGGAGATTATGGGATGTTTAGACTTAAAGACAAAAGTTTTAAAGCTACACAGGTTTCTGATAGGATTTGGAGTATAGCTTTTAATATTACTGAAAGTTGGTAAATAATCTATGATTATATATAGAAAAACATATTAAGTTTATCCCCTGCAGGCAGAGGTGTATCAACGATTTGCTCCTATGTTCGTTGTAGTATTCACAATATAAAAACGCCTCTGCCGCTCCTATTTTATACCGTTAATTAACCCTTTATTTTTTTAAATAAAGTGTTTTATTTCTGGATTATCTTTATTAATATACATATGTGAATACTAATTACTTAATAAAAAAAAGGAGCTCCACAATGGATAATTTTAACGAAATGGATCTAGGCCTATTAGATTCTTTGCTAATGGAAAAGCTTGACAACCTTAATAACAGATTGAATAATGAAGAGTTATCTGACTGGCAAACAAATAAACTTGAAGAAGAAAAAGCTAAATTATGGACTTTAAAAACTAAGTTGTTTTCAGGTTTACTTAAAGGAGGTAAGTAATGGATAAAGAGCAAAGAAAGTTACTTATTGAGCTTGTTAGGGTAGAAAAGAGAAGGCTTGGTTTTCTTCGTAAGAATTTTTATTCTCATACTAAAGATGGAAAATCAATAAGATTAGAAATTTTATTATGTAATGAAACTTTAAAATCTTTAGAAGGAGGTAAGTAATGTCTTTTATAGGAAGTGTTAATGATTGGAATCAATTTTCAGAAGATGTCAGAAGTTCTAATAATCAAAACCTTGAGGATGCACAAAGTAACGTAAAGGATTATTGTTATAAGTGCGACAAAGAAACACTTGGGTGGGAAGATACTTGGATTTGTCCAGTAGACGGAAGGCAGTATGAGTTTTATTGTTATAAGTGTTGTGAAGATGAAGGAGGTAAGTAATGATTGAACTTCCTTATGATTTTAAGTACCATGCTGAGATAAGATATGAGACTGAAGACTGTTTTAATTTCACAAATGCTAATGGGAACACTATTCCTGAGTTTCAAAAAGATGTTTTAGAGGTCTGTAATAAGTATTCAAAAAGAAACCCTAAGATAGTAACTATATTAGCTAGGTCTATATATAACCCTAATCAGATAACTGAAAGAATATATCAGTTTGCTAACACTACTTTCTTTACAGAAAATGAGAGTCTTAAGAACGCTTTAAAACATATAACCAAAGAGGATAAAAATGCCAGTACCATTTAATCAAAAACTTGAAGAACATACTGAAAAACAATATTTAGAATTAGAAACTAATTATTTAAACCTTTTTTATTTTACACAGAGTCTTTTAACTATAACAGAAAATAAAGATATTGATTCTGATAGTCAAAAGATTATTCATTTTAATGCTTTGACCATTAGACTTAATGAAGGCTTAAGAAGGTTTGAAAAATTTACAAAAGACCTTCGGAGTAATGTAATCTCAAGGAACTCCGCATCTTCCGACTCCGAAGGCAACCCTTATGAAGTTAGAATACTAACATCCAAAGAAGAAAAGAAACTGATTATAGAAGCTTTAGAACACATGGCTAATAGCTATCCTGATTTAAAAGTTTCTGACCAGTTTCAACAAATAGCAAATGATATAAAATAGGAGTAATCAATGAGTCAGAGTAAGCAAATTAAGCATTATTTAAAATCCGGTGGTAAATTAACACAATTAGATGCTTTACAAAAATTCCAATGTTTTAGATTGGCAGCTGTTGTGCATATACTTAGAGAGGAAGGATTCGAAATAAAAACAAAAATGTTAAAGAAGGGTAATAAATCTTATGCAGAATATTCAATGCAAACTTCAGGGGATCTGGATCTTTTTGGAGGTAAGTAATGATAATATTGAATATTGCAGAATGGATAGTTAATTTTTTAATTTTAGGATTGTCTGGTTTAATATGGTTTTTAGTAATATTTGGCTTTGCAATGATCCTATCAGTGGCAAGAAGAGTAATACAGGAGTTTACAGGAAATGAATAAGTATGAAAGAAAGTTAGAGTCATTTTTTAATTTTTGTGAAGGTTTGTTCTTTATATTAATAGGAATGACTATGCTAAATTTATTTTTTCAATTAATAACAAGATAAGGAGTAGTAATGTTTTTACAATTAAAAAAGTCCACTCATATAGATAAAACTCTCAGCGTACAGTTAAGAGTAGACCCTATACAAATTAATGGCAAAATGAACAAATTTGATAAATTAGAATATGATTTACCAGTTACAAATGTAGGTGATAATTATTCCGCTGAAAAATGGAGTGATAAAGACCCTATAACATTTAAAAAAGGAGACCATTTTAATTTTAAAGTTTCATCTGCTTTATATGGAAAATTATCTGATTATTCTAAAGGTGAATTGGTTGATATTACGATGCTAGCAACAGACAGGGGTATTACTTATAAACTTAATCCTTCTGTGATTACTTGGGATAAACCAGTATACGACGAAGGAGTTACATCCAAACCTTACGGATATGATTCTGTTAAAAATAGAGATAATGACAGGTCTTTAGAAATAAAATGGGGAATGGCTTTTAACAATGCAACTAGACTACTTACTCATTCAAACATGCCATATCATGAAAAAGTTGAAGCGATAGAAAAAATAATGCCAAAAATGTTTGAAATTGCTTGTGGAATGAAATCACTTACTGAAACAGAAACACCTAAAATTAAGGAGGAAAATGAAAATGAAAATGATTTACCATTCTAAGAAAAATGAACCAAGTCAAAGTGGTTTAATAGGTAATATGCATAAAAAATCCACTTTAAACTGCTATATAAAATTTTATATGAATTTATTATCTGCAGGTAAAGTAGATGCAAAAGGTGGGGCATACAAAAGATTAGTAGAACTGCAGGAAAGAAGAGCGAGTATTCTATAATGAAAAAAGCGGAGAAAGTAAAACTGAATAAGCTTGTTAGGGAGTTGTGTTTACTTAGGGATAAGTGTTGTTTGAGGTGTGGTAAAACTACCACACTTCAAGCTTCCCATATTTATCCTAAAGGTAAATTTCCTAAAATGCAGTTTAATCCTGAGAATGTTAAGATATTATGTGTAGGTTGTCACTTATATTGGTGGCATAAACATCCCATAGAGGCTCATAAATGGGCTGAAAAGACATTAGGTAAGGTAAGGTTAAATAAATTAAAAAAACACTCAAATACGATAAATAAAACTATTTGGGATTTCAAAGAAATACAAAGTAAATTAATAAAGCAGATAGGAGAATTAATAAATGGCTAAGAGATTCATAGATACTAAAATTTGGGACAAAGCTTGGTTTAGAAGATTAAGCTTAAAAAATAAATTATTTTGGATTTATTTATTAGGTAGATGTGACCACGCAGGAATTTGGGATATTGATTGGGAAGCAGCGGAATTTATGATAGGTGAAAAAATAAAAAAAGAAGAACTTCCGCAAGTGATTAAAGATAAGATGTTGTATATAGAAGGTAAGGATCAATATTTTATTCCCTCCTTTATAGAATACCAATATGGAGAGCTAAGACCTAATTCTAAACCACATATGAGTGTTATTAAAAGGCTTAATGAAAAAGGATTATATAACCCTAAAAAAAGAGTTAACTTAACCCTTAAAGATAAAGATAAAAATAAAGATAAGGTTAAAGTAAAAGTAAAAACTAAAGAACTTAGGGAATCTGAATTTAGAGTTAGATCTCTTCGTATTGGTAAGGACTTAAAAAATATAAAAGGAAACACAATAGGCTCATTTATTGATTATTGGACTGAATCGAATATGAATGGTACGAAAATGAAGTTCGAAATGCAAAAAACCTTTGACATTAAGAGGAGATTATTGAAATGGTTTAATAATGAAAAAGAATGGACTGTTCAAAAAGAAGGAAAAGTCCCACTTGAAGCAACTTTTAAAAAGACCCCTACTGGTCTATATAAAGCATACTGCTCTAAGTGCGGTAAAAGGGAATTGCCTAATAATAGCTGGCAATTAAAAGAGGGTAGTAACTGTTGCAGAGTGGATTACGTTCCAGAGAAATTTGAAAATGCTTAAAGACGATAGACATATAATAGATTATATCTTAGACGCAACCGATAATGAAAAGCAAAAAGCTCATTTTAGCCATAGGAATAAAGTAATTAGGAAACAATATAAAAAAATACCTTTGGATCAGCAGTTAAAATATTGTGCTAAATGTAAATGTTGTTGGATGATTTTAAGAAAGTATATGGATAAGAGTAGTTGGGTAAAATACCCGAAAGGTCATATTCCTACAATAGGAAAAGAAAGAGAATTATGTAAATTATGTAAAGGAGAAAAAAATGAAGATAGTTAAAACGAGAAAAGTTAGGACCCCAGAAAGAGTAGGTAAAAATGCAGGGATAGATTTTTTTGTTCCAAGTGATTTTAGTCCAATGCTTTTAATATCTGGGGGTCGTGTAAATATACCCTCAGGAATACATGTGAAAATGCCAGATGGTTATTGTTTAATAGCTTTTAATAAAAGTGGTATAACATCCAAGTATGGTCTCCAAGTTGGTGCTTGTGTTGTGGATGAAAATTATACTGGGGAGATACATTTAAGTTTAATCAATAACACTTTACAAAATGTAGCTATAAATCCTGACCAAAAAATAGTACAGTTCTTAGTTCTAAAACCTAATTATGTTAATATAGAAGTCTTTGAAAAATTAAATGATATATATAAGCTAACAGATCATTTAGAAAGAGGGTCCCAAGGTTTCGGGAGTACAGGTGAGTAATGGTTTTCGAAGTTTGTAAATTTGGTACGGGAATATCTAAAAAATGTTCTTTTTGTGGTTATTGGGAAAAGGATCTATATTGCGGGATAGCAAAAGGCGGTCTTGGAAACGTTAAGATAGATACGCTTATTAAATGTCCCCTAAAGGATAAAAGTATAAACAAAAAAAAGAAAGCAAAAAAGGAGTATTAATGGATATATTAAAAAAAGCTCATGAGATTATTTATGAGAGATCTGAAGAAAAAGAAAGACAATATGGACCTATGTCTTTATGTAATAAGAAAGCTGCAGTAATAGCTACCATTCTTTGTAATAAAAAAATATCTGTAAAGGATATATATATGATGCAAATATCATTGAAATTAGCTAGGGAAAGCCATTCCTATAAAGAAGATAATCTATTAGATTTAGTAGCTTATATTGCTGGTTATAATAATTACGAAAATAATACTAAAATAGAAAAAAAAGATATAATAAGGTCAGAAGATGAATAAAGAGATTCAACAAGCATTCTCTATATTGTACTATAGTGGAAAAGAAATTAAAAGCGAAAAATGGCAAGCAGTAGAAAGTCCTGATAGTATGTTGGAAGTTTCTAATTTATTTTTCACATGCCAGATACCTGGTTCTATAGAGATATTACATAAAGAAACAATGGCAGATCTACCGTGGTCCGAGGATCATTTTCAGGAAAGAATAGGGGGAGAACCTCTAAACCCTGGTAACCAATATAAAAATTGGCCATATTATAGATCTAATTTAGATAATAATAGATTTAAATCCCATCAGGGGGATAAATTCAGCCATACTTACATGGAAAGATATTGGCCCCCTAAGAATAAAAAAGGCATTAGGTATAACAATGGGGATCTTTTAGATATAGTGGAAAGATTAAAAAAAGATAAATACACGAGACAGGCATATTTTTCTATATGGCACCCCGAGGATCATAGTAATAACAGTGTACGTTTACCTTGTACAATAGGTTATTGGTTTAATTACAGAGATTCTAAATTAAACTGTACGTATCATATTAGAAGTTGCGATGCAGTAAGGCATTTTAGGAATGATATATATATGACAGGTAGATTAGTACAATATATTGCTGAAAAAATAAACGTAGAGGTTGGTTCTTTATCTATGTGGGTAGGTAGTTTCCACATTTTTAAATCTGAAAAATGGAAAATAAAACAAAAAGGTTAAGTAAAGATAGTTATTTTATGGGAATGGCCATTCTTTCTTCGCAGAGAGGCACCTGTTTAAGGACTAAAGTCGGATGTGTTATTGTTTATAAAAATAGGATTAAAGCAGTAGGATATAATTCTAGCCATCCAGGAACAGAACATTGTGAGGAAGTGGGTTGTTGTATAGAAGGAGGGCATTGTATAAGGACATTACATGCGGAGGAAGCAGCTGTATTGAATTTAGAAAAAAGATTTAATAAGGGTTTAGAGGCTTACATAACACATGAACCATGCTTACATTGCCATAAAATATTAGCAGCAGCAGGTGTAAATAAGGTTTATTATTTAAATTCTTATGGTAATTTCAGCAATAAAGAAAAAAGTATTAAAGACACTTTAGGATGTGTTTTAGTTAAAACAAAGGAGGAATAGGGAATGTGTGGGATCTTGATATATAATAAAGACTCATTACCAGGGATAAAGCTAAATCATAGGGGAATAATAAGTAGTTCTACTAGGAAAGAGGATTGGGTATTAGAGCATCGTTTGTTACCTATACAAACAAATAACGAAAAGGGATTACAACCCATTCAATTAAAAGGGGATAGGTATCTATTATTCAATGGGGAGATCTTTAATTTCTATAAATTTGGGGATTATACTAATGACACTTCCTATTTAAAAGACTTTTTTGACGACTTAGAATGGAGGAAGAATATTAATGAAATAAACAGATGGTGTGGTTTTTGGTCCATAGTTATATATGAGGAGAAGGGTTTTACGGCCTTTACGGACCCGTTAGGGAAGAAACAGCTATATTATAATGAATATATGATAAGCAGTGAAATTAAACCGTTATTAAGGAATAATCCTTTATTAGGGACCCCTAAGTTATTACAACCTACGGGTAATACCCCTTTTCTTGGTGTACGTAGGATAAAACCTAATAGGATATATAGATTACAACCACATCTTAAGACAAGGGTGTTTGATGTTTATATAACTGGTATGAAATATTATAATATATATAAAAACGAAAGTAAAGAATCTTTATACCAAAGGATGCAAAATTCTACACAAGATAGGTTGATTAATAAGATGGATGGTATTACTATGTTTGTAAGTGGGGGTCTAGATTCTACTATAATATTACACCATCTTTTAGAGTCCCCCATCCCTAATAATAAGATAGAATTATTAACAATAGAAAACGGCGAGGAAGAATATATAGAGATAATTGAGAAATATTATAATGTAAGTGTCCGAAGAATACCTATAGAAGAGAATTTGTACAGAGAAGCAATTCTAAGTTATGAGCATTATCTGGATTATGGTAGTTTACTGCCCCAATATTGTTTATTCAAGAACTCTAGTAATACAGTAGTATTAACAGGGGATGGTGCAGATGAATTATTTAGTGGATACAATAGAGCACAATTATGGGACACTCAAAAATACGATGTAAGAACGGAATTACCGTATTATCACCATATTCGATTAGATAGGTGCAGTATGGTACATACAAAAGAAGCTAGGAACCCTTTTCTATCCAAGGACGTAATATCTTATGCTATGAATTGTGCATATAAAAAAAGGAAAGGGAAAAAGGTATTAAAAGATAATTACATGGGTTATATACCTAAACAAATAATAGAAAGAAAAAAACTACCGCTAAGGGATGGTAATAAGGATCTTTGTAGGCAAAAAGCATATAGAGAATTTGTTAATATATTCAAAGGGTATAATAACCCTTAATTAGGGGTTTACTTTAGTTGTTATCTTTATTAAGTTTGACATGTGAATATTAATTACTTAACAAAAAATAGGAGTTCTAAAATGGAAAAAGAAATCATAAATCTTTTACAAAAAGAGTATAACAGTACACTAGAAGAAGCAAAAGATGCTTATAATAAATTCTATTATGCTGCTAAAAATTATAGTGACCCATCACCATCTTTAAAAAATCAAGTCGTATTAATACAACATTGGTATCAAACATATAATAAAACTTGGGGAAAAAAGTTAAGAGATATTAATAGGTAAAGATAACATAGAAGCCAATCAGCCCCTTAAATGGGGCTTTTTGGGTATGAAGAATAAAATATCTAATATAAGGAGTAAAATATGTATAGTGATTGCTGTGATGCTATGATAATACTAAATGATATCTGTTCCGATTGTAAGGAACACGCAGATGTTTATGACGAACCCTCAAATTTTGATGAAGAAGAAATGGACTTGATATATACAAAAAATAGAAATTAACCAATAAACCCCTAAAAAAAGCCTCAATTAATTTTGGGGCTTTTTTATTTTATTAAAGCACTATATTTTTATAAATTACAAAGGACAAATAGAGCATAAAGTATGAGTAAACCTAAGGATGGCATTGCACTTACTACTGAATTAGTAGGTATTAGAAACTTAAAAACAACTGGGAACTATAGATTAGAATTTGATGTATTTGAAATAGATTCTCCTAAAGTGGCAGATCTAATCTTGAAATTAAACAAAGCTTTTATGATGGGTTTAGTAGAGATCGATTGATGGAAAATAAACAAACGGAGAACAAACGCAAAGACGGCAAATTTAAGAAAGGTAATAAGATTGGTAATAGGTGGAAAAAAGGAGAATCTGGTAACCCTAATGGTAGACGTAATGCTTATACTGATCTAATTAAAGATTTTAGTTTTAAAAAGAATGGGGATAGGGAAAGAAGAGAAGTTATAGTGTCTAAGTTATTCCAATTAGCTGAAAGGGGTGACCTTAGAGCTATGCAATTTATTATTGAAAGACTAGAAGGTAAAGCATTAGAAAGACAAGAAAGAACAACTAAGTCAGAACCTATTCAAGTCATGGTGATAGAAGATGATTGAGTGGACTGTTAATAAAACTAGGAGGGAAATACTTAACGACCCTTCTAGATTTAAAGTAATCGTAGCAGGTCGGAGATGGGGTAAAACAGTATTAAGCTTAATGTATTTATTAAAAGATGAATTTAAACCAAATGAGCGGCGTTTCTATATCACACCCACTTACCGTCAAGGGAAAATGATTGTGTTTCCTGTGTTAAGGCAAATGTTTAATGGATTTGTGGGTGCTAAATTAAATGAATCAGAAATGAGTGTTCTTTTTGACAACGGTGCAGAGCTATCAGTTAAAGGAGCCGATAACGAGAATAACTTAAGAGGTGTTGAATTAACTAAATGCGTTATGGATGAGATGGCTTATATTAAACCTCATGTATGGGAGGAGATCATATATCCTATGTTAGCAACAACACAAGGGAGGGTTCTATTTATAGGGACACCTAGTGGTTATGATATGATGTACGAATTATATAATAAGGGCCAAGCAGATCCGGAATGGAAAAGTTGGCAGTTTAAAACCATAGAGGGTGGGTTTGTACCTAAAGAAGAAATAGAAAGGGCAAAAAGAACAATGGATGAATCTGTATTCAGACAAGAGTTTGAAGGTTCTTTTGAAACTACAGGTAATAGAGCTGCTTATAATTTTGATAGGGATATTCATATCAAAAGAGCTAAAGAGCTTTCTAAGGATCTATGGTGGGGTGTTGATTTTAATGTAGATTACATGACCGCTACTTTAGCATGCACCTATTCAAATTCGACAATACACTTCTTTGATGAGTTGAGATTAAAGAATAGTAATACTGAGGAACTTGCTATTGAGATGAAAAAAATTGCACCTAATATAGAGTGCTACCCAGACCCAGCTGGTAAAGCTAGAAGCACAACTTCCAGACGTTCAGACCATCAAATACTAAGAGACCACGGTTTTTTAATTAGAGCTAAAAAATCTCATCCTAGTCATATAGATAGATTGAATGCTTTAAATAGGAAATTGAAAGATGCTGAAGGTAAAATAGGTATGACTATTGACCCAAGTTGTATATATCTAATAAAAGATTTGGAACAATGTCAGAGGGATAGAAGAGGGGGTTTAGCTAAAGATAACATGGAACTTACTCATGCTTTGGATGCTTGCTCTTATGGTATTAGTCATAAATTTCCTATTAGGAGAATGATAGGTAGGAGTGTAAGTTGGTAGTAAATAGATTAGGAACTGCAAGGGGAAAATTGCTAAACAATACAAAAGGAATTAAAGATGTATAATTTTGGAAAATCCGTAAATAGAGTAGTAATCCCTGAACTATCTGAACAAGCAGTACTTCAAAGCGTTAAGGATGCTGGTAGGAATTATGTTGAACAAGAACACTATAATCTAATGGAATCCTTGGACTTTTACTATAATCAAAACCTTGATTCCCATTTAGAACCTTGGTTTGCTAGTGAGTCCCTAAGTCAAGTACCTCCTTTCATTAGCTCTTGTGTCCCTAGGTTTGCAAAAGCTAGGATGATGATATATAAGCAAGATCCTAAAAGAATTATTGGTGGAGAGAAGAACGATCTGTATAACGAACTTGCTTATAAATTAAATTCTAAAACAAGAGAATTTGCCGAGTTATCTTGGTTGTTAGGTTGTTGCTACCTCAAATCAAGATTTAACGATAGGTATCAAAGGTTAGAATACGAGGTACTACCTAAAGTGCAAGAATATTATTTTAATGGGGAATCAGAGCCTTATGGTTATTCTTACGAAATAGAGAGTTATGAGTACGATAATAAAAGATTTGTATTTTGGTCTGAAGATAGAGATGGTGTTCAAGGTATGCATTTTGAATATGATCAAAAAGGTAGAAGATACGCGGTAGAAGGTAACCCTGATATGATTAATCCTTTTGGGATCATACCTATCAGTAAAGTTGAAATGACTAAAGGCAGCTATGATGTAACTAGAACTGCGCTTCATATTGCAATTGCTATGACCGAAATTGCTTTATCCGTTAGGTTTAGATTGGGTCAAGCTGTGTTTACAGGTATAGAAGAAGGGCAAAGCAAATTAACTGCGGGTATAGATAATGCATATGTGCTACCAGAAGGGGCATCCTTTAATTATGTAACTCCTGGTGGTAACTTAGTTGAGTTAATAGAAGCTACTAAATCTATGGCGAATCAAGTAGCAGAGAATAACCAATTAAGGATTAGATGGGGTGATTCATCTGGTAACGCACCAAGTGGAGAAGCTCTAAAAATATTAGAGATAGAAAACCTAGAAGCAAGAGAAAGTGATATATCTTACTTTAGAGAATGGGAAAATAACAGATATAATATTGACAAAAGGATCTTAGAAACTTATAATGTAATTAACTTACCAGAGGATTATTATGTAGATTTTGCTGAAGTCTCCTTCCCTGTTTCACCCAAAGAAGAGCGTGAGTTCTTAAGTTGGAAACTAGATAACAATGTAATGACTCAAAAGGATCTATTATTGTATTTTAATCCGGACATGTCTGATGAAGAATTAGAAAGCAAAATGGCTGATATAATGCAAGAGAACCAAGTGGTTGCAGCAAGTAAGCAGCCACCGTCAACATTTCAAAGAATATTAAATGGCACAAATACAACCAGCAGTTGATTCCTTTATAGAAGAAATAAAAGCTATAGAGAGTTCCTTTGATAAAGACTTACAAAGACTTGCGGTTACTTTAAAAAACGCAACTGAAACTGAAGTAATAAACGCAACTAGGCAATTGAACTTCTTACAAGAGTTACAGGCTAAAGGCTTGGGAACTGCTTTAGATAATTTTGATGCTGAATATACTAAGATGCTACAATTAGCAATTGAAGAGGCAAGAAAAAGAGGACTTCCTGCTTTTACTGGAGCAAGTATTGAAGGTTTAGAAGTTTTAAGGGATATTAATTATGAAAGGCTTTTAGGTCAATTTAAAGAATATTCAGAAGCTACCAAATTTAGCTTATTTCGAGGGATTTATGCTAATGAGTCTGTAAATTCGATTACTTCTGGATTGGCTCAAACTGGTATGGTTTCACGCCAATTAAACTTAATTGCATATGATGGCCTAAAGATATTCGATGATATGTCTAGATATAAAGTTTTCCAAGGTCAAGATGTTAGATGGACTTACGTGGGACCACAAGACGCTTTTACGAGGGATGAATGTCAAGCTACGAAAGACAATGAACCTAAAGGTGGTTATACCGAATCAGAAGTAAGTTCTTCAGATACTCCATTTGGAGTTCGTGGGGGTTTTAATTGCAGACATAGTTGGGAGGTAAAATGAAAAACTTTAAACCTGAAAAAATTATAAAGCATAAAAAGAGTGAATGGCTAAAGTTAGGCGGTAAATTAGTGACAAGAATAATATTAGATGCAGATAAAGGTATAAGCCAAGACCCTGATGGTAAAAAGTTTCCTCCATACAAAGAATCTTATGCAATAAAAAAGAAAGCTGGAAAGGCTACACCTAAAGGTGTTTCATCGAGTAGGCAAATAAATCCACCAAACTTACGAGCTAGTGGAAAGATGCTTAACTCAATATCTGCTAGGAGAGCTACAAAAGACTCTGTAGAAATACATTATAGAGAAGGTGAAAAAGTGCAAGGAAATGCAAACCCTCCAGCTAGATTTAAAAAGAAAAAAAGAAATATTTATGGATTAAATGATAACAACTGGGAATTTGTAGCTGATTTTTTTGATAATCGTATTGACGAAAGAATCGTAAAGTTCAATAAGAAGGATATTATTTTAGAAGTAAAAATATGATTATACGTGTTTCAAGAGACACCAACATTTATTTAAATTTAATTAACTAAAAAGAGGACAGTATGTCTGAAACTACAACAGAATCAGTGCAAGATAACGCACAAGAGGTGACTCCTAATAGTCCGAATGAAACTAATGAACAGCCTGATGTCAATAGTTTTATAGCAGAAAGCAAAAAGTATAGAAGTAGGGCACAAGAAGCAGAAGCTCAGTTAAGTGAATTAAGGAAGAGTCTTGAAAAACAAGAGGAAGAAAAATTAGTTCAACAAAATAAGTGGGAAGAATTAGCAAATAAACGCCAGTCCGAATTAGATTCTATTAAATCGGATTATGAAAGGTTGATGACTGCTGAACAAGCTTATAAGGAAGAGCTTCTGGGCACTTTAAGTGAAGAAGAAAGGGAATCTTTTAAAGATTTATCTACTACTCAGCTTAAAGTTATTACAGATAAAATTAACAATCAATCTCAAGATGTAGTGGCTACTAGTTCTACTCCTGCTAGATCATCTAACCCAGGTAATAAAGATTGGGTCAATATGTCTTCTGAAGAAAGAAGAGCTAACTGGGGAAGTATAATACAAAGCTATGTTAAGAGATAAAAACTTAAGGTAAAAAAATGGCAAAACATTATCAAGGTAGTCCTGTAACAACTACAACCGATCAACATTTCATACCCGAAATTTGGGCGGACGGGATCTATAAGTTCTTTGAAAGAAAAACAGTTTTTAGAGGATTGATAGATGATTATTCTGCATTAGTTGGTTCCAAAGGTTATGGAGACGCAATTAATATTCCAGAAATGAGTTTAATCAGTGCTAGTGATAAATCAGCAGGTTCTGATGTATCCTACGATGCAACTGCAACAACTACAACTCAATTATCCATCAATAAGCATAAGTATGTAGCAAAACTTTTCGAAGATGTTGCTCAAATACAAGCCGAGGCAGATCTTGTTTCTAAGTACTCAAGGATGATGGGTGAAGCTTTAGCTCGTCAGGTTGATGCTGATATATGGGCAGAATTAGACGGTTTAAATGCTTCTCAAGCATTATCTGCTGATGATACATTAACTGCGGCAGTCTTCGAATCAGCTCTTGCAACATTAGGTGAAGCGGATGTTCCTTATATGGATGGTGAATGTGCAATGGTTGTTAATCCAACTCTATTTGCAGATATATTAAATCCTAGTGCTGGTATCGCTCAGTATTTTATTAGAAATGATGCAGTCGGAGAAGGTAACCGAGGATTAAGATCAGGAATGGTTGGTTCATTATATGGAATTGACGTATATATGAGTAATACTGTTTCAACTGCTGGTACAAGTTCTACCATACCTGGAGCAATCTTCCACAAGAGTGCTGCTGTATTTGCTTCCCAGCAGGAAGTAAGAGTTCAATCAGAATATTCTGTTGATGCTTTAGGAACAAAAGTTGTTTCTGACTTATTATACGGAGTCAAATTAATTGACGATTCTGACAACAAAAAAGGTGTTAAATTTACTAACGTAGATTAACACATAGGTTGACAAATGAATCTGGGGGAGTGGGTTGGCTCTTACTCCCCTAGTTTAATGGAGAAAGAAATGCAATACTGGTTAAATAAAATCACAAATAGAATGGAAAGATTGGAAGATGAATTACTTGAAAAACATCCCGAAAAGCTTGAGTATTTAAAAAGGCATAGTTACATAAGGGTAATTAGTGAAAACAATCATCAGCCATATAAAAAGAGCTCCAGGGCAGCATCTATAAAAAAATCTGTTAAGAAAGTTACTAAAAGAATAACAAAAAAGAAAAAATAACACAAAGCATAGACGGTCTCGCTCACGCTTTGTCATAGCTTAGAGAGGAAGAAAAAATGGCAGACTTACATACCTATTCAGTACAAGAATCACTTAATGCAACAACAGGCGGTCAATGGACAGTCGCGAGTGCTGGAACAGCAGGAAGCTCGGCAGATGTTGCTAATACAATCCATAAATCATTATTAAGTAACACAGGGACACTAGGTATCTATAGTGCAGTAGAGATTTATTTTAATTTTGCTGCAGCAGAAACCAATGTGAATGCTAGTAATGACTTAATTATTCCAAAGAACACAATGGTATTTATTACAGTTCCTAGAGGACTAGGGAACACAATTTATTTTAATTACAATTCTACTAGTACAACTACTGGTGCAGTTAGATTGGTGGAGTGCTAAATGCAGAGTTCTATGATAAAATCTATTACTGAGGACTTTGGTAATGGCGGTACAATAGATGGTGATTTAACTATATCAGGAGACCTAACTGTAAGTGGCGGTGGTTCACTATCTTTTGATGAGATAGTACAAGGCACATCTACAATTAAAGTTACAGACACTAACGCTTTTTTAGTTGAAAAAGCAGATGGAACAGATGTTTTTGTTGTGGATACGACTAACACTGAGGTAACAATTTCAGGTTCACTTGGAGTAGGTGCAAGTCCAGTATCAAGCTTTCCAGCTCAAAACGTAACTATAGAAGGTGCAACTGCTGGATTAGTATTAAGAGACACAACTGGAAGTAATCAAGCAACACAATTTTTTACTTTGTATTCTAGTAATGGCGATATTATTGGAATGTTTGATGATTCAAAAAGTTTAAAGTTTGGTCATGCTGATGATGTAGTAGGTACTAATTATGAAGATGTTTTAGTTATTACTAGTGATAATAGAGTAGGCATAGGAACTTCTTCTCCATCAGTATTAGCTCATTTTTCATCTTCTTCTGCTAATCAAGTTAGAATTGAAAGAACTACTGGTGGTAATACTGCTTTACATTATAAAAATACTGGCGAAGATTGGTATTCAGGTGTTACTTCTACTAGTAGTTTTTCTATATCTACAAATGCAGATATAGCTTCAGGTACAGATTTTGTAATAACTAACTCAGGTAATGTAGGTATAGGAACTGCTTCTCCCCAATCTAGCCTCGAAATCGAACTAGGTGGAGATACAGGCACATACTTTGAGGCTGGTGGAAATGGAGCAAGTTCAAGTGAATCAGATGCAAGACATTTAAAAATGACAGCATCAACAACTACTAATGCTGGTGATACACATAGTATTAATTGCGAATCTTCATCAGGAGTATTGAAATTACAGACCGCTGGAACAGATAGATTAACCATAAATTCTACATCAGCCACATTTGCTGGTGATGTAACTGTTTCTAAAAGTGGTAATGCTTTTCTCAATCTTACTTCTACTGGTGGTGGAGCAAGGATAAAATTAACTGGTCAGGCAAACGAGACTACCAATGGATTATTGTTTTATGAGGCAAGTAATCAAAGAGGTCAGATTAATTATAATCACTCAGACCAAAAGATGGAATTTAAAACTGGAGACAGTACGACTCTTGCTCTTACTTTAGACTCCAGCCAAGATGCTATATTTGCCAATACTGCAATTTTTCCAAATAATAAAAGTATTAATTTTTTAAATACAAGTGGAGCTGAAAAAGCAATAATTTCATTCGACAGCTCAAATATTACTAAAATTGGAGATGCAAGTAGTAGTGGTACATTACAATTAAATTCAGGTGTCGCCACATTTGCTAATGCAGTAATGATAAATAGTTCCTCTGCAAACTACGCTGATTTGACAGTTGGGGGAACTGGTGATATAGTTGCTTTACGAGCCAGTAGTGGAACTGCTGGATTCACAATGTACGAAGCTGGAACTGGTAGATTTAATATGACTACTTTAAATGGTTCAAATGGTATTGCTTTTAAAGTTCCAACAACTACTGCGCTAACTATTGATAGTTCTGCTGATGCCACATTTGCTAATAATTTAACTGTTAATGGTGATACTCTTTCACTTGTTAAATCTAATAATAATGCTTTTTTAAAAATAGAATCTACTGCTGGTGGCGAAGCCTTTATTGATATGAGGTCAACTACAAATAAAACAAATGTAATTAGATTTTTTGAAGGAACTACTCAAAAAGGTTCAGTCGTTTATTCTCATGCATCTCAATCTCTAACATTTAACACAGGAGATAGTGCAACATCTAAATTAGTTCTTGATGATAACTCACGAATCTCACTAAGTAATAATGATAGTGGTTCTAATAATACTATATTTGGTAAAAGTGCATCTCCAAGTCAAGCTGGTAGTAATAACACTATTGTGGGAGAAAATACAGCTCTAGCTATGGATGGTGGAGAATCTCATAACACTGTTATTGGTAATAATGCTATGAGAGGAGCAGATGAAGGTGCTAGTGGTAGTATAGATTTTAATGTAGCAATAGGTAGTAGTGCCTTATGGGGTGGAGTACTTTCAGGCACAAACCAAGTAACAGGAAATATAGCTATTGGCTATCAAGCATTATATAAAACTGATGACACTAATCCAAGTATTGGTCAAATTGCCATAGGATACCAATCTCTTAAAGGCTTGACTTCAGGTGAAAGAAATACAGCAGTTGGGTTTGAGTCTCTTAAATCAAATACAATAGGTGATAAAAATACAGCAGTAGGTTATCAAGCACTTGAATCATTTAATGCAGATACAGATGGACATGGAAATAATACTGCAATTGGTCATAATGCGATGCAAGGAAATAACACAGGAACTGATAATGTTGCAATAGGTCATATGAGTGCTTTTTCTGGTACAAATAATATGACTTCTGGAGATAATAATACTTTTATTGGTTCGCTATCAACCCCAAGCTCTGGAACACCTACAAATCAAACAGTAATAGGTTATAATGCAACAGGGCAAGCAGACAACTCAGTAACTCTAGGGAATGCAGATGTAACTGCTGTTTATATGGCTCAAGATGGTGATGCTGTAATGTATGCTGATGGTACAATTAACACTTCAGATAAAAGATTAAAAGAAAATATATCTGATTCTGATTTAGGATTAGCATTTATAAACGAATTAAGACCAGTTAGCTACAATCTCAAAAGTAAAAAACATTCAGCAAAATTAAAATATGGTATTGTTGCACAAGAAGTGAAAGAAGTATTAAAAGAAAGTGGAAATGAAGATTTTGCTGGTATTACAGATAAAGGCGAATATTTAGGTGCTGATTATGTGCAATTCATTGCACCATTAATTAAGGCAGTACAAGAGTTAACTGCAAAAGTAAAAGAATTAGAAAGTAAATAACAAACAAGGAGTCAATCGTGGCAAAAAAAGAAAAAAAACCAGTATTGAACTTAGATGATAAAGAATATATCATTGAGGATATGACTGATGAGCAAAAAATGATGGTAAATCATATTAACGACATTCAGAACAAACAGAACAGTAATCAGTTTATTGCTGACCAATTGTCTGTTGGTAAAGAGGCGTTTATCAATATGCTCAGAGAATCATTAGCTAAGGAAAAGTAATGCTAGTAAGGAAATGCGCTCAAAATCACGATATAGCTATTTTCAAGAATACTAAACCAAATATGGTAAAGAAAATTCTAATGGCAGATGAATCCGTAATAACTATTACTTATCCTAATTCTAAAGATTACTTTGTATTAGTTGATGGTGAAATAGTGAAAAGGACTGACTCATTCCAAACTGCCGAAGAGTGTTATTTGGAAGAGAAAGGAAAAAAGAATATTAGTGGTCATGGGCGCATTGACATTGTGCAGCACAAATTAATTGAAAATATAGTTGTAGATAGATGAACAAAATAATAAAGAAAATAAATGGAGACTTTGAAGTTGTATATGAAGATAGCAACGCAAGTTATAATATTAAGTTTAATTATATCTATGTTGGGTAGTTGCTCAAATGGTTGGTCAGTAGGCAACCTTTCTGAAGATTCAACTACGTATTCATATATAGAAATTATAGATCAAGATTCTACAAGTCATTTTTATGCAGATAAAGTAAGAATTAATTCAGATAATTGGTGTTTTACACATAACCAGTGGGAAGCAGTAAAGGAATATGAGTGAAAAGACTGCTAGAAGCTATCGCGCTGATGTTATCGATGACAACTTTAGTATACATCTTAATATTAAGTGGTTATTTCAAATATTATG
>Ga0208666_1000186_pt1 | contig 30387 bp, 39 predicted proteins | sample 5B_taG_FD_184078 | JGI IMG/M metagenome (GOLD analysis project Ga0208666, IMG submission 184078) | Marine viral communities from the Subarctic Pacific Ocean - 5B_ETSP_OMZ_AT15132_CsCl metaG (SPAdes) (version 2) | ecosystem: Environmental > Aquatic > Marine > Oceanic | place: Pacific Ocean...
GGCCAGAGCGTTAACCCGTGGGTCGGCACGCAGATCATGGACTGGCAGAACGCCTACCAACACGCCGATGCCTACGCCGTGGCACCGTATTGGGGCGGCAGCTTGGGCAGCTCGAGCAACGCGGCGACCACCGCAGCCATGGATCTGCGGACCCTGCTGCATGCCTGCGACCTCAACAGCCAGCAGCAGCACCAGCTCCGCACCTCGCAGAACGCTATCGAGGCCCAGCAGCGCGGCCTTGCCTTGCTGGCCTACGAGGGCGGGCAGCACCTAGTCGGCGTGGGCGCGGCCCAGAACAACCAGACGCTGACGGACCTGTTCGTCGCCGCCAATCGGCACCCGGCCATGCGCTCGCTCTACTTCCGAGACCTGCTGCGCTGGGACGCCAACGGGGGCGGCCTGTTCATGGCCTACCGCCTGACCGGCCAGCCTAGCCGGTTCGGGTCGTTCGGCCTGCTCGAGTATCAGAACCAGCCGCTGCCCGCCGCACACAAGCTCAGGGGGCTGCTGGAGTTTATGAGCAGGTAAACGTCCGGCGTCGCGACAGATTTTGATGTCGCGGCCACGGACATGCGTCACCAAATAAATGGTGACGACCCGCCGGGCTTTTCCCCCTTCTTACCCTTCTGCCCCTAGGGCTTTTCCCCCTTCTGCGCCTTCTCCCCCGAGGGCTTTTGCCCCTTCTTACCCTTCTCCCCTTCTCCCCCGGTCGGTGTGTTTTTTAATGCGCTGACGATCATCGGGCCTTGTGCGATATAATGCACACATGCCAGTGCCACCCGCAGATGTGCGCCGCACCGCCCGCAACGCTCTGGAACGCCGCAAGCGCCACGGGCGCGGCGGCACCGAGGTGGGCGTGGCTCGCGCTCGAGACCTAGCCAACGGGCGCAACATCAGCGCCAGCACCCTGCGCCGGATGTCAAGCTACTTTGCCCGCCACGGGGGGCAGGACGCTAGCAGCGCGCCGCGCGACAGCGCCGCCAATATCGCATGGGGCCTATGGGGAGGAAGCGCCGGGCAGGCGTGGGTGCGCTCCGAGCTGGCCAAGATCGAACGAGACTCCAATGACTAACGACACACAGACCAACGCGGACCCCTACATCGCCCGCATCTGCTCCGAGTTCGGCGTAAACCGTGAGCAGTTGCTCGGCCCAGGACGCAGCCAGACCGTCAGCGCGCCGCGCAAGTTGCTAATGGCAGCTCTACGAGAGCAGGGATGGCAGCTCCGGGAGATCGCCGCGCTCATTGGCAACAGGCACCACAGCACCGTGATCCAGGGCATCCGCGACGTGTCCAAGCGCCTAGCATCCTCGCCCGCGCTGCAAACGATCTACAGCCGCGTGACCCTGGGAGCCGAGACGGCCAGCGAATGACAGACGCCCACATCGCGGAGCCGCTGCGGCGGCTGTCCATGTCCATCGCGGACCTGACGCCCGACCCGGCCAACGCCCGCAAGCACGGGCCGCGCAACCTGGACGCCATCAAGGCGTCGCTGGCCGCATTTGGGCAGCGCAAGCCCATCGTGGTGCAAGCCGAGGGCATGATCGTGCGCGCGGGCAACGGCACGCTTGAGGCAGCCAAGGCGCTAGGCTGGGAGACCATCGCTGCCGTCGTGTTGGACGATGACAACGCGACCGCTAGCCAGTTTGCCATCGCGGACAACCGCACCGCCGAGCTCGCGGAATGGGACGACGAGACGCTGGCCAGCCTGCTGGACGGCATGGACGAGCCGACCCGCGACATGCTCGCGTTCGACGATAAGGATCTGGCCGGCCTTATGCGCGGCCTCGAGCCTGACGAGATCGTCGAGGACGAGGCACCGGAGCCGCCCGCCGACCCGATCACGCAGCCGGGCGACCTGTGGACGCTAGGCCAGCACCGGCTGCTCTGCGGCGACTCTACTGAAGCCCAGCACGTGCAGCGCGTCCTAGCTGGCGCTATTTGCGACACCTTCACAGATCCGCCGTATGGCATCGGCTACGAATACAACGAGCACGACGACAGCAGCAGCGCGGACAACGAGAAGCTGGTCCGCGCAGCTTTAGGCCATGCTCCTGGCTCGCAGGTTTACACTCCTGGGCTGATGAACCTGGGCAGGGAGATGGCGCACCACAAGGCGTGTCGCATCCTGGTATGGCATAAGGGCTTCGCTCAGTCAGGCAACGGCTTGGGCGGCGCTGGCACTTGGGAGCCGGTAGTCTGCGCTGGCGTCAAGGGGGGCAGGCTGCCAAACGACTACCTGAGCTTTAGCACCGATCGCGAGCCAGGGCTGCGCGAAAAGCATTCCTGCCCGAAGCCCGTCAAGCTGTTCGCGCACCTCATCGAGCACCTCAGCGGCGCGGGCGTCTTTGATCCGTTCCTAGGATCAGGCACGACGCTCATTGCAGCCGAGCAGCTCGGCAGGCGCTGCTGCGGCATTGAGATCAGCCCGGCGTACTGCGACGTCATCGTCGAGCGGTGGGAGAACCTGACCGGGCAGAAGGCGGTGCGGAATGGCTAAGGCCAAGGCCAAGCCACGCGGGCGACCGCGCAGCGTGATGACCGACGAAGTCATCGACAAGATCCTGCGGACCATCGAGCTGGGCGTCTGGCCCGACCGAGCTGCCCAGATGCACGGCGTCAGCGGTGCCAGCCTGCGCTCCCACAAGGCCCGCCACGCGGACTTTGCAACGCTCATAGAAAAGGCAGAAGCCAAGGCAGAAAGCAGCATCCACGGCAAGATCCTGCGGCACATGGACAAGCAGTGGACCGCCGCTGCCTGGATGCTCGAGCGCCGATTCCCTGAGCGATACGCCAAGCGCGAGATGCCTGCCGTAGAAGCCCAGCACGAACCCGACCCGCGCTTCGATTGACCACGACCGTCGCACCCTTCTGGCGCATGGACGAACCCGAGCTCGCCGAAGACGGCAGCATCGCACGGGGCGGCATGTTCGCGCACCAGCGGGAATGGTGGGAAATGCCCAACTTCATCCGGGGCCTCGTCACCGGCTACGGGGGCGGCAAGACCCTGGCCCTGGCCAAGCGCATGATCTGGCTGGCCATCAAGAACGCGCCCGTGCCCGTGGTCACCGTCAGCCCCAGCTACCCGTTCGCGCTGACGACCATCGTGCAGACGCTCGACGAGCTGCTCGATGGCAAGAGCCGCAACGAGCCGCACCTGACGTATCACCTGTTCCGCAGCCAGCCCTACCGGTTCCACATCCGCTACCGCGACCGGACGGCGACGATCCTGTGCATGTCGGGCGAACGGCCCGAGCGGTTGAAGGGTGCCAACATCGCGGCGGCTGGCATCGACGAACCGTTTATCCAGCCCGTCGAGATGTTCGAGCAGATCCTGGCCCGCGTGCGGCACCCGGACGCCCGGCACCGCGAGATCAACGTGACGGGCACGCCCGAGGGCGTCGTGGGCTGGGGCTACGACCTGTTTCAGGGCGAGATGCGCGAGAAGCACGACCTGGGGCTGGTGCAGTGCGCCAGCACGGCCAACCGCGCGCTGCCCGACGACTACGTCGAGCGGCTCACCAACACCTACGACGAGGCCGCTGCGCAGGCATACGTGCAGGGCAAGTTCGTCAACCTGTCCACCGGGCGGGTGTACCACAGCTTCGACCCGGAGCAGCACAGCGTGGCGCTCGAGCAGCCCGCCGACGCCGAGCTCTGCGTGGGCATGGACTTCAACGTCAACCCGCTAGCCTTTGTTGTCTTTTGGCGCACGCAGACCCGCATGCACGTCGTCGCCGAGCACGAGCTGCCCAACTGCGACGCGGAGCAGGCGGCGGCGTTCATCCGCCAGACGTATCCCAGCATCCGCCGGATCTACCCGGACGCCAGCGGCCAGAACCGCCAGCACGCAGGGGCGGGCGGCAAGAGCGCGTTTGGCTATCTGCGCGAGGCAGGCTTTACCATCTCAGCCCGACGGGCCAACCCGCAGATCGTCGACCGCATCAACGCCGTCAACGGATCCATGCGCCACGGGCGGGTGACCTTGTCCCCGTCATGTCGTAAAATGCGCGCCTACCTGCTCGGCTACACGCACGCGGACAGCAACAAACAGGTGCAGAAGGATATGTCGCACCTGCTGGACGCATTCGGCTATCCGATCGCCTACCTGTTCCCCGTAGACCGCACGACCGCGACGACCGTGGCATTCAGACAATGAACATCTTCCACAACGAATACCAAGCTGCCGCGCCGCTGTGGCGCAAGGTTCGCGACTGCATCGAGGGCGAGGACAAGGTCAAGCACGAGCGGGAGCGATACCTGCCGATGCTCACCAGCCAGCGCGAGAGCGGCGACATCTACGCGCTCGAGAGCTACAACAATTACTTGCTGCGGGCCTCGTTCTACGGCGCGGCGTCGCGCACGCAGGCCGGCCTGGTCGGTGCCGTCATGCGCCGCCCGCCCACGATTGAGGGCGTGCCCGACGCGCAACTGCAGCAGCTCGAGGACAACGCCGGGCCAAACTACGAGGGGCTGCAAGCCATCGTGATGCAGCAGCTCACCGAGGCCGTGAGCGTGGGCCGTTACGGTCTGCTGGTCGAGCGCGGCGAGGATGCGACGCTGCCGCCCTATCTGTGCATGTTCAAGGCCGAGGATATTGTGTTCTGGCATTGCAAGGACATCGGCGGGCGCAAGGTGCCGACGACGGTGACGATCCGCCAGACCTACGAGGTGCCCAAGCAAGGCGACCTCATTGGCAACGAGACCGAGTTGCGCGAGCAGTTCCTGATCCTGCGGCTGGGCTTCGTCAGCGATCACGAGTATGCGCTGCGCGCCATGGGCGGCGAGGCGCTAGCGTCTGCGCCTGCCAGCGAGATGGTGTACTGGCAGGAGTACTGGCGCGCGTCGGCCAAGAAGGGCAGCGGCGTGCGTAGCGGCCAGCTCGAGCTCGTCGCCGTCAAGGTGCCGACCAAGAACGGCGGGCGCTATTGGAACGAGATCCCCATGGACATCGTCAACGCCGTCGGCGGCGTGTCGGTGGACATCGAGACCGCGCCCATGCTCGGCCTGTGCAACGTCATGCTGTCGCACTACCGAGGCAGCGCGGACCTGGAATGGGGCCGACACATGACCGCGATACCGCAGCCGTGGGTCTCGGGCTTTCAACTTGAGGAAGGTGCCAAGCTGATGGTCGGATGCGGCTACGCATGGGCCAGCCCAGAGCCGGGCGCGAACGCTCAATACTTGGAGTTCAGCGGCGCGGGCCTTGGCCACATCCGCGAAGGACTCAAAGACAAGGAGCAGCAGATGGCCGTGCTAGGCGCGCGCATGCTTGAGGAGCAGCCATCGACGGCGGAAGCCATGGGGACCGTGCGGCTGCGTCAGGCAGGAGAGCGCAGCGTGCTGTCAACGATCGCCGAGAACGTCAGCGAGGCCACGACGCGCGCCATTCAGCGGTGGATGGCGTGGCAGTTGCCAGCCTACGACGACACGACAACGGCGGAGGAAATCCGATACAGCCTCGTGGCAGACTTCGATGCGTCGCGCATGGAGTCGGGCGAGCTGGCGACGCTGACGCAGAGCCTGCAAGCGGGCACGATTAGCTGGGAAACCTACGCCTACAACCTGCGACGCGGCGAGATGCTGCCGCCTGGCGTCAGCGACGACGCCGAGCGTGAGCGCATCCAGATGGGCGCGCCGGGCCGGAGCCGCAAGGATGAACTGCTGATGCTGCAGACCGATGTGCGCGAGGGTCGCTTGAGCCAGCGCACCTATCTTGCACAGGTAAAGGCGCTGGGCATGCTGGGCGAGGTCGAGGTCGAGGCTGAGCTACAGGCCGCCGAGGACGAGAAGGAGCGCGCCCTTGAGGCGCAGATGGCTCGCTTCGTTCAGCAACCCCGAGCTGACGCATGACCGGACTGCCGCCGCCGATCGACCCCGAGCTGCGCGCCCGCCTACGGCGCGAGCTCAAGCAGCGCGCAAGCGAGTTCCTGACGCGCTTTAATCGGCACGATGTGCTGATGGCTCGAGGCGTGCGCGGCGTGCAGATCGAGGCCGTGCAGCAGTTCCGCAGGCTTGTGGTGGAGCCGCTGCTCGACAGCATCGGGGGCACGCTGGCCGGCATCGACGCACGCGGGCGCGAGGTCACGCCTGAGCGATACCCGCAGCTCGCCCTGCTACTAGACGAGATCGACCTGATCTTGCAGCGCGGCATCCTGGAGCTGCGCCAGTTGACTGAGGCACGGCTGCAAGAGGTGGGGCAGCGCGAGGCCGACTTTGTAGCCGAGAACGTCGAGCGAACGACGGACCAAGCCATCCCGCTGGTGCAAGCGCCAGACCCGTCGCAGCAGCGCGTCATGGGCGACACGCCGGAGCAGTGGTTCGACAAGATGCTGCAAGCGCCCACGGGCGACAGCCTGCGGCGGCGCATCCTGCAGGGACTTGAGCAGGGCGAGACCGTCGATCAGATCGTGCGCGGCATCCGTGGATCGCGCACCGAGGAAGGCATACTCGACAAGGCTGCAACAGGCGTCGAGACGCTGGTGCGGACTGCTGCGACGACGGAGAGCAACGCGGCGCGCGAGGAGACGTTCCGCGAGCTCGGCATTGAGCGGTGGCGCTTCGTGGCCACGCTCGACAGCCGCACGACCATCTTGTGCGCTAGCCTGGACGGCAAGACCTACCCGGTGGGCGAGGGGCCTATGCCGCCGCTTCATCCCAACTGTCGCAGCACCGCCGTGCCGTTCTTCGACGAGGAGCCGGAGGGCACGCGCGCGGCGTTCGATGGTCAAGTCGAGGCCAGCGTCACGTTTGAGGAATGGCTACAGACGCGCCCACAGGCCGAACAGAACGAGATGCTTGGCAAGACCAAGGCAGCGGCATGGCGTCGCGGCGACATCACCTTGCAGCAGATGCTGGGCCGCGACTTGCAGCCGCTGACGCTCGAGGAATTACGACAGAAGGACAGGCTCTAAACATGCACAAATACAAGAAGGGCAAGAAGCCCAAGAAGCCCACGACCACGAAACCCAAGCCCAAGAGGTAGACGATGCTGAGAAAGACCTACGCAGCGCAGGACGAGATCCCCGAGGGTCTGCGCGATTACTACGCCGACACCGGCAACGGATGGCAGCTCCAAGTTGAAACCGGCGACAGCCCAGCGGTTGACCTGACCCGATACCGCGAGATGCGCGACAACAACATTCGGATGAAGGCCCAGCTCGAGGAGCTCATGACGGAGCAGGAGCAGATCCGAGGCCAGTACAAGAGCATGCTGGACAAGGCGCAGGGCGAGGAGGAGGCCGCGCTGCTCAAGTCGGGCCAGTTCGACGAGGTGCTCGAGCGCCGGACGCAGTCAATCAAGAGCGAATACCAGCGCCAGCTTGAGGATCTGCACGCGCAGCGAGAGCAGGCCGAGAACGACAAGCAGGCCGCGCGCCAGCGGTTTGGCAGCGTTTACCTGGGCGAGCAGCTCGCGGGCGCTCTTGAGCGCAAGAAGCTGCGCCTACGCCCTACGGCCCGTGCCGACCTACTCACAAGGGCGGGGGGCACCTTCGAGCCGAACGATGCGCTGGATGCGCTGGTCGCCAAAAACGACCACGTCGGCGAGCGCGGCGAGTCGCTGACCATCGAGGAATGGCTGGATCGCACCGTGAGCGATGCGCCGCACCTGTTTGACGGTGGGGACGGCGGCGGAGCTACGCCTGGCGGCGGCGTCGGCGGGAACCGCATCCGCATGGCTGACGTCCAGTCGGACCCGGTAGCGTTCTTGCAGGCGTCCGAGAAGGTCGCGCGCGGGGAGGCACAATGGTCGGAATGATGCGCATGCACAGCGTGCAGTTCCGCCATCACAGCGGACCCGTGGACCTCGTGCAGCCCAAGGGCAGCAAGCTGCTGCGCGTCTACCAGAGCGGCAGCGGCTACTGGTTCGCCGACATGCTGTCGCCGGAGATGGCCCACGAGGAGGAGCCGCTGCGCCTGTGGCTGCTTACCCACAAGGACACGCATACGAGCGTCGCCGAGAGCTGGGACTGCGTCGGGCACAGCACTAGCCGCCAGGGGCTGCGTGTTTACGTGTTCCAACAAACAAGCACGCCAGCCAAGCGCAAGCCGGGTAGGCCACGCAAGGCCGCCCAGAAGCCGCCGGTTGACCCCGGCACGTCCTAGCGGATACAATGCCGCCGCGCAGGTTCCCGCGTCATGTAGACGCACTTGCGCGCCGCAGACGCGGACGAGCTCGATCCACAGCGTGGACCGGGCAACGCCGCCGAAACGGTAGCCCAGCGGGCTGCCGACGACCGGGCCGGTCGGAGCGGGTTTGCAGAAAACCTGAACACCAAAGGAGACGGGCAGCGCCTGTTTCTGGTCGTCGGCCCGGCAGTCTGAATGGCGAACACCATCACCAACGTCGTCCCCAAGCTTGTGGGGCTGATGCTTCCCAAGTTGCGAGCGCACAGCGTCATGCCGCGCCTCGTGAACCGCGATTTCGACACGCTTGGCGCGCAGCCTGGCAGCTCGATTGACGTCCCGATCCCGCCGAGCATCACCACGGCGGCAGTGACTGCTGCGGCAACGCCTGCGGCCACGTCGGACATCACGCTGTCCACGGTCAACGTCCCGCTGTCGAGCTGGAACGAGGCCGCGTTCTACATGACCGACAAGGATCTGCTCGAGGTCCAAGGCGACAAGCTGCCGGGCGTCGTCGATGCCGCTCTGGCGTCGATCGTCGAGAAGATCGACACCGACATCCTCGAGGCCACCATGAACGGCCACGGGCTTGCGGACGATCAATCGGCAAGCGTGTTTAACGCGATCGCCGACGTCACCGCGCCGCAGAAGCTGCTCAACAAAAACAAGGTAGCGCGTGGCGATCGCTTCTGCGTGTTCGACACTGACGCCGAGGCCAACTTGCTGGCGCTTGAGCAGTTCACCAGCGGCGACTACGTCACGGGCTTCCCGTTCGAGTCGGGCGACGTGGGCTTGCAGCAGAAGATGGGCATGGCGTGGGTCATGTCGCAGAACGTGCGGACGCACACGGCTGGCGGTGCAAATGCCAACTACGATCTGAACGGCGCGTCGTCTGCGGGTGACAAGACCATCACGGTGGACACCGGCTCGGGCACCATCCTCGAGGGCGACACGCTGACGATCGGCAGCTACAACTACGGCGTCGCAAGCACCGTAGGCGGCTCGACCGTGACCAGCATCACCCTCAACCAGGGTCTGCTGGAAGACGTCGCGGACGGCGCGAGCATCGCGCTCATCAGCACGGGTGCAACGAACACCGGTAACGTCGCGTTCCACCGCGACGCGGTCGTGTTCGTCTCGCGTCCGTTCCAAGCGAGCAACGCGGCGATCGCGTCGCAGACGATCAGCGACCCGGTCTCGGGCCTGTCGCTGCGGCTCGAGGTCACCCGTGAGCACAAGCGCGATCGCTGGTCGATCGACGCGCTCTACGGCACCAAGGTCGTGCGCCCCGAGGGCGTGGTCAAGGTCATCGGCTAACGCCGGAACCTGCCCAGCTGCGCGTGGGTCTCGCGTGGCTGGGCTTAATCTCAGGAGCTGTAGAACATGCCGACGTTTGTTGTGGAAGATGGGACGGGCAAGAGCGACGCGAACAGCTACGTGAGCGTGGCCAACGCCGACACCTACTTCGACAACTACGGCGCGCCCGCTACCTGGACGGGTGCCAGCACGGCGAACAAGGAGAAGGCCCTGCGGATTGCGACTGCCTACGTCAGCGAACGCTACGGCAACCGCTGGCGTGGCGTCATCGACAGCGACACGCAGGCGTTGGACTTCCCGCGCAGCGGCGTCGTCGATGCCAGCACGGGGCTGTATTACGACAACGACGAGATGCCCACCAAGCTGCTTAACGCGACCGCCGAGGTGGCGCTGCGGCAGCTCGCTGGCACGTCCCTGCGGCCTGATGTCAAGGCAGGCGAGGGCAACGTGACCAACTCCACGATCAGCGTGGGCGGCATCAGCATCTCTGAGGACTTCATCGGCAGCGCGACAACGTCCCCCGACTTCCCAGAAGTGCGCGACAAGCTGCGCGACCTGATGACGGACGGCGGCGCTGGCCTACTGCACCGGGTGACGCGATGACGTTGGCCGATCGGTTCCGCGCGAAGACCGCCAGCGCCATCGCCAAGATGGGCCAGAGCGGCACGCTGACGGTCCCGGTCGGCACCTACAACGTCAACGGCACCGTGTCCGAGAGTGCGACCTCGGTGGTGGTGACGTTGGGCGGACCCGTAACAGATCAAAAACGCTACGCAGAGACGGGTGCCGATGTCCGCGTCACCGCCACTTTTTACGTGAGCGCCGACGGGCTGACCGTCACGCCCACCGTGGCATCACGTATTACGGCTGGCGGGCGCACGTTTAGCTGCTATGCCTGCGAGCCGTTTAGCGTGCTGGGCAGCGTGGTCTGCTATCAGCTCGACGTTGGCGAGGTGGGCACCTGATGGCTGACGCCGCGCAGTTCCGCAAAGAGCTCGAGGAGTTCGCCGAGGAAGAGGTCCTCGGGCGTGCCATCAAGCTGCAAAAGCGCATCCTGTCCGAGGTGCTGACGCAGGTCGTGCAGCGCACGCCCGTGGGCAACCGGAAGCGATGGAAGCGCAACATCGAGCGCGCAGGGCGCGGACTGCCGCCGCTTCCCAAGGGCTACGTGGGCGGACACGCGCGCAAGAACTGGCAGGTGACGCTCAACAGGCGACCGGCTAACGAGGTCGACGGGCGCGATGCACGCGGTCAACAGACCATTGATCGCGGCCTGCGGCGTGTCGCACAGATCGACAAGCCGATGATCGGCTACGTGTCCAACCTGCTGCCCTACATGCAGCGGCTCGAGGATGGCCACAGCAAGAGCGCACCAGAGGGCACAATCGTGCGCGACACCGTGCGGATGATCCGACGCAAATACAGGCGGGTGCGATGACCAGCCAAGCCGCCGTGTTCCAGGCCATCCGCTCGCGCTTCGCCACGCAGATCGGCACAGGGCAGAGCATCGACGTGGTCTATGACAACGGGCCAGAGCCGTCGAGCATCTCGGCGAGCTGGTGCCGCTTCATGGTGTCCATCGACAACCAAGAGCAGATCAGCATGGGCACGGTGCGCTACCGCCTGACAGGCACGGCGACCGCGCGGCTGTTCGTCCCTATCGCCAAGGGCGACGGCGCTAGCATCACGCTGGCCGACGCTGTCGTCACCGCATTTCGTGGCGTGCGCCTGACCTCGCCCGACGTTGTCTTCACACCGCCGCCGGGCGTCATCGGCACAGCAGACCAACAGGATGCGTGGTGCATCCGCACCGTCGACATTCCATTCCGAGCTGATATCCAACCATGAGCGATTCAAACCGCCTGCGCGTCTCCATCATTAAGGAGAGCACTTTCGGCACCACGCCTAGCAGCCCTGCCATGAAGGTGCTCTCGGTCACGGGCCAATCCATGCGCGACCGCGTGGGCTACACGCAGAGCAACATCATCAACGACGACCGCAACGTCGAGGAGCTCGTGCGCCTGAGCAAGAGCGCGGCGGGCACCATCCCGATCGAGTTGATGTTTAGCCCGACGGGCGAAGCTCTCGAGCTACTGCTGGGCGCGACCATGTGCGGCGTCGAAACCGGCAATAACGTCGCCTACACCGACAGCTCTAGCGTGTCGCTGGCTGGCAGCAACAAGGTGGTCACGGTTAGCACCGACCCGCGCACGAACGACCGGGTCGTCGTTGGGGACATCATCTACGTGACCAGCGACGCAGGCAGTAACGCGGGCTACTACAAGGTGACAGCGACCGGAGCGACCAGCATCACGGTCGAGGCCGACGCCAACTTCACCGCCGACGCGAGCAGCGTGTCCATCACGCGAGCCGCGCGCCGCACTAACGGCACGGCCGAGGACAGCTTCACCATCGAGGTGGCGCGCTTGGACGTCGACAAGGCGCAGATCTTCACGGGCTGCGTGGTCAACTCGCTGGACCTGACGATCGCCGACGAGGCCATCGTGACGGGCACGCTGACCTTCGAGGCAGCGAACAGCACGTTCCAGGATACCGACCTTGGCACGGACCAGTTTATCGCCAGCGCCACATACGCCGACGCGACCGCGCACCCTGTGCTCGACAGCCTGAGCGTGCCAGAGATTCGCAGCGCAGGCACCAGCTTCCCAGCCAAGTCGGTCTCGCTGAACATCAACAACAACGTGATGGCGCGCACCGAGCTAGGCAAGCTGGGCGCGCAGAGCATGCGGCAGGGCGAGTTCAACGTCACCGGGTCGTTCGAGGCATACTTCGAGGACTTCGCCGAGATGAAGGCATACGCCGACAACACGACCGGCGCGATGTGGTTCGCGCTGATCGACGCCAACTCGCGCGGCTACAGCTTCAGCCTGCCGACGGTCAAGTTCAGCGACGCGGGCGCAGACGTCAGCGGCAGCAACACCGACACGATGACCAGCGTGAGCTTCCAGGCGACGCTAAACAGCACCGAGAGCTGCACGGTTCGCATGCAGAGGTGGGCATAGTGGATCTGCAGAGCATCCAACTGGACGCCGACAAGCTCGACGGCGGCATCTGGTGGCGCTTGTCTGTGCGCGACGGCCAGCTATCAGGGCAGCAGGTAGACCAGCCCGAGGCCGACGACGCCGCCATCCTGCTGGTGCCGATGGGCGTGGCCTACCAGCGCCAGCTCGAGCGTGAGCAGGAGCCGTATCGCGACAAGATGCGCGACAGCGACACGCCAGCCGACGAGCTCGAGCGGCTGCAGCTTCGCACAAGCGCCAAGGCGCTGGCCGCGACGGTCGTGCGCGACTGGCAAAACATCTCCTTTAAGGGCGACGTGGTGGGCTACAGCCAAGCGAAAGCCGCCGAGCTGCTAGCCGACCGCACCTTCCGCAACCTGCTCGACTTCGTGCTGATCCAATGCAGCCAACGCGAGGCTGCGCTGGTGCGCGTGGAGGCCGATTCGGCGGGAAACTGACGGACGTTCTGCGGTGGCACCTGCGACACGGGCAGAACGAGAAATACCTACGCAGGCTGGCAGAATGGAGACAACGCAACAAGAAGCCCTTGCCGACTGCCTGGAAGCAGCGGCCCAGCTTGTGGCCGGACTTGCAGCCAGTCTGGGATGCTTGGCAGCTTGTGAGCATAGGCCGACCCGTCGGCATGTCGGCAGGCGGGTTGCCGTGGTCGGACCTGAGCAGCTACGCCGAGGACGCGGGCTATACGGGCGACCAGCGCCTGCGCCTGTGCCGTTTGCTAAGGGCGCTCGACTGCACATGGCTGGCACACCACGCCGAACAACGTCAGGACAAGAGGAGCCGCAGAGATGCCCATAATCGAGATCGGGGCCGACACGCGGGGGCTGACGACAAACCTGCAGCAAGCCAACAGGGCGCTGGACGAGACGGCTAAGAAGGCCGACCGCACCGAGCGCGAGGTCGAGCAGATGGGCCGGTCTGGCCAGCAGGCCGGCCACAACATGTCGGCGGCGTTTGCCGCGACCGGCGGCGGGCTTGCCATCACGCACGGCCTCGAGGGCATGGCCAGCGGGTTCCGCTCGGGCAACTCTGCGATGGCTGCGTTTGCGGCATCTCAAGCGCTGCTCGACTTGGGACGCTTCAAGGAGGACATGAAGGGCGTGACCAACGCCACAGGCGGCGCGACCAGCGTATTTAGCAAGCTTGGCGGGATTATGCGGGCGCACCCGCTGATGACGATCGCCACCGTGCTGGCTGGCGCTGCGTCGGTCATGGCTATATTTGGGTCTGAGACGGAGGAGACCGCCGACGAGTTCGAGCGGCTAGCCGATTCGATGCGAAAGGTGCAGCTCAGCCGTCAAGGTGCCGAATTGCTGGGCCTTGGACAGCAAACAGAAGCCGGACAAGCTAAGAACGTTATCCGCGAAGCTGCGAACGTCATGGCCCAAGGAGGCACCTACGAACAAATGGCAGGCGCAACGGGCCGCAGTATTGGCGAGCTGTTGGCCATGCAGCGCGGCCTGCAGGTGCCACTGCCCACGCCAGCCTTGCGACCCACTGGCGAGACGCGGGTCATCCCCGGACTGCAAGGGGCTACCGCTCCGGTCATGGCTCCGTCGTTCGCGCAGACACAAGTGCCGCCGGAAGCCGTGCAAGCGATACTGCGCGCTCTATACAAGCAATTCTCGATCGAAGCCAAAACTCTCGAAACGACAGGAACAATAGGCGGGCAGACTGTACCGCCCTTGGCATTCCCGCTGCCAGCCTACAGCCCGCAGCGCGTTGACTCTGGCGTGACCTTCGGACCTACAGCGGCGGAGGGGCCGTTTGTGCGCGGCGGCGTGCGATACGGCGAGAGCTACGGCACGGGCGCGATGCTGATGCGGCAGGCGGGCGACCCTGGCACGTTCGAGTTCCAGAACGCACAAGCCGAGGCAGCCAAGGCCAACATGCAGGAGCTGATCGCGCAGGGCGAGATGTTCGGCCAGACGATCGGGGACGCATTCTTCCGCGTGGCCGAGGGCACCATGACCGCCAAGCAGGCCCTGGCCGAGCTCGTGCGGATGTTCGCGCAGATGGGAGCGCAGCGCGTGTTCGGCCAGCTAGGCGGCGCAGCGTTTGGGGCAACGCAAACACAAGGCACAGGCGACAACATGGCCGTGCCGGGCCAAGGACCATAGATGGCATTTCACGACGTATCGCTGCCAGACGGCTTTGAGTATCAAGCAATCAGCGGCGCGGGCTTCTCCACGATCATCCAGGAGACCGCCAGCGGCCACGAGTTCCGCGTGGCGCGGCAGGCGCAGGGTCGCCATCGCTTTCGTCTACGCAAGGCGCTACAGACGGCCACAGAAGCGCAGGCGATCAAAGCGTTCGGCTTAGGCCGTCGCGGCAGCTTGCACAGCTTCAAGCTCAAGGACTGGGCCGACTACACAACGCACGCCGACGGCATCAGCGCGGCCACCAATGCCGACGTGATTATCGGCACGGGCGACGGCACCGAGACGACCTTCCAACTGATCAAGGTCTACGACAGCAGCGGCAGCGCACCCTACCAGCGCACCCTATCGCTGCCGGTCAGCGGCACGGTCGTGGTCAGCGTAGACGGCGCGAGCTCGTCGGCCTTCTCGGTCTCGAGCAACGGCGAGGTCGTTATGGACAGCGCGCCAACCGCTGGGCAGGTCATCCGCGCGGGCTGCGAGTTTGACGTTCCTGTGCGCTTTGCCAGCGAGGTCGATGCGTTTATGCAACTGCAAGCCAGCGGCTACCAGATCTGGGACATCCCGCAGCTTGATTGCGTGGAGGTGCTGGGCGAGGTCGAGCAGCCGGAGCGGTGGTTCGCAGGCGGAGCTACAGACCACGGAGCGGTGACCGTGCCGCAGACGCTGCGGCTCAACGGTGGGATGTTTCACAGCTTCACGCCCGGCTCTGCGCTGAACGTCTACCTGCCGCCCGTGTCGCGCATTCCGGGCGGCGGGCAGATCTTCGTCATCCACTGCAAGACCGGATCGTCGGGCACGCTGCAACTGGTAGACGAGTCTGGCACCAACGTCGGCAGCGCGATCAGCGCAGCCAGCACCAAGACCGTGGCGCTGGCTCGAGGCAGCACGACGGCGACGTGGGTGGTCTACTAGTGGCGCGCACGGCTGTCGAGGAGATGTGGGGGGGCACGTATGTGCCAGGAGGGGGCGGTGCTTCCGACGAAACGCTGCCGCTGCCGTCGGGCGTGCCAGGTGCCGCGCGCTTCATCTACAATACTGGCGCGATGGGCGGCCTCACGATGCCAGACGCGCGACTGCTTGCTACAGGCGGGCCGCTTTACACGATCTGCAACAACGAGGCCGGATCTGGCAGCGTCATCATCGAAGACAACGCGAGCGGCGCGCTGTTGACGATGGACAACCACGAGGTCGCGCACTTCTACCTCGTCGACAACAGCACGCAGGCAGGCGTTTGGCAGGTAGTCGAGGTGGGCACGGCGTCGTTCAGCGCCGCGCAGACGATCGCGGTGGACGAGTTCACCATTGAGTTCGGCCCTGGTGTGAACCTCGACGCCAATATCCGCACGATGTGCGACGATCTTGGATATGCGGGCACCAACCCGGTGCGCGTCAACGTCTTTGTCGGCCCGCAAGGATCTGCCACGGTCGGCGCAGTCGGTGGCAACGGCACTAGCCTGCCAGCTATGGACACGGGCACCTTCCCAGCAGGCAGCGTGATCATCCTGACCGTGCTGGCCAACGGCTACATCGCAGGCCGTGGCGGGCAGGGTGGCACCGGGCAACCGATCACAGGCGGCACGCCGAGCTCGCCCACAGTCGGCAGCGTCACCGTGGGCGGCATCGGTGGCGACGGCCTATACGTGCGAACCAATACCGTCCTGTACAACTACGGGCGCGTGCAGGGCGGCGGCGGCGGCGGCAGCGGCGGCGGTGCTGTCGGAGCTATCAGCGGCCCCGGAGGCGGCGGCGGAGCTGGCCACCGCAAGGGCGTGCGCGGGCGGGCGGGCGGCTTTCCTACCAACCAAGGATTTGGATCGGGTGGCGATGCCTTGTCGGGCTATCTCAACAACGCAGGGCTCGGCGGCGGCACAAGCAACGGAGCGCCAGCGGGCACAGGCGGCGCAGGCGGCGATCCTGGCCAAGCGGGCAGCGCAGCAAGCGACAGCACGGCGGGCTTCGGACAGCCTGGCTTCGCTATCAAGGTGGCGTCGGGCGTGACGCTCACCAAGGCCGTGGCGGGTAGCATCGACGGCAGCGAGGGCACGATCTAATGACGACGCGACCGGGACGCATGGCCGAGGACTTGCTGCGCTACCATCGCGGCAAGCATCTGGCGCACTGCCTGCGCGTCGTCGCGTTGGATGGCAGCGAGCTGCTGTTCACAGATCACGACCGCAAACTGACGGTCGAGAGCAAGACATACCTGCCGATCGTGTTGGGCAGTCTGAGCGCCGACCGTCGCGAGGGCGGGCTGCGCGCAGGCGACCAAGACGTGCGCGGCGTCATCGACGGTACAAGCATCACGCTGCCACAGCTACGGCAGCAGAAGTATCGCGGCGCGACCGTGCACCTGCTCGTCGTGGACTGGTGCAAGCCCGCCATCGTCTACAGCAGGCACCAGCGAATCATCGCGCGCATCGTCTACGACGGCAGCAACTTCGTGGGCACTATGCAGAGCGTCACGCAGAAACTGCGACGCCAGACCGGCGGGCGTTTCGGTGGCCATTTCAGCGAAACATGCCAATACGAGTTGGGCGGCGGGTTCTGTCAGGCTGACATCAGCGCCACGACCATCGCCACGGCGATCGTGGACACCGTGCCCGATGCCTACATGACGGTGCGGTTCACGACAGCCAGCTTTGCGCCGCCGTCTGCTGGGCAGGTAGACGATTACTACCGAGACGGCAGCATCGTCTGGACTACTGGCAACAACGTGGGGCAGGTCAGCCCGATCGTCGGGTTCACCTACAGCACGCGAGAATGCCGTCTGCTGATCCCCACGCTGCAAGCGATGGCCGTGGGCGACCGTGGCACCGTGAAGCCCGGATGCAACGGCCTGTTCGACACCTGCAAAGACAAGTTTAGCAACCAAAAGAACTTTGGCGGCAGCGACCTCGAGCCGCGCGCAGGCAACATCAGGGAACCCGTCATCGAATGATCGCTTGGCAAACATACGCCGACGCAGTGCGCTCGCTTGTCGGGTGCTCCGTGAGGCATGCAGGACGCAGCCGAGGGGGCGGCGTCGATTGTGTGGGCGTTCCGTATGCGGCAGCGGTGCAAGCGGGCGCAGAGCTCGAGCCGACGCCCACCTACAGCTCGCAGCCAAGCGAGCAGGATCTGATCGACGGCCTCTCGGACTTTTGCCAGCCTGTCGAGGACGCAGAAATCGCGCACATTTGGCAGGTTCCCTTTGTAGGCGGCGCGCGGCATGTCGTCGTGCCACTGCACGACATCGACGGCGGCACGTTGTGCGTCACCGCGTATGCGCGGCGCAACCGCGTCGTCGAGTTTGTATGGCGTCGCGAGAACGTGCGCGGCTGGTGCTTTAAGGAGATTGCATGGCGTCAGCAGGCGTAGGAGCAGCAGCAGCAGCTGGAGTCTTTACCGTCCCCGTCGTGGGCTGGGCGGTCGGGCTAGCCGCTGCCTACATAGACCAGACCTACATATACCCGGCGCTCGCAGGCGATCCCGACGAGAGCCGCCTGCCGCAGTTGGCGAGCCTTCCGCTGACAGAGCAAGGGCCAGGAGCGCCGCGCGTGTTTGCGCTAGGCGCTCGCATGCGCGTGCCGTCGCATGTCATGTATCAGAGCAGCAAGGCACGCGAAGAAGGCGTCGGGGGCGGCAGCAAGGGCGGCACGGACGTCAGCCTCAAGCGCGTATACGTCAACGCGCTGGTGCATCTGAACGACCGCAAGACCTCGCGCCTGCTGCAACTAATCGGCAACGGTCAACTGCTGCTGTTTAACGACCGGAACCTAATTGGCGTAACCACGGCCAGCTTGAGCGCAGCCGTCTCGAGCAGCTCGGTGGTGGTGAGCTTAGTCGATGAATACGACCCCGACTTTCGCGACACCTTCAAGGTGGGCGACGTTGTCATTCCCAGCGATTTCTTGCGCGTCGCAGGCCCGACTACGTGGAACGGCAAGCACTACGAGGTGACCGCAATAACTGCCGCTACTCCGACCGCAGGCAGCACGCTGACGGTCGCGCCGCTGTCAGGCGAGAGCGTGGCCAGCTTGAGTTACACGGGCGGCACGCCGTTCAGCCCGGCCAGCGTCAAGCGCGCGGACGACGCTCTGGGCGGCTCGACGATGACCGTCAAGTCCGACGCATTTGCTACGAGTGTCCCGTTTCAACATGTGACCAGCACGACCATCGATCCCGGTCTGATTTTTGAGCCAGACGACCGCGTGCTTTTGTTGAATGCAAAGCTGCAACTCAGCACGGGCGGCGCATTTTTCACGACCCCGTTAGCGTTAAAGGTTCGGCGGATTCTGAACGCAGGCGCGGTAGTCGAGTTGCAGGGCATGGCGCAGGCCCTGTTTGATGCGCAGTCAGGTGCGGGTTCGGCGGTCCTTGGCACTACAGGGGGCAACATCGACGCGCTGAGCGGTCGCGAGCTGTTGCTGGTATTTGCCGAGGATCAGCGATTCACCACGGGCATCTTCCCCGAGGACTTCGACCCGGTCGCCAACTACAACGACGGAGACGACAACCAGACGCAGCCCTCGCTTCTGGTCACCGACATCGGCAGCAACAATACGTCGAACTATCGCGGGATGGCGTCGCAGGGTCTGAGCGACTTCTACGTCAGCGTGTTCGGCGACCAGATGCCTACGAACCTCGAGGCCATTCTGGACATCGACGACGATATGAGCTGGCCGCAGGCGCTTGAGGTCGTGCTACAGCGTGGCGACTTGAAGAACACGCAGATCGACCCAAGCCAAGTAACGCAGCGCCCATTTCGTGGGGCATTCGTGCGTGGCATCGCGCCAGCTATGTCGCAGGTGCAGCCGCTGCTCGTGGCCGGCCAGATCCTGGCGCAAGACCGCGACGGCGTCGTCTGCCTGTTTGACGTAGACAAAGCCGACAGCGTGCAGATCGAAAACGGCAGCACCTTCTCGGATTTGGGCACGCGCATCCAAGGGCAGGACATGCCCTACGACAAGGTGCAGATGGAGGACAAGCCGCAGGCCGACATGCCCACCAGCATCGGCCTGCGCTTCCAGGATCCCGACGCAGGCTTCGCCATCGGGTTCGAGCACTTCGGCCTGCGCAATCCAGAGGGCACCGACCACACCAACGAGCAAATCATGGACCTGAGCTCCATGGTGCTGACGAGACGCGAGGCGCGCAACCTGACCACGACGATGATGCGGCGCGCGTGGATCAACCGCCGCACGTATCGGTTCACTCTGCCCGCTGCATACCTGCACCTGCTTGAGAACGATCTGGTCACATGGACCGACGACGAGGGCACCACCGTCGTGGCGCGTATCATCCAGCGCGACATCGGGGCCAACTTCCTTATCAATATCACTGCCGTGGCCGAGCAGACCAACGTCTCTGTCGCAGGTAGCCCGGTGCAATCTTCCAGCACGATCGTGCCACAGAGCACGCCAGCGCCTGCCACCGTAACCACGCTCGCCATCGACGCGCCTGGCATCAGCAACGCCGAGGTGACGACGCCGGGCATCCGTCTGGCGGTCATGGTGACGGGCGGCACGCTACAGAGCGCCACCGTCTACGAGTCGCAAGATGGCAACAGCTACCTTCCCGTGGGCAGCATTGGCGGGTCTGCGGCGTTGGCCTACACGCTGGGCACGCTGTCGGCGCAGACGGCTAGCGAGGAATACGGCACCAGCACGGTCTCGCTGCGTAGCCAGACGGTCGATGTTTATTGGCTAAACGACGGCACCGACGTGGTTGAAGCATGCACGCAGGCGCAGGCGGAGGCGGGTAAGAACTGGTGCGCCATCACAAACGTCAGCACGGGCGCGGTGGAGATCGCTGCTTTCACGACGGTGACCGACAACGGCAACCAGACGTTTACGCTCGGCGGCTGGCTGCGCGGGTTGCGCGGCACCTCGCCCATCGCGCAAGCTGCAGGCAGCTCGATCGTGCTGCTTAACCAAAGCACCAGCGGCCTGTTCTTCCGGCAGTTTGCTGGGCCGACGCCGACGACGCTGAAATACAAGGTCGTGCCATCGGGCGCGGATCTGGCGACCGTTGACGAGCTGACCGTTAGCTCGCCAGCGTTCCGCAACGTGCTGCCGCTGCCTGTGCGCTACGCCACCAAGGCATACGTGAGCGCGTCAGCCGTCACGCGGTTTATGATCCACGCCGGGCCGGGCACAGGGCAGAGCCCCGTGCATTGGGAGCGCGCGGTCTTGCCGCTAGGCACGCAGCCGCCGCACACGCTAGACGAGCCATACGAGGGCTACCGGATCAAGTTCTACCACAACGGCGCATTCGACACTCTGCGCGATTCGGTGGTCATTGAGGCCGACCCCAGCACAGGCAGCAACACGTTGCGCGACCGTTTCTTTGATTATCCCGACGCTCGAGCTACGGCGGCGGGCTACACGCCAGGATCATCGGAAACCTACTACGTCGGCGTGCAGCAGATCGGGCAGCACGGCGACAGCCCGGAGGCGCAGTTTATCGTCTGATGGTTGACTACACCAAACGCGAGCAGGTGGCGCTTCTGCGTGACTTCCTCAACGTCGTCGGCACGGAGACCGAAGGCGTCGAGGTGCGGATTACGCAGGACGACGACAACGGCATGCGCTTCTACAGCGACGCCGACGTTCTGCTTGAGGTCCACAACGACACGGGCGCGCAGCTCGACAAGGGCGTCGTGGTCTACGTCAGCGGAACGCACACCAGCGGCAAGCCGTTGGTCGTCAAGGCTCGATCCGACAGCACCAGCACGATGCCAGCCATCGGCCTAGTGCAAGCCGATATCGCCAACGGTGCCGAGGGCTTGGTGGTCGTAAGCGGCACGCTACGCAACTTCGACACGTCCACGCCGAGTTGGTCCGCTGGCGATCAGCTATACGTCGATGCCTCGACGGCGGGCGCGATGACCAGCACGCGGCCCACGGCGAGCTCGCAGCAGGTGCAGAAAGTCGCCATCGTGACGCGCGTGCATGCCACAGCGGGCAGCTTGGCCGTCGTCGGCGCTAGCCGGACCAACGACGTGCCCAACGAGATGACGGCGCTAACCGGCGTGGCTCTCGACGCTACCAACCTTGGCACGTTCACAGGCACCACCATCGCCGACAACGAGACCGTGAAGGGCGCGCTGCAGGATCTGGAGACGGCAGTGGAAGCCACATCGGTCAGCACCATGCTGGCCGTCGGCACATCCACCGCGTCGGTCGCTAACACGACGGTCTACGCCTCGTGGGATACGGCCTCGAGCGATGCGTTGGCCGACGCATCTGGCAAGATTCAGATCGACGACGAGGACAGCGGCACAGACACCAGCGACGCCACCATCGTCAACATCCACGCCGACGGTCGGTATCTGATTGACTGCAGCTTCCGCATCAGCGGCAACAACCGCGTCGAAGCGTTTTGCCGAACGTGGCTCGACACTGGCAGCGGGTTCGTGCGGCAGAGTATGCACACGGCCAGCAACTACAGCTCGCGCGACACGGACCAGAACACGGGCACGGTCACGTTGAGCACGCTGCTCAGTCTTAGCGACGGCGACAAGCTCAAGTTTCAAGCCGAGGCCGACGCCGACGGCACCGCCAACCTAGTGCTGAACGGCACGCTGCTGCGAATCGTGCGCCTTACTTGATCCAATGACTGACACAAACGGCAACACCTGGGACGAATACCGGCGTCTGGTTATGGGCAGCATCGACCGACTCACCACCGAGATCCGCGAAGAGCGCAGCAACTTCAAGGGCGAGATGCGCGAGCTGTATTCGCGCCTGTTCGACATCGAGAAGAAGATCGCGTCCCTCGAGGTTCGCTGCGGCCTAGCAGGGCTGATCGGCGGAGCCATCCCGGTGACGGCAGCATTGTTGACTAAATACCTATGAGCTAGCCATGGCGAAGAACGACGAGCTGAACCCCGAAACCTCCAACCCGCAGACGATCATCGTGAAAGACGAAAAAGCCGCACTGCGGATGAAACGCGAGGAGACCAAGGAAGCGCAGGCGCGATACAACGCCATCGTCGCTCGCGAGAAAGCCGAGAAGCAGGCCGAACGCGAGATGCGGCGCGAAGAGATCCAGCTCGAGCTCGCGCGCATTAAGCTCAACACGTCTGCCACGGAGGCCGCGCGACTTAACCTCGCCAAGACGACGCCCTTTATCCTGTGCATCCTGATCGGCGGGTTCATCGTTATGCTGGGCACGGGCGCGATCCCCGACGAGTCGGTCTCGGTCGCTTCGGCGTTGCTCACGCTTTTGGTGACGGGTCTGATGGCCAACCTGCGCTCGATCATCTCTGAGGGCAGCCCGACGGAAGAACCGAACGGCAACGGGCACGACGCTCCGAAGCCACCCACCAAGAAACCCGACACCCCGAAACAGAAAGACAAATGAGAAAGCTATGCGCTCTGGCAGCTCTGGCGCTGCTGACTGGCTGCGAAGGAATTAGCGTTGCTGATGCCTACGTGAAGGCCGACCAACTGACCTACGACGCGATCGCGCCGTCTTACCGCGCCTACGTGGAAGCCGACGAGGCGCTTGATGCGCCGTCCAAGGCTTCGCGCATGCGCCTCCTCGAGACGTGGCAGCTTCGCATCGAAGCCAACACCAAGAAGAAATGAGCGACCTGAACGAATCTGTGGAAGCCCTCGCCGACAAGCTGAAGGCATCCGTCACCGACCCCGCCAAGCAGGAGATGCTGGCAGCCATGGCGTCCGACGCCAGCCGCGTGGCCATGCTGGCGCTGACCGACCCCGAGGCAGCCGCCGCCGAGGTCGCGATCGTCAAGGCGACGCTGGCCAACATCGGCCAAGCCGAGGCGGCTAACGCCGTGCAGGCTGTCACCGATTGGGTCACCGAGACCGTGGGCCGGGTCATGTCCAAGGCGCTGCCGGTCTGATGCGCTACCCGAGCCGGTTCGTCGTGTGGTCGGCTCTGCTGACCTGCTGCGTGCTGTTTTGGGTCTGGCTTGTGGGTCTGATCGTGGACCTGCTGCCAGTAGATGACGAGCCGCGCGCCGAGCTGCTCGGCCCTGCTGGGCGTGTGCGCGCGGAGGTCATTTTTCCACAAGAATGGGCAGGCACGGTCCTCGACATCAGCGTTCGGCCTAGATAGCATCCGCCTGTGGCGTCGCCCAGGGTCTGACCGGACGCAACCCTCCCCCCCCCTACCAGCGCAGCAGCCTTTCGGGGCTTGCTGCAAGACGCTGACGCCACTGGCAGCCGACGGAACGCCTAGTCCGTCGGCTGCTTTTTTATATCGACCACGCGCAACTGGTCGCCGTCCAGCTCGATCGCCTGCGCTCGCAGAGTCCACAGCTTCCGCTTGCCTGCTGGCCCGCGCTTGGCAAACGACCAGACCTCGAACCGCGCCGGAGCCTCGAGCCACTGGCGCACGCGCGGCTCGTCCAGCGACTTGCGGACCCGCGCGCTGTGCCCGCTGCCGCTGGTAACCTGCACGCCGACCACGCCCGTCTGCGGGCCTTCCAGCAGGATCAGGTCGATGCAGCCGAACAGATCCTGGCGCACCCGTGCGTGCGGGTTCCACCGCTCTACGACCTGAGCGGTCCAGCCGTATTTGCGGCACAAGGCGAGGGCGCGCTGCGTTGGGCTGGTGGTCATCGCTTAATTGCCTTGGCTTGTCGGTGCAGGCTCTCGATCTCGTCGAGCAGGGGCTGGCGTTCCCAATGCGGCACGAGCTCGAGCTTCAGCCGCAGTTGCAGCATCTGCTCCGCAATGTGCAGCGGGATGTGCTGCTTGTTGTATCGGTCCTGCCCTTTGCCCTGTGGAGCCTTCTTGCGCTTCTTGCGCTTCATGCCAAGCCCCACACGGCAGCCTGACGGCCAGAGCGCATCCGCCGCACCTGCCCCGTATCGCGCAGCAGATCCATTCGGACCAGCTCGCTGCGCCTGGTTCGCAGGCCCGAGTCGCTCTGGTCGCTGACCCCGTCCATGGTGGCGTAAACGTCGCGCAGTTGCTCGTCGGTCAGGTCTCCGAACCGTCGGAATGCCGACATCACGTCGCTGCGTTTGCGGGTCATGTTCTGCACAGACGCCGCAGCCTTGTGGCTTGTGGGGCCATCAGCGGCCCGCGTCTTGGCGTCCATCAGCAGCTTGGCCATCTTGCGGGCTTCGTGCGGGTCGCAGTCGCCCGTCGCGAGGATCTGCCGCAGGCGTTCGGGCATCATTGGCCGCCCCCGTATAGCTGCGCGCCCATGGTGTACAGGCTCTGCACCTGTTCCAGCTTCCATCCCATTTCGGCGGCCACGGTCTCCGCCGCCGCGCCGTCGCCGTGGATGCGCCCGAACACAATCTGCGCGTCGCGTTCTACGGAGAACTGCTCCGGATCTTCCCCCTCCATGGGCTGCGGCTCGTAGTGCATGCCGTTGCGGTCCTGGTTGCCGCGCGTCTCTGCGTGCCTGTCGAGCGTTTTGAGGGCTTCTGCTACGTCGTCCGGGTTCGACAGCAGCCCAGCCAAATAGCGGCGCTGTGGCCCTTCCTTGGGCTCTCCTGAGGCGATCCAGCGGTGCAGCCGTGGGATGTCGTCGCTGTGGATGCCGTGCCCGTGCAGTTGCTCGGCGATGGCCCAGCGCGCGCGGCTCGACATCAGGAAGACGCCAGCGGCGACCATAGCTGCCTCGATGGCTCCTGTACTGCTCGTACTCTGGTGTGCGGGCTTGCTGCTTTCTTGCTCCCCTGTAGGAGCAGAGCAGCGAGCACCCACGCCCACCTGCTTGCTATCGGGTACAGACCCCCCCTCCCCCCCAGGGATACCGTGGGCCGCGTCATGTTGCAAGTTCATCGTTGAGACTCCTGCGTCTGGCGGTCCTGGTAGGCTCTGAGGTTGCCTTGCAGCAGCTCGATCGGGAGCTGCAGCCAGTCGGCCAGGGCCTGCACGGTGCGGTGCTGCACGCGCTTGGTGGTGCCGTCACGCAGAGCTCGCAGCGTGACTCGAGAAAGGCCCGTCGATTCCGCGATGTGCGCAACGGACCAGCGATCAAATATCGTCTGGATGTCCATGCGGGCAGACTAGCGCCGCGCGGAAAGATTCGGCAAGGAAAGATCAGGAAAGCTTGAACAAATGCCGATGATGTGCATGATCTAGAACATGCGGCGGGCGTGGTGCCAGCCGCACAACACTAGGCAAAACATGCAGAACCAAGAAATCCAAGACCCGACGCCGACCTACAAGGTGGGCGACGAAATCGAATATATCTGTGACATGTGGGGCAAGTTGCGCGGCAAGGTCGTGGCTTCTCGCATGCAGAAGCCGTGGCAGCGCGCCATTGCTGCGCGTTACAGCGACACCTACGACGGCCACGTGTACGACATCGAAGGCACCTACGTCGGCGGTCGTCACAAATACTGCCCGATCAAGATCGACAGCCTGACCAACGACATGATGGGGGCGGCGCAATGAGCGCCCCCGCGCGCATGCTCCCAGCATGCAACCACGAACGCCGCGCACTAGGGTGGGCCATCCTGTGCTGCGGCGAGGTCACCGACTACGGCGAGGACAGCGACAACAAGACGCTGGACGCCATCGGGCACGACCTCGACGAACTGATCCGCAGCGGGCAGCATCCCATGCTTCTCTCGGTCGGTGACTGCATCGACTGCCGCATGGTCGAGATGAACATGGCGGACGAGATCCGCAACCGCTACCGCGTTCGATTCACACTAGGGAGGGTGACACTATGAGCCAGCACAGAGACGCCAAGGGGCGGTTCCGCCCGATGGACGGATGGGACCAGATGGAGAAATACGGGGCTGGCACGCTGATCGTGCTGATCCTCACAGGATGGTCGTGGGTGCCGCCGTTGCTGCACTGGGCGATCAAGGAATGGCCAGTCCAATGAGCGACAACAGACAACCGATCAAGGAGTCGGGGCACTGGTATCGGCAGGACGGCTCGCAGTTGCTGACCATGCCCAAGGTCAAGGGCGACGGGCACAAGCGCGTCACGCTCCGCGAGGCGCGCAAGCTAGGCGACCTCGCGCCCGGCGTGACGACGATCCTGCGCTGCGCGGCCAGTCCTCAGCTAGACCGCTGGAAGCAGCGGCAGGCGATCATGTCGGCGCTCACGCTGCCGCGCCTACCCGACGAGACCGAGGACGCATGGCTGCGCCGCGTCGAGGAGGACATGGGCGAAACGGCCCGACAAGCAGCCGCCGAGGGCACGCGCATCCACGCAGCCATCGAGCAGGCCCTTTCGGACGAGCCGCACGCGCCTGAATACGCGCCGCACGTTGCTGGCGTGATGCGCCTGCTAGGCGAGTTGGCGGGCAACGGCGCGCAGTGGGTGCCCGAGCGCGGCGTCACGCACGGCTACGGCTTCGGCACCAAGAGTGACGCCCACGACGCCGAGGGGCGATTCTGCATCGACTTCAAGGGCAAGGACGGCGACCAAGACGCGCTCGACAAGTTGAAGACCTACGAGCAGCACCACCAGCAGCTCGCGGCGACGCGCGCGGCGCTTGAGGCGCAAGACGGCGCGACCACGGCATCCGCCCGCAACTACGACGGGCCACGGCGGCGGTGCTTCATCGTCTACGTGTCGCGCACCCATCCCGGCGCGTGCAGCGCGGTCGAGGTCACGGAGAAGCAACTGGCCACGGGCTGGGAATGCTTCAAGGCCCTGCTGCGATACTGGCAGTGCAAAAACAACTACCGCCCAGACTGGGCGGCGCGTTGACCTTCGCCGCGTGTGCGGCATTATGAACATGGGGGCGCGTCGTCTGTCGTCGCTGCGCTTGCAGCACGAATAACATGGCGTCAGATGGACGTGCCCCCGCTTTCTCTTTCTAGGCACTAGGCACCGATGGATCACAAGAACATCACGGCGGCGTTGGCCGCGTTTCACCAGACCGTAGGCACGATCGAAAAGACCGCTCGAGCCCAATACGGCAACTTCGCAGACTTGTCCGGCGTGCTGTCGGCGATCACGCCAGCGTTGTCCAAGCACGGCCTCGCGCTTGTGCAGACGTTCGAGCTGCAGGACGGCGAGGACGTTCTGACCTCGTCGCTCTACCACACCAGCGGCGAGCGCATCGACAGCCGCGTGCGCCTAGTGCGCGTCGAGGGCGCAGGCGGGCGGCAGAACCCGCTGCACCTGTGGGGCGGCAGCGTCACCTACCAACGACGCTACGCCGCGCTGGCGCTGCTAGGTCTGGCCGCAGGCATGGACGACGACGACGGCGACAGCGCCGACAACACGCAGCCCGCGCGCAAGGTCACGCCTGCCAAGGTCGAGGGCTGGGACAGCCGCGAGCACGCCGAGCAGGCGCTGGGCCTCTGCACGAACGCGCAGCACCTCGAAGCGTGGACGGCCAAGACCAAGGCGAGCGCGTTCCAAGGCATGGACCGCGACGATCTCCGCGAGGCATACCAAGAGCGCAAGGCGCTGGTCGAGGCGTGACCCGCAGCGCCGACGACAAGCGCGCGCGGTTCACAAAGGCAGCACATTCGCAGGACGTTCCTGCACCGTCGCGCGTCGGGGCTGATCACAGCCCACCAGCGGAGGCGTTGCCGGGCTGCTCAGGTGCAACCCGGCGCGCGGCGGATTCTTTACGCGAGCTGCACCTATTCGCAGGCGCAGGCGGGGGCATTTTGGGCGGCATGCTGCTAGGACATACGCCGGTTTGCGCCGTCGAGCTCGACGCCTACTGCCGCAAGGTGTTGCAGGCGCGACAGGCCGACGGCTGGCTGCCGCAGTTCCCGATCTACGAGGACGTGCGGAAGTTTGACGGCACCGCCTGGCGTGGCCGCGTTGATGTCGTGGCGGGCGGGTTTCCCTGTCAGCCGTGGTCGCAAGCAGGCAAGCACAAGGGGGCCGACGACCCCCGCCACCTATGGCCAGACATGGCCCGGATCGTCGAGGAGGTGAGACCGACCTATGTCTTTGCAGAAAATGTTTCCTTGGCCGCACTCCAAGAACCATGGCGAGACCTTCGAGGGCTGGGCTACCGAGTCCCGCCAGCTCTCTGCGTCGCTGCGTCAGATGTTGGCGCGCCGCATCTCCGCAAGCGATGGTGGATGCTCGGTGCCGACACCGACAGCGGGCGACGCCAAGAGCAGCGGAAGCCGGAACCTGCCGGGCAGCAAGGCGCACGCGGGGACGAGCCTGACGGACTACGTGCGGGGGTCGAGCTCGATTCCGCGCCTGCCGACGCCGACAGCGGCTCGATACGGGACGACCAACAACGGGACGGACGGCAAGGGCCGGGTCTACAAGACCAAGGGCACCCCCAGCTTGGACACGATGGCGTCTCGAGGGCAATGGCCGACGCCGACGACGCAGGACTTGAGCAACAACGGCGGCCCATCGCAGGCCGAGCGGAATACGCCCCCACTGAACTGTGTAGCTGGTGGCAAGCTGAACCCCCGGTGGGTCGAGTGGTTGATGGGATGGCCAATCGGGTGGGCCAGTTGCGAGCACTCGGAAACGGTCAGGTGCCTATGGCCGCAGCGACCGCTTGGCACTACCTGATGCAGCAGCTCGGCAAGTAGCGGCGGCAGCGGATAGCGTGGGCGCATGCTCGCGCTGTCGTTGCTGTGCTGCCTGACGCCGCAGGTGGGCGTCAACCTGGAGCCGGTTCGAGACTGGCACCGCCAGACGCCGTTTGTGGACGCATTCAAGTCTGCGCGCCCGTGGATTAGCCACCAAGCAGGCACGCACCCCAGCGGGTTTGCATGGGGCGGAGGCCCGCCCGCCCAGCTCGACGCCAAGGGCTGGCCGCAGAGCTTGCAGCCGCACCAATGGCTCGAGTCCATCGTCTACGCCGACCAGGGGGGCAACTACCCCAGCGGCGTCTACACCATCCGCTGGGACGGCGGCGGCACCATCGAGCCGCGCGCGGGTGGCAACGGGCAGTTGACCGTCCTGCATCAAGCGCCCGGCCTTATCCGCTGCGCGCTCCGCGTGCCCACGCAGGGGCTGTTCTCGCTCCGCATCACCAGCATGGCCCAGCCCATCCGCAACGTGCGCGTGTATCTGCCCGGCTGGGACCAGTCGCGGCAGGTGTTCTCGCCCGACTTCCTGGCCAGCCTCAAGCCGTTCCAGGCTGTGCGGTTTATGAACTGGCAACGCATCAACGACAGCCCGGTGCGGGCTTGGGCCGAGGTGCCTGGCACGAACCACTACACGCAGGCGACAGACGCAGGCGTCGCGCCCGCCTACATGGCCCAGCTCTGCAACGAGCTCGGCGCGGACATGTGGCTCTGCGTGCCCCACCTTGCGACCAACCACTACGTCGCCAGCCTCGCCCAGCTGATCGACAAGGCGCTGCGCCGCGACCTGACCCTGTATCTGGAATACTCCAACGAGGTCTGGAACAGCCAATTCGGGCAGAACGCCTACGCAGCCAGCCAAGGGCAGGCGCTGGGCCTAGGGTCTACGCCATGGGTGGCAGCGTGGCGCTACTACGCCCAGCGCAGCGTGGAGGTGTTCCAGGTGTTCCAGGCCGAGCTGCGCGTGGATCGCGAGCTCGTCCGAGTCCTGGCCGGCCAGAGCGTCAACCCGTGGGTCGGCACGCAGATCATGGACTGGCAGAACGCCTACCAACACGCCGATGCCTACGCCGTGGCACCGTATTGGGGCGGCAGCTTGGGCAGCGCCAGCAACGCGGCGACCACGGCAGCCATGGATCTGCGGACCCTGCTGTATGCATGCGACCTCAACAGCCAGCAGCAGCACCAGCTCCGCACCTCGCAGAACGCTATCGAGGCCCAGCAGCGCGGCCTTGCCTTGCTGGCCTACGAGGGCGGGCAGCACCTAGTCGGCGTGGGCGCGGCC
>Ga0208666_1000187_pt1 | contig 30341 bp, 47 predicted proteins | sample 5B_taG_FD_184078 | JGI IMG/M metagenome (GOLD analysis project Ga0208666, IMG submission 184078) | Marine viral communities from the Subarctic Pacific Ocean - 5B_ETSP_OMZ_AT15132_CsCl metaG (SPAdes) (version 2) | ecosystem: Environmental > Aquatic > Marine > Oceanic | place: Pacific Ocean...
TACATATCCGTTAGGTTCAACAACTGCAACGATTCGCCCTTCTTGGTCTTTAAGATACCAACGGCCACCTGTGTCCTTCTCAGACTTTGCTTGGTCTATGTGATGCCTGATCTTGTTAAAATCTTCACACACTCCGATATATTTATATAAGGCTTGTTCAAATCCCATGTTATTTATTCCCTTTGTTAACTCTTCTGATTGATGGCACATGACCGTCTTTTAATAGCTTGGCCTGTTTATTGATTGCGGTTTTCAAGTCGCCCGTAGTCATTACAATTACGGGCGGACTTGTATCGTTTATTAAAATAACTTGGTACATCATAAGGTGGACATTGCCAAATTAACTTCTTTAGATAAATCTATATGCCCGAATTCATCGGCACATATTAAAGATAGGCAGACAATTTCAACTGCTATCCAAGTTAAAGCGTTTTTAAATTGTGTATCAGTATCAATGTTTGCTAACTCTCTACTGATATATGTCAGCGTTGATGTTCCCATATCTTCCGCACGATCAGAAATTAGTTCCCAGATTTCCTCTTTATGTTCATCATAAAATTTTATTGTGTCAGAATAATAAATTAGTTCGCAACAAGTTCCATTAATGCAACCATGTTCCGCTATCTCTCTTATCGTTTCTGCTGATTGTGTTGATAACACCCATTCTTTAATCTTCATATTTTCTCCTTTTATAAAATGAATTGCTTATACCACGAAAGCCGAGAATAAACTCGGCTACATGGTAGGGGTAAAACTTAACCCTCAATACCATTTATGGCATTGCTACAACCTTTTCTGTCGCATGACTGACTAAAAGATATTTCATTACAACCATTCCACCCTTGATAATTATCTTGATTATCGTAAGTGTTACAGCTATCAGAACAATATACTTTCCTATCAACCATATCTCCCTTTTCATCTTCTATTATGTGTATATGTGCCATATTTAATTACCCCGCTTTTTAACAAAAAAAGCGCTTACACTCATTCCAATATTTTCTTCAAACATTTTATTAAGCCCGACCAATTCTTGTATGCAGTAAAAGTTGATTTGTTTTTCGTTGGTTTTGTTATTCATTTTAAGCCTCCTCGGGTTCTACCCATTTTTGCTTTGTTACCCCGATTATACTCATATCAATATTAATTACCAGAAAAATCTACAAAATAATTAAATTAATTAATATTAAGCGGATTCACTTCCTCATATTTAAACTAAAATAACGGTATGAATAAGGGATTAAAAACAACTAAGAAAAAAACCGGACCAAAGAAAAAAATCCTCAACGATAAAAAAACTCTGGACGCTATTGTGGAACTTGGTAGCCAAGGATTAACAACAGGCCAGATCGCAAGATGTCTCGGTGTTTCATGGTCAACATTAGATAGAAGACGCAAAGAACATGAAGAAATTGAGGACGCTATAAAAAAGGGTGAGGCTCTTGGAGTTTCACGGGTGGCCAATGCTCTCTACGAATCCGCAACGATTGATAAAAATGTCACCGCCCAGATATTCTATTTAAAAAACCGTTCTGAGAATTGGAGCGATCGCCAAGAAGTAAATCACAATCTTGATCTTGCGGGAATCCTTTCCAATGCGCACGGACGAATCATTGATGCACGCACGAACGAATCAGAATCGTTACAGCTCACGCAAAATTACGCACGCACGGATTCCAGGGACGACCATGCGGAATCTCTGGACGATCGTGCGGAAAATAAAACAGGCCAAACAACAACGAATGACAAACAATCGGGCGGGGTGTAGTTTTGGGCGTTTCCCTTTTTTCTCCCTTTAAATGCTCAGAAAAAAAGCTAAACACCCCCCCGTTCGTGCGTGTGCGGGTGCTATATATGTATATACAATGAATTAAAATTTTTTTATTTTTATGAAATATTCAGTAAAAGAAGAAAAAGAGTTGATGTCATCCATTTGGTCACTCAATGTTAAGGACGATCCGTACAATTTCGTCAAATTCGTGTTCCCATGGGGACAAAAAGATACCCCCCTAGAGCATTTCTCAGGGCCAAGGAAGTGGCAAGAAAAAATTTTGAGGGAAATTTCAATACATATCCAAAGAAACGGTGTCGTTGATCTACCAGAAATGTTTAGATTAGCCGTAGCTTCAGGTCGTGGTATTGGTAAATCAGCTTTAGTTGCATGGATTATCATTTGGATGCTATCAACCAGACTTGGTGCAACCATTATCGTAACGGCTAACACAGAACAACAGCTAAGAAGTAGAACATGGGCTGAATTAGGTAAATGGCTCACGCTATCCATACATTCACATTGGTTTCACAAGACCGCAACCGCAATAAAACCAGCACAATGGTTTGAAAAAGCCCTCACTGAAGATTTAAAAATAGATACAGGCTACTATTACGCACAAGCACAACTATGGTCTGAAGAAAACCCTGATGCGTTCGCTGGTATTCACTCCACTTACGGAGTTTGCCTAATCATGGACGAAGCCTCTGGTATTCCCGCACCCATTTACTCTGTATCTGAGGGTTTCTTCTCCGAACCCACGAAAGATCGTTATTGGTTTACCTTTTCTAACCCTAGAAGAAACACAGGGCCGTTTTACGATAGCTTTCACTCTAAGCGTGCGTACTGGAAAACCGAACAAATAGACTCACGAGAAGTCGAAGGCACGGACAAAGAGTTATTCCAAAAGATGATCGAACAATACGGTGAAGATTCCACCGTGTCTAAAGTTGAAGTCATGGGTGAGTTCCCGTCTGCAGATGATGATACCGTCATACCTATGGAACTCATCCGTGGTGCTATGAATCGTGATGTATCTTTGACCGCAAACGAACCGATTGTTTGGGGATTAGATGTCGCACGCTTTGGCGGAGATAATTCTGCCCTCTGCGTACGCCAAGGGAACACCGTTTTAGATTTGGTTACTTTTCCGTCCATGGATCTCATGCAACTTTGTGGTGCGGTCAAAAATAAATTTGATGATTCAACCGTGATGGAACAACCACAAGAAATATTGGTTGATGTGATTGGTTTGGGTTCGGGCGTGGTGGATCGATTGGCTGAACAAAACCTTCCCGTGCGTGGCGTAAATGTTGCCGAAGCACCTGCGACCAAAAAAAATTATTTGAACTTGCGTGCGGAACTTTGGTTCGCTGTTAAAGACTGGTTGACCAAGCGTGATTGTAGAATACCTGAAGATGATGAGTTGGCCGCAGAACTTGCCTCGCCTCAGTACAAATATACTTCTAGCGGTAAAATAAAAATAGAATCAAAAGATGAAATGCGTAAGCGTGGAATTAAATCACCCGACAAGGCAGATGCACTTGCTTTGACCATGGCAAGTAGTGCCGCAAGTTTTAGTGGAAGCGGAGCGCATTTCGGTTATAATTTCAAGAAACCTCTGAAGTCCAGAATATTTAGAGTGGGATAATTTTATATGGCAGAAAAGAAAGTTAAAGAAATCGAAGCAGAAATCGAAATGCAAGTTGAAGAACAATCAAGCATGATCGATTTAGTCGGTGTAATTAAATCTGAAATGGATGATGCAAAAGACTTCATCCACCAAGTCGGAGAAGAAAGAGCAGAGTCAACTGAGTATTATCTTGGCGGTGAGCCAGAGGCTACTTCAACTTTACAATCAGAATTTATTTCAACCGATGTTAGAGATACAGTTTTATTTATGTTGCCAAACATTATGCGTACATTCTTTGGCACTAAGAAGGTAGTAGAGTTCGTACCCAATGGCCCTGAAGATATCCCCCTAGCAGAGCAACAAACCGACTACATCAACTACATCGTTCAACAAAAGAATCAGGGTTTCAATGTTATGTACTCTGCATTTAAAGATGCGTTGGTGCGTAAGACGGGTTTTGTTAAGGGCTTTTGGGACGATTCAATTACAGCTTCAACTCACGAATACACAGGTTTAGATCCGCAATCGTATCAAGCCTTGGTACTCGATCCTAATGTTGAGATTGTAGAAGAATCAGTCACCATGGAAACCATAACCACGCTTGATCCTGTAAGCGGTGAAGAAGTGGTACAAGAAATTCCTGCGATGTATGACATTACTATTCGCAGAGTGAAAGCTAAAAACCAAGTGTGTTTAGAGGCTATCCCACCCGAAGAGGTTTTAATTTCAAGGCACGCACGCGATATTAAATCTGCCTCGTATGTAGCACACCGAATGATTAAGTCAGTTTCAGAACTCGTTGCCATGGGTTACGACCAAGACGAAATAGAAGAGTATGCCTCGTATGCAGGTACAGCACTTGATCCAGAAAGCTACGATGAACAACAAGCCCGTAATCCTTTCGATAACATGGTTTATCCAGATCGTAACGATTCAGGCGGTAAGGATGTTTTATACATTGAACATTATCTTTTCTATGACTTTGATGGTGATGGAATCGATGAAAGAATTAGAGTATGCACCGTTGGTGATGGACTGCATGTGTTAAATGTTGAGCAATGGGATGATTTACCCATTGTCATGTTTTGCCCTGATCCTGAACCGCATACTGCAATCGGATCATGCCCTGCGGATTACCTCAAACCTATCCAAGCAGCAAAATCTCAAATTATGCGAGATACACTAGATTCGTTAGGGCATTCTATTTTCCCACGAATGGCTGTTGTCGAAGGACAAGTCAACATCGATGATGTCTTAAACACAGACATTGGACAGCCAATTCGTGTGCGTGCGCCAGGAATGGTACAACCCTTCTCAGTCCCTTTTGTTGGCAAGGAAGCGTTCCCTGTTCTTGGTTACTTAGATGAAAGTAAAGAAAATAGAACAGGTGTATCTAAGGCTTCAGCAGGTTTAAATGCTGATGCTTTACAATCAAGCACCAAAGCTGCGGTAGCAGCAACCATGTCTGGCGCACAAGGTCGTATCGAATTAATTTGTAGACACTTTGCCGAAGGCGGAATGAAAGATTTATTTACCTTGATTAACAACTTGGTTATCAAACATCAAAATGCACAAGATGTCTTTAGACTTAATGGTAAGTTTGTTCCTGTTGATCCTAGATATTGGAATACCGATAAAGACTTAGTGGTTAATGTTGCAATCTCTAAATCATCCGATGAAGAAAAGTTTGCAATCTTAGGGCAATTTGCAGGTAAGCAAGAGCAAATACTTTCAACCCTAGGGCCAAGTAACCCTATGGTTTCTCTACAACAATACGCAAACACACTTAGCAGAATGATCGAGATGGCTGGATTTAAAGATCCTGAATCATTTATCAATACTGAAGTACCGCCAATGCCACCTATGCCACAGGAAACTAAACCTGATGCAGCAGAACTATTGGCACAAGCAGAAGCACAGAAGGCTCAAGTTCAAGCTCAGAAAGCCATCATTGATGCAGAAACAGATCGCATGAAGATTATCATGGACGATGACAGAAACAGAGACATTGAAGAAGCACAGATTAGATTGAAAGCAGCAGAATTGTTAGCTAAATATGGAACTCAGGTCAACATAGCAGAAATAAATGCTATCATGGAGCGTGACCGAGAAAATATCAGGCAAACTGCAAAAGACCAAGCTCAAGGACTATTTACAGGAAATGTCCCACAAAATATTTGACATTGAAGTAATGGAAGGAGATATGGTCTATAAAGGTTCTGAGATCAAGGCTAAAAATAAAGATCATGCACTTCAAATAATGATACTTATGTCAGGTGGTCAAGTAACCGAACATTCTGAAATCATAAGTTTTGAGGAAAAAACTTTACACTAATGGCAATCACATACAGAGGCGAAAGATTTAGCGGTTATAACAAACCTAAAAGAACACCAGGCAAGCGTAAGAAGTTTGCCGTACTTGCAAAGAAAGGTGACAAAGTAAAACTTGTTCGCTTTGGTGATCCCAAAATGACAATCAAAAAAGATCAACCCAAAAGAAGAAAATCCTTTCGTGCTAGACACAAGTGCGATACCAATCCCCCAGATAAGCTAACCCCTAGATATTGGTCTTGTAAGAAATGGTAGGTATAATCCTACTATGGAAATAATAACAATACTTTTACTCGTGGGACTTGTAGGTTATCTAATCTACGACAAACACAGAGATTACATCAAAGATAAAATAGATCAATGGTTATGAAGCGTAAGTTCAGGAAAGTGCCTAAGACAAAAGGAGGTGTTCCAAAGAAATATGTCAAAGGCTCAAAGAATCCTAAAAAAACTGAAGCTGAAATCAAACGAACTAGAAGGTTATACAAGGCTGGTAAATTAACACCAGCAATGATGAACCGAATATCTAAAATGAGGGCTAGAAGTGGCAAGTAAACAAGCAACCATCGACAAATATTCTAAATCAAGTGGTATTTCTAAAAGCACCCTATCTAAAGTTTATAAGCGTGGACTAGGAGCTTACTACAGTTCAGGTTCTCGCCCAGGCGTATCTGCTCATCAATGGGCTGCTGGTCGTGTTCGCAGTTTTGCAACAGGTAAAGGCGGTGCAAGAAAAGCAGATGCAGATTTATTAAGACCAAAAAAATCTAAAAAAAGGAGCTAATTATGCCAAAAGGTAAAGGAACATACGGATCTAAAGTAGGTAGACCGTCTAAGAAGAAACCTATGAAAAAAAAATATAAAAGTGGTAAGAAGTAATGCCATTTAAAAAATATTCACCCAAACAAAAGAAACTTGCACGAGTAGCAAAACCAAGGAATAAAATAACTGGTGCTGACTTTAAAAAACTTAAAATGTCTAAAAGGAAAAGAAAATGAAAAAGAAAGTAAAAGCACCAAAAGGTTATCATTTTATGAAAGTTGGTAAAGGTTATCGGCTGATGAAAAATAAAGGTAAGTTTGTACCGCACAAAGGAGCATCAACTTCTGCTGAGTTTGAAGTTATAACCAAGCACAAGTGAGTAAGCCTGAAAAAAAAATTAGATTTGAAACCTTTGCTGAATTAAGCAAGTTTATGGAAGAAAATACTAAAAGGCAAAAAGCTAAAAGCAAGAATGGAAAAGCCAAAAGAAAATAAAGGCTTATTTTGGGATCATGTCAATAAAACATTTTATCGTTGGCATGAATTAAAACTGTTAATGCAGGAAAGAAGATTAAAAGAAAATGAAACTAAACAAAATAAAGAATCTAGTAACTAGCCTAGCACCTACACTCGGTGCAGCGATTGGTGGCCCTTTAGGTGGTCAGGCTGGTCAAATACTATCTCAAGTCTTAGGTGTAAAAAACTCTCCTGTAGAAATAGAAAAAGCGATCAATAATCTTACAGCCGAGCAAATGCTTGAACTTAAAAAAGCAGAAAAAGACTTTCAATTACAAATGAAACAGTTTGAGATAGATATTTATTCTTTAGAAACTCAAGACACTCAACACGCTAGAGAAAAGTTTAGTGGTGATTGGACACCTAAGTTCTTAGGATCATTAACCTTAGTTGGTTTTATTGGTTATATCTTTATGATTACAGCCTATCCAATAGATGACAGTTCAGACGATATCGTTATGCTTATTCTTGGTTATCTATCAGGTATAGCTTCAGCAGTTATATCTTTTTACTTCGGATCAAGTAACAAGGAAAAAAAATGAGTGAGTGGAAAAACTTTAAACTTGATGAATTCAAGTGCAAACATTGTGGTAAAAACGAGATAAATCATAAATTAGTTGATAAACTACAAACATTGCGTGATGACCTAGGATTCCCCCTAGTTATATCATCTGGCTATAGATGTCCCGAACATCCTATAGAAGCTAAGAAAAGCAAGCCAGGTACACACGCATTAGGTCTAGCAGTCGATATAGCTGTTAGTCACCAAAAAGCATTAGAGGTGTTATACAAAGGTATAGCACATGGTTTTACAGGCATAGGAGTTAATCAAAAAGGTAATGGACGATTTATACATTTGGATATCGCAGAAGTGGAAAATTATAGCCCACGCCCTCACATCTGGAGCTACTGACTTTTATTGATATGGAGATTTCAGGCTACATCGTTTGGAATATCATAGTTACTTTGGTCTTAGCACCTTTGGTCTATGGCATAAGAAAAAATGAAGCTGAAGTTAAGCGTGTTGATATTTTGCTCAATAAAACTAGAGAAGAAGTGGCAAGAGATTATCTAACAAGAAATGAACACACAATCGAGTTTCAAAGATTAATAGACAAAATAGACAAACTTGATGCTAAAATAGATAAACTAATTACAACTTAATATGGCAATAGGAATACCAGGCGGACAAGTACAAGTAACAGCAGGCACAGGGCCAGTTGCTACAGGTCAACAATATGCACAGCAAATTGCTGGTGGGATTCCTTTTGAACAAGTCGTAGCACCTGGTCTAAGTTTTTCTCCTGATATGCCAATGGGTTACACCCAAGCACAATTAGACATGATGTCAGGTGGACAAGTTCCTGTTATGCCTACAGCTCCAACTATAGGAATACCAGTACAACCCTCTGAACCAATGATGCCATACGCACCTACTGGTACACCACAACCTGAAGTCTTAGTCCCAAAAGAAGAATACAAAGGATTCTTTCCATTCTTACAAAGTTTAACTTTACCTCAAGATGTAGCTGTAGAAGATTTAGTTTTTGATACAACTTTTGCACCTGAGCTTTATACAGGTGATGTGGCTGTTCCAAAGAAATTTGATTTAGATGTAGAAGCAATATTATCGGGAGTTGATCCTGAAGAGTTGGCTAAAATAGATGTTGATAAATTAGACCTACCTGATATGCCTACAGATACACCTATTTATGAGCCAAGAGATCCATTTATAGTAAAAGATTTCTTTGAACCACAACAACCTTTAGAGCCTGTATCATTACTTGAGCCACAGCCAACACAAGCTCCAGTCATGCCATCTGCTCCAAGTTTATTACAGCAACCTGTTATACCTGTAACTCAACCTGTTACAACACCTGTAATACCAACCAGCTTAACTGGTTTACCACAATTTCAATTACCACAAATAGAAGAAATTGTTTCACCCATACAAAGAGGAAGAGTACAGCCATCCCTATTTGGGTTTGGCCCAACACCATAAATAAATGCCAACACACGAAGAAGTCGTCAAGGCTGAACAAGCCGAACAAATATTAAACTCAGAAGTATTTAAGGAAGTTTTAGAAAACCTTAAAAACGAATACATCAACTTTTGGTTAAACTCTCGTGATATAAAAGATGTGAATATCAGAGAGGACTTACATAGATCAATTTTATTAATACCTGAAATAGAAAAACATATCAGAATCATTGCAGAGAAAGGCAAACTCACCAAAACACATATCAATAAGATTCGTAGCGTAGGCTAAAAAATCTTTCCTTTTTTAAAAAAATTCATATAAAATACTTATAAATACACATAAGGAGTATTTATGAGCAATAACGGAAAGCCGACTGCTTTACAAACTGAAGGAGAACTAGCTACTTCAGCGTTTGAAAGTTTCTTAACTCCTCAAGAAGAGGAAAAAGTTGAAGAGGCAGTCACAAATGAAGTAGAAGAGGAAGTCATTGAAGAGGATGAATTACCAGAAGCAGCCGAACTTGAAGAAGAGATGGTTGAAGATGAAGAATCCGATTTTGATGATGAAATTGATGACGAAGAACAAACTGAGGTTGAGGACGAACAAGAGCAACCCACCTACTACAAAGTCAGAATAGACGGAGAAGAGGTAGAGGTCACGCTTGAGGAACTCCAAAGCGGATATTCCCGTCAGCAAGATTACACGCGTAAAACTCAAGAGTTGTCAAATCAACGGAAAACCATTGACCAACAGCAACAAGAGTTAGCGCAAAGAGATGCGATTTATTCGCAGTTGTTACCGAAATTGGAAGCCCAACTAAAGGGCGAATTGGCAGGCGAGCCAGATTGGAACAAGTTATACGAGGATGATCCCGTTGGCTATGTTCGAGAAAAGCAACTCTGGGATGAGAAGAAAGAGAAGTTGCAGGCCACTCAAGCTGAACAGCAAAGGCTTCAACAAGAAGCAGCGCAAAAACAGCAAGAGCAAATTGCACAAATGGTGCAAGAAGGTCAGCAAAAGCTACTTGAACTTATACCAGAATGGCAAGATCCTGAAGTTGCAACAAAGGATAAGCTAGCGATTCGAGAATATGGAATCAATGTCTTAGGTTACTCACCTCAAGAGATGGATGCTGTGTATGACTACCGAGCCTTACTTGGTTTAAGAAATGCTTGGTTGCAAAGCAAAACTGTTAAAGCAACTAAGAAAAAACCAACGGAAAAAGCAAAGGCTAGGGTTGCAAGACCTGGTACTACGAACCGACCAAGATCAGTAGCTCCTGTGAAGAAAGCAAAACAAAGGTTAGCTAAAACTGGGAAACCCTCAGATGCAGCTAAAGTTTTTGAACAATTATTAAAGTAATTTACAAGGAGTAATATTATGGCAAAAGTAACTAACGCTTTTGATACTTACACCGCAACTGCTGATAGAGAAGATTTAAGTAATATCATTTACAACATCTCTCCTATGCAAACTCCGTTCATGTCCTCAATCGGATCACGAAATGTGAGCAATGTGGTGTTTGATTGGCAAACAGAATCTCTACCTACACCAAGTGCAAGTGGAGAATTAGAAGGCTTCGAACTTTCAAGAGCAGCTTCAACTGCTACTGTAAGAGCAAGCAACGTATGTATGATCTCAAAAAGAGATGCAACTGTAACAGGATCTCAAGAGAGTTCAGACCCAGCAGGTAAAAGGTCAGAAATGGCTCATCAACTTGCTATTATGTCTAAAGCTCTTAAAAGAGATATGGAACAAGCTCTCTGTCAAAAAGGCGCTAAAACAACTGGTAATGCGACAACTGCTCGTGTAACTGGTGGTTTTGAATCTTGGATCACTTCAAACGATTCTAGAGGTACTAATGGTGCTTCTACAGGAAGTGGTGCTGCTCCAACTGACGGAACTCAAAGAGCTTTAACTGAAACTCTACTCAAAGATACACTTGAGTTAGCTTTCACAAATGGTGGTGAACCATCATTGGCTATTTGTGGCCCACATAACAAACAAGTTATTAGTGGTTTCACAGGTAGATCACAAGCTAGACAATTTGTGGATCAAAATACTGTAGAGGCTTCAGTATCTATCTATTCATCTGACTTTGGTGAACTCAAAATCGTTCCATCAAACAGATCAAGAGAAAGATCGCTTCTTTTAGTAGATCCAGAATTTGCTAAAGTTGCTTACTTAAGAAATTTCCAAACAGTAGATATCGCTACTATTGGTGATGCAGAAACAAAAATGATCGTAGTTGAGTATGGACTAGAAGTGTCCAACGAAGCTGCTCATGGTGTTGTTGCAGACTTAAGCACATCCTAATTATCTGGGACGGATGGGAGTTAGTGCATTTGCATTGACTCCCATTTTTTTATCTACAAGTTATTTCCCTAAAAGCCTAAGTCAATGATAAAATTATAGACAATATGGCAAGACGAACAATTATCGATCACAAGACTGGTTTTACCAATGAATTTGCTACGGAAGATAATAAAGTTATTTATCACACCACCCAAGATGTTGCGCCTGTTATAGAGCATTGCAAAGCATTAGCAGAGAATAAGCCAGGCAAAGATTTACGCCATGTCGCAGAAGTACCCTTAGTGGTGTACCAAAAAGCCTGTAGAGAAGGCTGGGCGAATGACATGAAACAATGGAGAAAGTGGTTAAATCACTCAGATAATAAAGTCTTTAGAACATGGCAAGGTAAACTATGACATACGCAGAGCTTAAAACTAACATAGCTAATTATCTAAACAGATCAGATTTAACTTCTGAAATAGATATATTTATTGATAATACTGAAGCTGAACTTAATCGTAAACTTAGAGTTAAAGAGATGATTAAGCGAGCAACCGCTACAGCAGACGGACAGTATTTATCAGTACCTTCTGATTGGCTAGAGGCCATCAATATTGAAATTACATCCAATGACTTTAGACCATTGATGCAAATGTCTATTGAATCACTTGATGTGTATAGAAAATCAATTAATAACAAAACTGGTCAACCAATCTATTACGCATTAGTTGACGATACAATCGAACTTGCACCTACCCCTGACAGCAGTTATACATTACAATTAACATACTTCGGAAAGATAGATGCACTTTCTGATTCTAATACATCTAACTTTGTGTCTAATACACATCCAGATGTTTACTTATATGGATCACTAAAACACGCATCAGTTTTTTTGATGGAAGACGAGAGAGCGCCTTTGTTCAATGCTCAGTATGAAAAATCTCTTGAAGAAATGAGATTACAACAAGAAAAGGCTGAGTTTGGTAAAGGATCATTGGTTCAAAGAAGAAGAACTTATGGTAAATCTCGTAAAAACATACACTATTGGAATAATAACTAGGAGTAAAAATGGCTGGATTTAGCGATTATTTAGAAGATAAAGTATTAGATCATGTATTTGGCGGAACTGCTTATACTGCACCAACAACATTATATGTGGCTTTATATACTGTAGCACCAACTGATACTGGTGGCGGTACTGAAGTTTCAGGTGGAGCTTATGCAAGACAAACTGCTACATTCAATGTATCAGGTACAAACCCCACAACAGCGACAAATGCTGCTGCGATTGAATATCCAACTGCAACCGCAAACTATGGAACAGTTGTAGCTGTAGGTATCATGGATGCCTCAAGTTCTGGTAACTTACTTGCTTATGCAAGTTTGACTGCTAACAAAACTGTATCTAGTGGAGATGTATTCAGATTTGATGCTGGCGATTTAGATATCACATTAGCATAAGACAATGGCCTCAGTAGGCTACGGTCAATATACCTACGGGAAGTCCCATTATGGAACTCCCGTTTATCACGAAGGTGCGGCTACCGCATCGCAAACTTCTGGTTTTACTGCTGAATCTTCTGTAAAGAGATTCGGTAGTTCTACCATTGCTGCTTCTTCAGGATTTACTTCTGCTGGAGTAGTTATCAAACTTGGAGCAGGAACATCTGCTCAAACTTCAGGATTTACCTCGGTTGGTCATGTAATAAGTCTTGGCGCATCAACCATATCAGCAGTTTCTAGTGCTTCAGCTATAGGTCGACAAATAGATCGTGGATCAGCGACTATAGCTCAAACATCTAGTGCAACTGCAACAGGCAGACAGATTGATCGTGGTACAGCCACAATCGCAGGTGTCAGCAGTATGTCTGCGGTTGGTACTCAAATAGATAGAGGCGCATCTACTATTGCAGGAACAAGCAGTATGACTGCTACAGGGGTTCAAATTGACCTAGGATCTGCAACCATCGCTGGTGTTTCTAGCATGACCGCTACAGGAACTCAGATCGATAAAGGTGCATCCATTGGCCCTGTAATATCAAACATGACTGCTACAGGCAGATTTACAGTTACAGGCAATGCGATTTTTGCTCAAACCTCTGACTTTACTGCAATCGGCAGACAAATCGACAGAGGATCATCGACACTAGCACAAACAAGTAGTTTTTCTGCGATTGGTAGTTTAAAATGGACTGATATTGTTGTTCCCTCTGATACATGGACAGATCAAACAGTCACAACAACTTGGACGGATGTATCGAATCCGTCAACATCATGGACAGAGAAAGATAAACAAGAAGCAGCTTAAAGGAAAGATTTATGGCAGATACATTTACTACTAACTTAAACCTAACCAAACCAGAGGTCGGTGCATCCACCGATACCTGGGGTACAAAGATTAATAATGACTTGGATACAGTCGATGGCATTTTCAGTTTATCTGGAACTGCGGTTGATATGGGCCAAGTTGACTTCGGTGGCGCAGTTGTTCTTAAAGGGACTAACCCAAGTTTAACAATAGGTGATGGCGGTGCTGAAGATACTAAACTTGTCTTTGATGGTAATGCTCAAGACTTCTATATTGGTTTAGACGATAGTGCCGATGATTTAATTATTGGTTCAGGATCAGCAGTTGGTACAACTCCTGCGATTACAATTGATGAAAACCAAGATGTAACGATTACACAAGATTTAACTGTTTCTACAAACTTTACCTCAAGGGGTATTGATGACAATGCTGATGCAACAGCAATCACCATAAATTCGTCAGAGCAGGTTGGTATAGGCAGTACAAGTCCATCTAACCCTCTTCATGTTGAATCTTCTACTTCAAATGAAAATACTGCATTTATAAGAAATACAGCAGGAACAGGCGTAAACTATGGTTTGGAAATACGAGCTGGAACAAATGCAACAGACCACGCTTTGCAAGTTTTAGATTCTGGCGGTATATCAAGGCTTAGAGTTACAGGTGCAGGAAAAGTAGGTATTGGAACTTCAAGTCCAGATGTAGATTTAGAAATAGCAACTTCAGCTTCAGATACAGGGGTTGATTTAAAACTAAATGGTAATAAATCATCTAATGGTGCAGTAGGTAGTATTATTTTTGAAAACGCTAGTGATAGTGTTGCCATGATCAGAGCAAGTAGAGTAGGTGGCAATAATGATGCTGCCGACATGCAGTTCTTTACTCAAGCTACTGGTGGCTCTAATTCAGAACGCATGAGGCTAGATTCAACAGGTGGTCTTTTCTTTGGTATGACATCTAAAACAACTGTAGCTACTAATGGTGGTGTTTATATAAACGGTGATTATGCTGTAGGCTCAACCAATTACTATGCTCAAATGTTTATGCAACATAACATATCAACTAATCATGGTTTTGTTATTAAAGGGTTAAATACAAACGGTATCCCTATGGCATTTCAAAATTCAAGTGGTTCAGTTGTTGGCACTATAACAAACAATGCTAGTTCTACATCTTTTAACACATCTTCAGATCATAGATTAAAAGAAAATGTTGTAGATATGACTGGTGCAATTACTAGAGTAAAAGAACTACAACCTCGAAGGTTTAATTGGATTGAAGATGAAACAAATACTTTGGTTGATGGATTTATTGCACATGAGGCAAGTACAGTTGTACCTGAAGCAGTAACAGGAACTCATAACGAAACTAAAACAGCAGAAAATGCAGTACTTTCATCCGATGGAAGTGTTTTTGCTGATGGTGTTACAGAAGATGAATGGACAGAAGGTAAAACAGGAGAAAATCCTAAGTTCCCTTCTGATAGTACTTGGACAGCTTCACATACTTTCCCTGTTTATCAAGGTATCGACCAAGCAAAACTTGTACCACTTTTAACAGGTGCATTACAAGAAGCGATAACTAAAATAGAAGCACTAGAAACTAGAATAGAAACATTGGAAAACGCATAATGGCAATCTCATATACTTGGGATGTAAAAACTAAAATTATAGGATCATAAGTGAATGGCACTCATTCCAGTTACTCCACCCGCAGGCATAGTCAAGAACGGAACTGACTATGGTAATAAAGGTCGTTGGGTTGACGGGGATTTAGTTCGCTTTGAAAATGGCTACCTAAAACCTATTGGTGGCTGGGAAAAACTTAGAAACACAGCACTTACAGGCGCACCCATTGGGATGTACGCCTATTCAGATAATGCTGGTGATCCTGTTTTAGCAGTTGGTACAAGACAAAAAGTTTTTGTTTTGTATGACAATACATGGACAGATATTACACCCACAGGCTTTGTCAATGATGCAAGTAATGATCCTTTAGGATTTGGTGCATATACTTATGGTTCAGAAGATTATGGCGATGCTAGAAGTCAGTCTGGACTACCCTTAAAAACAGGCCATTTCTCATTCAGTAATTGGGGTGAAGATTTAATTTTCTGTTTCTCAGGCGATGGCAAGATTTATAAATGGTCGCCAAACTCAGGCGGTACTGCTGATACCATAGCAACCGCAGTCACAGGCGCACCCGTAGGCAACCAAGCAACCATTGTTACTAATGAAAGACATTTAGTTGCGATTGGTTCAGCAAGTGATCCAAGAAAAGTAGCATGGTCAACCAGAGAAGATCGTAATACTTGGACATCAAAAGCAACCAACACCGCAGGTGATTTACAAATCCCTACAGGTGGTAGAGCTTTATACGCTGTTAAGTTTAGGTCTGACATTATCATTTTTAGTGATACAGGCATTAACAGAATGTTTTATTCTGGCTCACCTTTTGTTTATGGTATTGCTGATGCAGGTACAAATTGTAAAGCAGTAGGCAGAAGAGTAATTGTGCCTACAGGCAATTTCCTTGCATGGATGGGTGAAAATGCTTTCTATATCTATGATGGTACAGTTAGAGAAATACCTTGCGATGTGCATGATTATGTTTTTGATAATCTCAACGTACCAGGCAAAGGTGCTTGTTGGGGTGGACATAACTCTAACTTCAATGAGATATGGTGGGGATTCCCAAGCGGTGATACTCAATACACACCCAATAAATATGTAATTTGGAACTATGCACAAAATGTATGGTCAATCGGTGAACTTGATAGAGGATGTTGGATCGACCAAGGCGTGTTTAATTATCCTATCTCTGCTGATTCAAGCGGATTTGTTTACGAACACGAATCAACTTTACTTGGTAATTCACCTAATCTTAATGGTAGATCGCCTTTTTGCACAACAGGGCCAATACAGATTGGTCAAGGTGATAGATATGTGCAATGTAATCAAATCATTCCAGACGAAGAAGCAAGCTCTTTACCTGGTGTAACCCTAAGTTTTAAAGGTAAATTTACTCCTTTAGGCCCTGAAACGGACTTTGGTAGCTTTACTTTTGATTCTTCAGGTGATGGTTATACCGATGCTAGGTTTACCGCACGCCAAGTAGAAATGACAGTCACAGGAAGCACAACTCAAGACTTCCAAGTCGGTGATATACGCTTAGATGTAAAGAATAGAGGCAGAAGATAATGGATGTATCCTCACAACGACAGTACATACAGCGTGCTATCAATGTTAAATATTCTTTTGCAGCTACCACACAGCAAACCATATATACAGCACCTACGGGTGGTGACTTTGATTTTGCGATTGTCAAAGGTTTTCTAGCTTGCGATCATGGTAATCAGCAAACTAATTTAGATGTATCAATCACTGATACTAGCTCAAATGAGTTTTTTATCTATAAACAAAAAAACATAACAGCACACGCTACTGAAGAATTACAAACTAACGCAGGGATAATTCTACTGCAAGGGGAAATCATCAAAGCACAAGTCAACCATGCAAACATTGACTTGGTTTTAAGTATTATTGAATATGGAAAAGGCGACTAATATTGTTGAGTTTCCCAAGAAAGATGCTTGGGAGATTGAGTGGAATCGCTGTAAACATTGGATTGCGAAGGCTATCAAACACCAAGATTCCTATACATTAGACGATATTGAAGATAAAATAAGGCATGGATTATTCCATTTGTGGCCCGCAGAGAGATCTGCAATGGTTACAGAATTTGTAGTATTCCCACAGAATACAGCATTAAACTTGTTATTTTGTGGTGGAGATTACAAAGAATTAGAAGAAATGTTGCCATCTATAGAGGCATTTGCAAAAACCGCAGGATGTAAAAGATTATATGGCGGTGGTCGAAAAGGATGGTTAAGAAAACTAAAACATTTAGGCTTTGAGCCAGAATATATGATAAGAAAAGATTTATGAGTAAAGGCAAAACAACACAATCAGTATCATTACCAGAATATCAGCAACGACAACAGCAGGAAGTTTTTCAATCTGCTAGAGGGTTAGCTGGTCAACCTTTTGTGCCATATACAGGCCCATTGGTTGCAGGATTCTCACCCGATCAATTAAGACAATTTGAGGCAACTCGTGGGTTGTTTGAAACGGGTATGGAATTTGATCCTATTACTGGCATTAGAGAGCTTGCACAAGCTCCAACACCAAGCCTTTTAGGTGCTGACATTGGTGCATATCAATCACCATTTCAAGAACAAGTTATAGAAACTTCTCTTGGTGATATTCAGCGCAGAGCAGATATAGCACGACAACAGGCACAAGCTCAAGCTATTGGCGCAGGTGCTTTTGGTGGTTCACGATCAGCCATTTTAGAAGCAGAATCACAAAGACCATTTGTTGAGCAAATGGCTAGGACTTCTGCGGGTTTAAGACAAACAGGATTTGAGCAAGCAAAAAGAGCAGCCGAGGCTGATATTGCTAGAGAAATGGAAGGCAGAAGATTTCAAGCTGGCTTATTAGGTGGATTACAACAAGAGCAAATGCAAAGACTTGGTATGCTTGGAGATATCGGCAGACAACAACAAATGCTACAACAACAAGCACTTCAAGTTCCTTATCAAGAGTTCCAAAGAGCATTGGCTTATGGCCCTCAACAGCTTGGCTTATTACAAGCTGGTCTTGGAACAACGACACCGATTACTACAACAAAACAAAAAACTGGTTTAGGCGATGTATTAGGAACTGCTGCTCAGTTAGCAGGTTTATATTTTATGCGACCAGGAGGCTAAATGGCACAGGTTGAAAACAAAGATAAAAACGAAAGATTGGCCTTTATGTTATATGCTCTTGGTGGAGCATTAAAAGGTGATAAAAACTTTGTGCAAAATACTTTAGCTCTTCAAGAAATGAAGGAAGGCAAGGAAAAGCAAGAGGCTAAAAAGAAAAAATATCAAGATTTTCTTGCAACTCTACCTGAAGGATCTTTTAAAGATTTAGCAAAAATTATGGGTCCAGAAAAACTTGATACTCTTTTATTAGAAAGGTATAAAGCAGATCAACCTAAAGAAATGACTGTGGCTGATTATAAGGCCTATCTTGCTGAGAAAATAGCAAAGGGAGAGGAGCTTAGTCCACAAGACTTACAATTAGAAGCATATCTACAAAACCTAGATGTCTATGAAAGACGAACAAGAGGCATACCCCCAAGGGGAGGACAAATACAACAAGAGCTTCCCGATGTATCTAACCTATCAATAGAAGATATTAGAGCAACATATCCAAAAGGTACAGAACTTATGTATCAAGGCACAAAAATCGAAGTGGATTAAAATGAATTATGGCAGAGCAAGACAAATCAATAAAACTCAGCGAATATTTACAAGAAACGCCTCAACCTGATACTAGCTCGCAACCCATAAAGTTATCTGAATACGGAACTAAAAAATTATCTGAAGTTGATCTAACCAAAAAAGAAGAGGTTGGAGCATTAGAAAGTATTTATAGAATTGGTGGTGGTGCTATAAGAGATACAGCACAAGCCACTAAAGATGCAACTGCTTTTCTCTTACGCACGCAAGGTAAGTACAGTCCAGTAAAACAACGCTTATCACAAATTATTGATGCAACTCCAGACCTTCCTGAAGTTGAAGAGCCAACATCTATTATTGGCGGAATCACAAGAGATATAGCTGGATTTGCAATACCTTACACACCTGCTGTAAAAACAGTACAGGCAGTTAGAGGTAGCACTTCTTTGTTGCAAAAGGGTATTAATGCAACTGTCGCTGGATCTGCCGCAGAACAATTTGCTTTTTCTCCTACAGAAGAAAGATTATCAAACCTTATACAATCTGTTCCAGCCTTACAAAACCCACTTACAGACTTTTTAGAAGCTGAAGAAAATGATACAGAAGCACTTGGTAGATTAAAAATGGCTATTGAGGGAACTGCTTTTGCTGGACTTTTTGAATTAATATTTGCTGGTGTGAGAGGCCTTAAAAATGTTAGAAAGAAAAAACCATCTGAAGAAATGGTTGAAACAAGTGAAGAGGCAATTAAAAAAGCAGATGAAGCTGATAAAAATATTGAAAAGGTTATACCAAGAACAGAACCCGAAGATCCAACATTAACAGTAGAGCAAGTACAAGAACAAAGAAAGAAGGTTACGAAAACACCTTTTACTTATGATCGTGATACAAACACCTATAAAGCTAAAATTAAAAAGAATGATTACGAAATCAGAGAATCTGCTGGTCAATTTAGAGTTTTTAAATCAGAGCCTTTAACACCACAGCAAATAGATGATCTTATAGAGCAAGACAAAAGATTTGATGGTGAATTAACAGTAGAAGAGTTAAAGAAAAGAACACAAATGCTACCGTTTGAAAAAACCTTTACTAACATAGATCAAGCAAAACGATTTGTAGTTGAAGAAGAAAGACCAAGTAAATTGCCAAAATCTTTAAGAGATGTTCCAGAGCCAAAGGTAAGAAGGGCTAGAGATTATATCTTTAGGACTATTGATCCTAATTTTAAAAGAAAATCAGAGTTAGCAGATGCCTTGGGCGGGAAAATACCACTTAGCTATTTAAGAAAAGGTGGTGCTATGGACTTTGATGAGATAGCAGAAGCCATGGACGAAGATCAATTTTTTGGCCTTGGTCAACTTGAAAGAGCAACACTTGAAGGCAGACCACAAGAGGACATTACAGAAGAAGTTATAGAGGCCTTATATAACAATAGCGTACACATTAACGATCAAGTGCCTTTACAACAAGCAAGAAAAATAAATGATGATATAGAACAAAAAAGAAAACTTTTAACAGAATCTTTTGGTATTAGACCTGATAGAACTACAGATGAAGAAGTAGAAAAACTTTTAAAATCTGTTGAGCAACGCACAGAGGCTTTAGAACTAGAGGCAAAAATATCTGACTCAGAAACAAAAAGAGCAAGATTAATTGAACAAGACATTCGAGAAGGAAATGTTGGCTTGCCTAGTCTTAAAGATTTTAAAGATCCTGAAATACAATCAACACCGATGTCGGAAAGAGATCTTGCAGATGTTATTCCAAGAGTAAGAACAGAGTTTGAGGATTATGTAAAAGATGTAGATATTGATAATAAATTTACAGAGGAAGTTGTGCCACCCACAGCACCAGGCAGACAACCTGAAAAGAAATCTAAATATATTATCAATGTAAACATGAATAGGTTGGATGCAAGTATTCCGGAAAGAAAAACCTTAGAAAAGATAGCTGAAGAATATGAAGAACCTCTTGAGGTTGCAAGAAATGTAACTAAATTTGGCTCTAATGGTGAAAATTTAAAAGCACTAGCTGAAGAAACTGGATTACCTTTAGAACAATTATTAAAAGGTGAAGTGGGGAAAGTATTAGATCCAGTTAATATGTATAGACTTAGGGTTGCTCATGCAGAAGCTCTTAAAGAGGTAACAGATTTAACTGCGGCCATGAAAGATACATCGAAAGCAACACCAGAACTTAAATATGAGTTTGATGTAGCAATCACAAGATATGTTGGCATTTTAGAAAAACTTGTTGGTCAAGCTGCTGAAGCTGGTAGAGTTTTAAAATCATTTGATGTTCCAGTTAAGGCTGAAGATGGCAGAAAAACAAAATTAATTACTAAATATTTCAAAGAAAATAAAGGCCGTTCCGATATTTTAGATGTTATGGCTGATGCTATTTCTAAATTAGATGATCCACAACAAGTAAGTAAATTTTTAAAAGAGGCCTGGAAGCCTTCAACTTTAGACAAAATACAAGAAGCCTGGATTAATGCTTTGCTTTCTGCACCACCAACACACATTGTTAATATGGTTGGTAATGCAAGTAATATTTTATTGTCTGTTGGTGAGCAAGGAACAGCAGCAATATTTGGTTTATTAAGAGGTGCAAAAGAGGCTGATAGATTAACTTTTAAGGAGCTAGGAGCAAGAATGATAGGCAACATTCTTGGTTTTGCAGATGGTTTAAAAGCTGGAGCAAAAGCACTTATTGACGAAGAATATATTACCGATCCATTTTTAAAAGTTGAACTTGCAAGGCAACGAGCTATAGGCGGTATAACAGGAAAAATTGTTAGAATACCAACTAGAGCATTAGCAGCAGAAGATTTGTTTTTTAAGGCAATAAATTACAGACAAGATGTGATGGGGTTAGCTACTAGACAAGCCATCAAAGAAGGTAAACAAGGATTAAATGCTGTTAGGCAAAGAGTAAAAGAGATTTTAGATAACCCAATGGACGAACTTCCAGACTTGGATTTAAAAGCTACTGATTATGCAAGATATCAAACTTACACAAATCCATTAGGAAAATTTGGTCAATCGTTACAAAATCAATTATCAGAACCACATTTTAAAGTATTAAGGTTTATAGCTCCATTTATTAGAACACCAGTCAATATTGTTAAATATGCTGGAGAAAGAACACCACTAGGATTTATTTTTAAAAGGTACAAAGATGCTATTGAGGCTGGTGGAGCAGAGGCAGATATAGCAAAAGCAAAAATAGCATTTACTGGTGGAGTCATGTCGGTTCTTGGTTTATATGCTTCGCAAGGCTTAATTACAGGAAGAGGACCTGAAGATGTTAGAGAGAGGGCAGTATTAAGAGAAACGGGGTGGCAAGAATATTCAATTAAAGTTGGTGATGAATATATTTCATATCAAAGGTTTGAGCCTTTTGGTATTTTGCTTGGCCTTACAGCAGACTTTGTAACTGCAAGTCAAATGATTGGAGATAATGTATTAGTGTCTGAGGGAGAAGAACAAAAATCACAAGACACAGAGTTGCAAGAGGAATTAAGTAAAGTAGGAGCATATCTAATAGCTTCATTTGCAGATAATATTACAAATAAAACTTACCTTAGAGGTGTTTCCGATGTTATTAAGGCAATAGATGATCCTGAAAGATATGGCCCAACATATTTGAATAACTTCTTGTCTAGTCCGATTCCAAATGTATCTGGCTACATAAGAAGAATGGATGATCCTTATGTTAGAGATGTAAGAGGTTTAACTGATGCACTTATGAACAAAATTCCAGGTATATCAGTAAATCTTCCTACAAGAAGAAATATATTTGGAGAACCGATAAAGTACACTCCTGGAGCAGCACCAGAAGCTCTTGGAAGATTCGGAGAAGTATTTTCACCAGCAAGAAAAGAACAAATAACTAACGATATTGTCTTTAATGAGCTTTTAGATATTGAATATTATCCAAGCATGCCAAGAAGGACCATTCAGGGAGTAGATTTAAACTCAGACCAATACGAATATATGATGGCACAGCATGTTTTACAAAGGACAAAACAACAAATACTGGATGAAATTCTTTCACCAGGATACAAAGAACTGCCTAAATACCAAAAGAAAAAAATGATTAAAAGGATAATAGAAGGCAACAATGAAATTGCTAGATTTGAAACTTGGTCAAGATATCCAGAACTTCAAGAAAAAATAGAACTAATACAACAAGCAAAACTAGAAGAATAGAATTATGCCAAGGGCCACAGAAAGAGTTGGTCGATCAGGTGAATACCTCACGGCAGCACTCATCTCTTTGGTTTCCGATACTGTCATGGTTGTACCTCATGGATCTGAGGCTGATTTAGTTTTTGAACACAATAACAAACTCTACAAAGTCCAAGTTAAAACTCAATCAAAGATAGAAAAAAGTAGAAAAAATTGGCGTTTTGATATGCGTAGAGGCGCAAATACTAAAAATAGAAACTACAAAGAACAAGCTGTAGATATCTTTGCTTTAGCTTCTTTGCCTCATAGAAATGTAGTTTTTATAAAACCTATGGATCAGAACCAATTAACCATAGCCGATGAACACATGAAGAACAACGATCCTGTTAAGAACCTTAAGGACATATTAGATAATATTTAATTATAAATTTTTTATATCAAATCTAATCTTTTGATCTTCATAATGTTTAGCGGAGTTTATCCCTAGAGATAAAAAATACTCCGCCAACACACGAGGATCTTTCTTGGTTGACTTAGCAAAGTCTTTCAAAGAATGAACAAGATACTTGTTTAAGTACAGAGCTTGCCCGTTCTTTCTTTCGTTTTCGATACTATCGTCAAAGTCAAAAAAGTTGCTCATAATTACTCCTATATGGAGATTTCCTTGGTGTACTTACCTAACTTGTTACCGTTTTTATCACACCCATGAACCATCTCTAGCTCAAGTTCAATATAATGTTTGGCCTTTAACAAGTCTTGAACATTATTTTCCTTATCTCTGGTAATAAGTTTTATAACATTACCTAGACACCAACCAATATTGTTAGCCAATATATATTCAATCGGCTGTATTTTGGTTCTTCTATTGTAATGATCGCCACCTACTTGGTTTCTTGAGGCAAGCATATCAATCTCTTGATCCCACTCTGTACCCTTTCTGGCTTCATCCCATTCCCTTTTTGTAGCATTATCAATCGACATTAAATCTCCTATATTAAATTAATAAATTTATACCATTCTAGGTATTCTTGATGTATTATAAGCATTAATTACGAAAAAAGGGAATTCAATGGAAATAAAAGACCAAAAAGATTTTGACATATCAAACACGATAGATGCGGAAGAACTCGCTAAAAGGTGGGGTGTAACTAAGAAAACTATTGATAACAGAAGGCTCAAAGGTGAGAGGCCTAATCATTGGAAGATTACAGGCAAGATTTACTATGACCTTGATGATGTTATAAATTACGAAAAAGAGTCTTACATTTCCAGTAATGCCTAGTAAACACGCTTTATTATCACCATCAGCTTCGGACAAGTGGACGAGATGTCCAGGTATGCCTAAGTTAGCTGCACAAGTACCCTATCAGGTATCTATACCAGCAGTTACAGGTACATTGGTCCACCAAATAAGTGAGATCATAATGAAGGATAGACTAGATGGTGACATAACATTAGAGGATTATTGGCTTGGTAAAGTAGAGAGTGTTGAAGATTTCGAGATTGAGATAGATCAAGAAATGATTGATTGTGCTAGAACCTATACAGAGTATGTGCAAGCAAAAGCAAAAGAGCTTGACGGCAAACTATTGATTGAAGAACAAGTATCAATAGATGAAATTACAGATAGTTGTTGGGGAACAGCAGATGCGATTATCTTGGCTAAAGATAAGATATGTGTCATTGATTTAAAGTCTGGCAAATGGCCTGTAAAGCCTGAAAACAATTATCAGCTAATGATTTATGGGCTTGGTGCGTTGTCCAGATACGGAGATACAGACACCAAGATTGAACTAACAATAGTCCAACCACGAGGCGTTAAGAAGGAAAAGGCTGTTAAGACATGGGAAACCACAGCAGAAAACCTTGTGAATTGGGGATACGATTTCTTAAAACCACGGGCGGAAGCCTGTTTTGAGGAAAGCCCTGGATATGTATTCGGGGATCATTGCAAATTCTGCAATGGACGCAGTCTTTGTGAAACTTATAAATTAAATATGGGAGAAAAATAATGTCCGATAATAATGAAGAACTTACCTTTAGCTTTTCCGATGACGGCAAAGAGTACAAGGTAGATGATTTGTCTGATGAACATAAACTTATTTATAACAAGGTTATGTTAATCAATAGACAAAAGAATGAGATTGTTAGCAATGCAAACTTTGAGGTTGAGAAGCTAGACATTCTTGCAAAACATTACAGCGATCTACTTAAAGAAGCTGTAGAAGGTGATGATAAAAAGGTTGAGGTGGTCAAATGAGCCTAGCTGATATTAGAACTAAATCAAAACAGAAACCGCCAAGACTTGTTGTCTATGGTGGTGCTGGTATTGGTAAAACAACCTTTGGATCAACAATGCCTAAACCTATCTTCATACTTACAGAAGATGGTATGGGTACGATTGAAGCACCTCAGTTTCCTTTATGTAAATCTTTTGAAGATGCTATGGGTTATCTAAAAGATTTGGTAGAGGAAGATCACGATTACAAAACCGTTGTTGTAGATTCACTTGATTGGTTAGAGCCACTAATATGGGATCAAGCCTGTCAAGACAATGGTTGGAGATCCATTGAGCAACCTGGTTATGGTAAAGGTTATGTAGAAGTATTAAAGTATTGGCGACAATATTTAGATTTGCTTAACACTCTTAGAGAGGATAAAGGCATGATTACTTTGCAGATTGCTCATAATCAAATCAAAAGGTTTGAATCGCCCGAGATTGAGGCATTTGATCGCCATGAATTAAAACTGCACCGTAAGGCTGCGGATTTAGTTTTAGAGAACAGCGATTGTTGTTTCTTTGCCAACTATAAACTTGGTACTGTTAAAGTCCAAGGTAAAGGTGGCACGATGACAACAAAAGCCGTAGCTGGAGATGTTATAGCCTATTGTCGTGAGAAACCTGCGTTTCTTGCGAAGAATAGATATGCACTTCCAGATACTTTACCGTTTGATTGGAAGGAGATTCGATCAGCCATGATAGGCGGTAAAGATGAGTAGAGTTGATGATGTCACTAGAAGCAAAGGTGCTTTGACAACGATAGATGTATTATTATCTACACTTATAGACACTATAAATCCTGATAATAATGATCTTCCGATAGATGGTCTTCATCATCTCATTGCTATTAACCAAGACTGCAAGGATCTCATTAACTACCTTAATGATTACCACAGTTATGATCCAGGATAGGAGAAAATATGGATTTAAGTAAATATAAATCGCAAGTTGACGAATCAAGCCTAGAAACTCTTGAGCCAAGTGTGTATGACTTAGAATACACACAGGATGAAGAGATCACAGGTAGAAATGGTTGGGTTGCTCTAAAAGTTTTATTTAGAGTGGTTGATAAGCCTAACTTCTTGGTTGGTCATACTTTTACCGTTGACCATTCAACAAGCACTTCCGCTATTGAGATCGGTTTACAATCGCTTGATAAACTCGCAAAGGTTTGTGGGTTTCCAGATGGTTTACCCGATGACAGTAGTGATCTAGTGGGATCAAGAGTTAGGGCCAATGTCATTATTGATGACAAGGGTTATCCAGCTATTGATGACGGTAAAGGTAAAGGTTGGCTAGAACCTAAATCTAAGTCAGTAAAATCGGAAAAGAAAGCTGAACCTGAAACTAAAAAAGAATCAGGCGATGAAAACATCCCATTTTAATTTTTTAAGTGTAGATAGGCCTTCCCTATGTGGTTATTGTTTTAACCCCGTAGGCGGCCTACTTACAAAGTTTGAGGATAAATGGTACGGAGCTTGTTGCGTGGAACATCAAAAAGAAATAGTCAAAGGTAATAAATTAAAAAACATTGCTCAAGTTTCTCAGAAAGGTGTTGCGTATGCAAAAGCACAATCAAGGGATAGGTATATAGAAATATCTAAAGATAATAAAAGCTGGGCGTTGCGTGATTGGACAGAGGAAGATCGCATGAATTTTTTTAATAAGATAATTCGTGAGTATCTTAATTATGCAAATGAGCAAGCAAGGAACGGGGTAGATGGATCTCAAGAAATATAAAGAACGATACGGATTAGTAAAAGACAATAATTATTTAGAAAAAAACAGAGGAAATGAACAAGACCTTATTGCAGAAATGCAAGCGATAGGTTTAAATGTTGGTTTCTTAAACACAACAGGGGACTTAGTTCGAGTTTCCGTTACAGCTACTTCAGGAGTTAGACCAGACAAAGGCAATGAAAAATCGGGTTGGTATGTTATTAATGTTGTCGATAATCACATATTCGCAAATTACGGAAATTGGAGAACGGGGGAGGAGTTTAAATGGAGTTCAGCTGCGGTCAACAAACTTACACCAGATCAAAGACAAGATTTACAAGCCAAAATAAAGCAAGCCCAAGAAGAGGCAAGGAAAGAAAAACAAACCAGATATGAGGAAGTTGCAAAGGATTGTGAACAAAGGTTTCAATCTTATTCAGAGGTTATCAAGCATACTTATCTAGAATCTAAACAAATCAAAAGTTATTCTTTAAAGCTACACAATAAAGCATTAGTTGTTCCTATTTACAACACACAAGGCGATCTCAGGTCGTTGCAATACATACAAGAGGACGGTCAAAAGCGTTTCGTTTCTGCTGGAGAAGTTAAAGGTAATCTATTTTTAATCGGCACAGACTTTAAATCATTAGAGAAGATTGATTCGTTGGTTGTGGTCGAAGGTATGGCGACAGGTGCAAGCGTTTATGAGGCGACAGGGTTGCCCGTTGCGTGCGTGTTTTCAGCTAACTTTGGTTATGATGCGGTCAAAAAGTTAAGAGATAAAACCGATGCAAGAATTTATTTAGCGTTTGATAACGATAAAACGAATCTAGGTAGAAAAAAGGCAGAGGATATTTGTTCCAGATTTTTTAATTGTTTTATCAGGATACCGTCTATCGAAGGTGATTTTAATGATCTAGCACAAGAGCAAGGTTTAGATGCAGTTAAGTTAGAGATTAGTAATCTTGGTATCGGTATCAGAAACTTCTCAATCAGACAGTTTGTAGGTGATCCACCGCCAAAGTCTTGGTTGGTTGAAGGTTTATTAGAACGATCCAAGCCAAGCATACTTGCAAGCATAGGTGGTATTGGGAAGAGTATGTTGGCCTTAGATTTAGCAATGAAGGTTAGTCAAGGTCATGGTACTTGGTTGGATAAGCCAATTAAAAGTCCAGGGAACACATTAGTTTTATGTGCAGAGGACGATAGAAACGAAGTCTTTAGAAGGATTAAGGCTCTTGATCCCGATGAAAAGCGTTATGAAACTGAATACGACACTTATGTTTATACCGTTCCAGATGCAGAAAAGCCTTTGATCTTACTCAAAGATGACAATAGAGGTTTAGATTTAACACCAGAGGCACACGAATTAATTGATGAAATCTCTACAATCAAGGATTTATCTTTGGTTGTTATTGATCCTGTGCAATCATTCGTGGCCGCACCGATTACGACAAGCCAAGAGGCTGCTCAGTTGTATTGTCAGTTTTGTTCAAGCATTGCATCTAAATTTAATGCAAGCGTTTTATCTTTACATCACATGGCCAAAACTGCCCTGAATATGCAAGAAGATATTATGAATTTAAGAGCAAGTATCCGTGGATCAAGTTCGTTGGTTGACGGTATGCGTTTAGCGATAGCCATAGGTTTAGCAGATGAAAACACCGTAGAAAATATTTGTGCAGAAGAAGGTTTAGATTTTGATAGAACTAGGGTTGTTAATGCGGGAGTAGTTAAGTCTAACTCTAGCGAAGTCGATATGTCGCCAATGACATTGATTAGGAGAAATGCCGTGTTAGAGGTATTTCATAACAAAGATATAGAGTGGGATTATTAAGGAGATACTATGGTTAATTATCCATGTGGCTGGTTTGATCCAGAACAATTACCAAAAAAATGATGAAACATAAACAAATATTAAAGTTAGTGGTCTATACCGATAAGGACATTATGAGTGAGAACTTTGATGAACAGCTTAGAGTTATCCAAAAGGCCATGAAGGAAAACAAATTTCATATTGAAATGATTAATCCACCGAAGGAGAAAGACGAATGAATCCATATAAGATTCCAACACCAGCACTTATAAGTTTTAGCGGTGGAAGGACATCTGGATTCATGTTGTGGAATATTATTAATGCCTACGGTGGCAAACTTCCAAACGATATTTACATTGTCTTTGCTAATACAGGGAAGGAAGCACCAGAAACATTAGATTTTGTAAATGAGGTTGCGGAAAAGTGGAATGTTCATGTTGATTGGTTGGAGTTAGAGATAGCTAGTGAAAGGCCGATATGGAGAACAAAGATTGTAGATTATAAGACCGCTAGTCGTAATGGAGAGCCTTTTGATATGTTGATAAAGAAGCAACCGTTTTTACCAAATCCTTCTATGAGGTTTTGTACTTCTGAACTAAAAATAAATGTAATGAAGCGTTTTATGGTGAATGAGGGTTTTAATGAATGGTTTAATGTTGTTGGTTTAAGATATGACGAGCCAAGAAGGGTTGCAACGGCTAGAAATCAAAAGAATAACAAATGGGAAACAATAGCACCTATGTCTGAAGCAAAACATACTTTAGAAGATGTTGTTGCATTTTGGGATAAACATAACTTTGATTTAAATTTAAAAGGTTATGGCGGAAAAACACCTGCTGGAAACTGTGATCTATGTTTTTTAAAAGGTATGAACACTACGATTAAGATATTACGGGAAAGGCCACACATGGCGGATTGGTGGATAGCCAAGGAAAAAGAAGTGGGTGCAAACTTTCGCAAAGATAGGCCAGGATACATTGAATTATTAGAAATTAGTAAACAACCAAAAGCACCAGAGTTATTTGATGATGACGATCAAATGACTTGCTTTTGCCATGATTAATAAGGGAGATAAATAATGGATGCACTAGATAAAATAAATAAAGAGTTAGATTGGATTCAAAGATTAAACGATCTAATAAAGGAAAGGCTAGAGGATTGTAAGAAAAGACTAGCAGAGATTGAAAAGGAATAATCATGTTAAAGATATACGCAGATAAACAAGAACGACAGCTCTTAGTCGATGCGCTGGCAGAGTTTGGTAAACCATTAGTCAATAAACAAAAGCCTACAAGAGATGACCAAAAGAAGATTCATTCCATTGAAAAGCTGATCCAACAAATCCATTGGGGAAGGGAGTTTGAAGATGAGTAAAGGCTCAAAACCCCGTCCCTTTGATAAGTCTAAGTTTGATACTAACTTCGATAAAATCTTTGGTAAA
>Ga0208666_1000188_pt1 | contig 30329 bp, 46 predicted proteins | sample 5B_taG_FD_184078 | JGI IMG/M metagenome (GOLD analysis project Ga0208666, IMG submission 184078) | Marine viral communities from the Subarctic Pacific Ocean - 5B_ETSP_OMZ_AT15132_CsCl metaG (SPAdes) (version 2) | ecosystem: Environmental > Aquatic > Marine > Oceanic | place: Pacific Ocean...
ATGGAATATTTATTTGAACCACCAATACCAAAACCGGGATTTACTTCCTTATTTTCTAATGCTACTAAATCAGATTTTTTATATAGTTTATTCGCACTCATCATTTTTCTACAAAAACTTCTTTTAGTTCCTGATTTATTAGTAAGTGAAGAATCTCTATCGTATTTATATCTTACTTTAAAAAATTTACTAACCTTTTTACTCCAACCATCTTGGTCATCTAATCCATCTCTATCAGATTTAGGTACCGTTGCAAGTTCTACTTTTCCTATTTCGTTTAATTCATTTTCAAAATCAAAATCTTGATGCTCATCACCTACCATTTCTTCATCCAATAAAGTATAACCTTCAGGCTCGTCTTCTCCAAATTCTTTAATAAATTTTGATAATTCTGTAGCTTCAGAATGGTCTTTACAAGCCATATAAGCCGTTTTACCGTCTAATTCATGTTCGTGATACCCTTCACACCCTAAAGTCTTTGCGTGAGCTTCAGCTTCTTCTATGGTACTAAAAACAGGCTTTCCGTCTACCATTCCAACTTTGCTAAAATCTTCTCTTACTTCAACGTCTAATGGCTCTAGTCCTAATTCATTTCTTATTTCTTCTTCAGTCATTACTCCTTTTAAGTCTTCAGATGTAAATTCTAGAGTTATTGGTTTAAGTTGTACGAAGTTTACAGGCATATCCATTAGATTAACTTGGAATATTTTCCTTAACTGTTTTACCAAATGGTCTTGGAATGGTTTTACAACAGTATTTAAATAGAAATTTCCACTTGAGTTAAGTTCATCTACATTTGAACCTAAACCTGTATCATTTTTAATTCCCATTAACATTGGACTAGTTACACGGTGTCCACTCAAAATATTTTGGGTGAGCAGTTCTTGCAATGCCAAATATTGCTTATCCAAATCTGATGGGCTTATAGATTGTATTTCAGGAGTTCTAGTTTTATCGTCACTAAATGTGAGTACGAAATTACCCGCATTTTTCTGACCAGTAAATTTGTCAGTAATACTTTGTTCTATCTGACGACGTTCTTCAGCGGTTGGAATCCCGTTTGAAAAATTAACCATAAAAGAACCCGAAAAACCGCTACTTATGTTGTTGAGATGATATTCGCTGATTCTACCATCTATAAGTGCCCAGTTAGAACAAGAGACCCAATCTGGAGTATAATAACTGTTCATATTCGGGGAATACAAACCTGAATACATAATTTGATTAGCACAACTTCTATCGTTTGCATTAAAAGCAGAAACGTAATAAGGTTTGTTTTGTCTAGTATTTGACCAATCTGCTGAAATATAATAACCTGTAGTTTTTCCAAAAGCATCAGGTCTAGCACAACGTATTTTAGAAACATCCACGTGATAAATTTCTGCAATTTGCGTCCTGTCCTTAGACCACACAATGTTGATTGCGAACGCTCCCTGTAATTTAAAGTCAAAAGCTAATTTCTTTATAACTTCGTGTAGGCTTTCATTACTGTTAGCTCTATTCATAAAGTTCTGCAGCTTTATTTTAGCTTCCATATCCCTATCATCTTCATCTTCTATGATAAGGTTTTCTCCTGCAATCATTTCCGAAGTAGAATTGACAATCGCAGCAGTTATTGAACTAGAATAATAAAGGTCTATCAGGAACTGAGGGTAGAGGTTTCTCCACTCGCCATTAGCATCGCCGTACTCAATATAGTCTTTTCCACGTACTTCCTGAATTACAGGAGCTGTGCTCGTTTCCAAATTGATGTTGATTATGTTATCTTTCATATTTTATTTTTTATAGAGTTGACAACCTATTACCTACATTTGTTGACAAGGTATCATTTGCTGAAGAGTAAATCTGTATTTCTCTTATTGTTCCATCAAATGGATTTTGATTTGTTTTTCTTACACCTATTGAATCAATATTAGCTGTTCCTGTCATAGCTGCTGAAGATGCTTGTAACACGCCATTCCAATATAATTTTAAATCACCACTACCACCTGTTCTTGTTATTACCATATAAGACTCACTTTCTAATAAACTTCCGCTGTCTAATTGGAGGTCTACTCTTGTCTGATTATCTATTCTAACAGCAATTTTATTGTTTGAAAATACTTTAACTAACTCGCCATCTTCTGTATTATCACCAACGATTATTCCACCTGTTGCTGCTATATTTAATCTTACACCTATTGTAAAGTCATTTGGTAACGTTATTTCGTCTCCAGATACAGAAAGAAAACTAGGTGCTGAAGGGTCAAAAGTTAGAACACCTGCTGAAAATGCAGGTTGATTTGCTGCTGTACCTTGAAGCATATCTAGCCCTTTAGTACCTGAATCGCGCCACGCCCTAACATCAGAACCTGTTAATCCAATTCCTGTGTTAAATTTATACCAAGATACTAGACTTGACTCTAAAATAGGTGACCACTCATTACTTCTTCTACCAATAGTAACTAAGCTCAATGCTTGTTTTAGTGCTAACATATTTTATGTTGTTATACCTTCGTAGTAACCGATACCAACACCACTCGTGAGGGTAATTGCCGTCACGTTCATAAAAAGAGTTGTCCCCGCTGGTAGTGTCGTTTGTAAAGCTGCTTCACCTGTTGCGTCTGCTACTGTTATAGCACTTACTACACTAGTCACAGGAAAGTAAACACAATACCAATCTTTACTTGTTTGAGCTGCCGTAGTAAAAATTTCTGTGCTACCATTTTTCCCTAATTGCTCTGTTAAAAGCTGTTGTACATTTTCTATTGCCATTTTTTATTTTATTTTATTGTCCGTAATATATATAATTTGTAGATGCAGGAGCTTCACGTTGTGTATATTGAACTTGCTCTGTTCCTGCTTTATCTGTCATATTTAAAATTCCTTTTGTAACTATTCCTTGTACTATACCATTTGCGTTGCTTACAGGTAGTATTGTGGTTTCCGTAGCAGGTGCAGTAGTTTCAGTTAATGTCGGAGTACCTATCCAACTTACTTCATAAACTTCATATTTGTAATGACCTGAAGGAATTAACTTAACTTGATGTAAATACATATCAGGAGTTGCACTATATTTAATACTTAAATGTGTAGTTCTTGGATATACACTTATTACTTCAGGATAAACATAATAAATAGAACCATCCATATCATTAGTTATCTTAAAAAGATATCTCAACTTACTTGTAACAACTGAAGTGTCAATACGATTATCTTCTGTTGTAATGTAAGCTGAAAAAGTGGTTTCTGTTGTTCCTTGTATCATTATACTATATAATAGAAAAACTTTGATTCTGTTTGGATTAAAAAAGAAAAGAGGGCTAAAAAGCCCCCTAAACTAAGAATATATGAAAACTACTAATTATTTTAAGAAGTTGTTGGGAAATCTCCTGCTTCATTAATAAATCCACTTTGGTCCCAAGGAATTGTAGTATAATCTTCTAACATTGCAAATGGTAATGGTTCTAAACCGCTGAAGGTCAACGTATATCCGTTTCTGTCTCCGAATGCCGCGCCACTATCCATAGTACCTGTATTTAATTCCATTCCATTAGACATTCCTAATGCTATAAATACATCATGTCCATTAGCTAGTTGTTGATTAAGTTGTGCAAAAATTCTTACTTTACTTTTTCCTAAAAGTTTAATTTCATTTTGGTCTTCTTTCGTTAGTCTGTTAAGAATAACGTTTACGCTTGGAGTGTAAAAAATACTTCCATTTTCGGTAGAGCCTGTAATAGTGTCTGTCACACTAGCTACTCCAAGAGGTGTTACATATTCATAAATAGTACTACCATTCCAATCTATTGCGTCAATTTCTAAAGGGTGTGTTGCGTCATAAGTATAAGAAACATTTGAATCATATACAGAGAAAAATATTTTTTTTACGCCCCCTGATATGCGGTTGCAGTCGAGACCTCTTCCGCGTGTTAAAGCTGTACATGCCATATTATTTTATGTTTTAAGGGTTAAAAGATGGAGGGTTTTGACACCCTCCTTCTCTGTTTTTATATTATTACGCCTGTCTTACGATATCAGCTCCTACTCCAGTTTGAACACCTGCTGAGTAACGAGCAACTAATCTCATGTTATCACTCCCGTCCAAAGCAGCCATATCCATTAAAGTAATTCTCGTTGCATCCGAAATTAGGTCAGTTCCGAAAAATAAGTTAGATTTTTGAGCTATTACTAATTCGTTCTCTGCCATTCCGTTACAAACAGCAATTTTATACCCTTCAAACATTGGTACGTAATCTCCATTCATATTGTAAGCATTTACATATCCTAAAGTAGATACTGCTGAAATGTAGTATTGGTAAGTTCTTTGACTCATATAGATGTGTAAATCTTCTTTACCTAAAGTTGAAGTTGGTATAGAAGCTACTGCACCTTGTAATTCAGCAATAATAGTTCCTGCAGTATAAGCACCTCCTGCTGCATCTTGAACAACTGTTCCATCAACTCCAGGAAGTAATAAACCAGTTACTGCTCCTAAGAAACCATTAAATTTCCCCGCTACATCAGTTCCTGTCCAAATTGAATTTTCAGTTGCTTCTGCTATAATATCACCCATGTAAGAGATAACATAATCATCAAAAGATGCTGGAGGTGGTGCACCTGCTCCTGCTCTCATTTGTAACGCCTCCCATGAATCCAAAAGCGTAGATTTACACAAATCCAAATTGATTTGTAGATTTTTTGGTTCCAAAACCTTTTCGGTTAAAGCAAGAGTTCCTGCTCCATTAAAGTTGCACGTTGCATCCGCAACCACTCCTGAACCCGCCATTTGTTGGATATTAGATTTAAATTTCACGTTTTCTATCATAGTAAGATAGTCTAACGAGTTTGATGCTTTTAAAGCCGCAGAAATATAAAATCCTGCCGCCTTACCCGCAAAGTTTGATGTTGTAGTAAACGCCATTTTTTTTTGTTTTTTTAGTTATTAATATTTATTTAAGTTGTATAAGAATTTCTCCTGACTAGTCATTCTTTTGAAATCCTGTGCAGTTGGAGTTGGTCTTTCCGAACTAAATTTATTTGTATTTATTGGAGACTCAGCAGGAGTTTCTGCTAATTCTGTTTTTAATTTTTCGTTTTCAGCTTTTAATTTTTCTAACTCATCTTCTGCTGAAAATTCAACTACTTCTGTAGTTTTTATTGATTTTGGATTTGTTGAAGGCTCTTCAGTTGCTTCAGACATTTCTTCAACCTCGTCATCACCACCTACTTTATCTCTTTTAAGGTCAGCAACGGCATCTTCTAAGTTTTGGATACGCTTTTCCATACCTTCCCAATCTCCAACATCTGCATATTTTTTTTCTTCTTCATCTTCAGGAGCTAATTCAACTGCTTCTTCTGATAATTCTTCTTCAGCAGTTTCAGATTCTTCCGTTTCGGATTCTATAACTTCAGCAACAATCCCTTCCTCTTCTACCCTGAAAGAAACCCCAGTATCCGTTTTATAAGTACCGACAGGTAATAATATAGTCGTGCCATCTTCCGTTAATACCGAAATATCAACCCCAGCCTCTAGCTCTTCTGCTGTACTTACGAAAATAGTTCCATCTTCGCTTTTTGACTGCCAAGCTAACGTAACTTCTTTTTCTTTGTTGTCAAGACCAAGAGCTACTAAAATTTGTTCTTTTAAATCCATAATAGTTTTTTGTTAGTGTGAGTTTGTTATATAATAGAAATATTTTCTATACGTTTGATTTTGTGATTATTTCATTCAAAGCCTTCAGTATTTCTTCATTAGTTGGCTCTTGTTTTTGCATAGACTCAAATTTATTAGTAAAGTAACCTTCTATAGATAAGCCCTTCAATTCCCCTGCCTTAATTTTTTGCCAAAGTTCTTCATTTTCTATTTTCATTTTTACCATCCACGTTCCTTTTGGAAGTGAATAGCCATACAAAGTACTTTTATCTGTTTTAGTGTCTTCTATAATCCAAGACTCAACTGTTAAAACACCTGACACCCTATCTTGATGCTCATAGGTAGCTTTGTGATGATTGTTATGTTTTAAATAAAGTTCACTGGCTTTTCGCACCGTATCAGGACTAAAATAGACGTAGTAGTCTGAATCCGTATTCGGGTCATAACGAAAGATTTGCTTGTTAGGAATTAAAGCGGGAGAAACTAACATACGCTTTTCTTCATCTATTTTAGCAAAAGTCAAGTTGTTTTTCTCTTTTCCAAAGAATACAAAGTCTTGTTCTATTGCAGGTGATGATACTAAACTAATAGCATCTATTGCTAACTCTTGTGAGCTATCATCTATTACTAATTCTACTATTTTAGTTTCCATATTTAAAATGATTGACTAGGTCTTTGTGGTATGTTAACTCCATTATATGCTTTTTCAATAACATTATCAAAAGATTTTCCTTGAGCAGCTAATCTTTTAAAATCTGCTAAACCAGGAACATCTACACCCATATCCTTTGCAACAGTTGTTAATTCATTAGAAATTTTATCTAATTCTGCTACTGCATCTTTTAATTTTTGAGAAGTCATAAATAAATCTCTTTTTTCTTCTCCAACAGCAGTTGAGGCGTTATCGAATTTTTTCAATTCTGTTTCTATATCCTTTCTCATTCCATTAATAACCTTTACTACATCATTAGCTCTTCCTGAAAATTTAGTCAAATCAGCTATTTGGTCTTGTGCTTTTTTTATTTCAGCTTTGACTCTTTCACTTATTTTTTGTCCATCTTGAAGAATACCTAGTTCTACTTTTTTAACTTCTGAACTTAAGTTAAATTCTTTTAATTCTTTTGCGTATTCTTCATACGTTTTTTTCCCTAGTGGTGTTGGTCTCATTTTATTATATTTTTTAGGATTAGCTTTTTCACAGGCTTCTTTAGTGGCGTATTTACACTCACCAGTGTTCCCCCATTTATAGTTTTCGTCTTTACATTTTTTACACGGCATATTATATAATAGATTTTTAGTTAGTTTGTTTGATTTTTAAATTGTAGCTCTACGTCTTATGTCAGCCAATTGGTTTTGGCTCGATGTCATTTCGTCGGTTACGACAAACGCCTTGATAGGTTCTGGGGCTTCTAGTCCACCAATACTAAAGTCACCTGACATCATTTGTGGTGCTGGTGGTTGCGTTTCAGCTGTAGCAGGTGCTGATATACTTCCACCTCCTCCTCCTCCACCTCCTGCTGATGCGATAGCTTGAACATTCTTTAAACCACTGGCAATTGCTGCTGCTGCTGCAATACCACCAAGAACAGGACCAACTACTTGAATACCTGCCATTGCTTTAAAAGAAGATTGTGCTGCTGCGTATGTATCAATAGTAGCTTGAACGATAGCTGCTGCTTTTCCTGCTGCTGTTGTTTCTCCTAATACCGTAGATAGATTCCCTGCTGTTTCTGCTGCTATATTCATTTTTTCATCAGCAGTCATCTCAGCCCATTTAATTTCATTTTTAGAAAGTTCTTCAATAGACCTTACTTCTTCTTTTTGATAGCCTTTTATGATATCACCTCTTTCTTTTTCATATTGTTCAGTAATAGCAGCAGTATCTGCTCCTGCTTTTCTAGCCATTTCTAATTTTAATTCATACGCTCTTTCTAGTTCGGTTAATTCTAAAGCTAATCCTTCTAATCCTGCTAGAAGAACCTCATTTTGTACTTCTCCTAATTCTTTTTCTAACGATACTTGGTTTGTAAGCTGTTCTGACATAAAACCTGCAATTTGTGCCTTAATTGCATCTTGCTCATTTAACGCTTCTTGAAGTTTTATTTTATTTTCATCACTTGCATTTATATCTTTTTGTGCTTGTGCATAATCTACTGCTGCTTGTGCATTAGCTAACATTAGCTTTTCTTGGTCTTCTAATATAGTTTTTAATTTTTCATTAGCTGTAATTCTTTCAGCAAAAGTCTTAGTTTCATCATCTCTAATTTGCCTTTGCAATTCAGCTTCTCTATCTTTCTGTTCTATGATACCTTGATTTGTTACAGCTGCTAATTCCGCTGCCTTTCTCAATTCAATTGTTGCTTTAGCACTTTCAAATGTTTCTGTTGCGTAATCCTTAATTTTCCCTGCCGCATTAGTCATAGTGGTTGCAAGTTTATCTACACTATTGTCAACCCCTGTCCAAATGTCTATACTTTCTTTTCCTGCATCTTTTACACTATCAAATGCTGCACCAAATTCTCCCTCCATTAAATGACCTAGAGCTTTTCCTAAATGTCCAAAAGTATCTAATAGACTATTAAACCTTTCAATCAGATTGTCTTTAATAGCTGTTCCAAAATCTTTTACGCTTTGTGTTGGGTCTTCAAATATTGACTTAAAAAATCCTGTTATTTTACCTATATTGCTCTCTATAAAACCAAATAAATCATTGAATGCTATACTTAGACTTTCCATAGCAACATCAAGAGCATCTACTACTCTTTGATTTTTTCCTAATATTTCTTGGAATGCTTCAAACGCTTTATTCAATAAAAATATAAAGCCTGTTGCTGTTGCTAAAGTCTTAAAACCTACAGTTAGTTTTTTAACTCCACTTACTGATTTTTCACTTGCATCACCAACATTTTCAGTTTCTTTTGCCAAACCTTTTGTTTCTTCTTTCGCACCTTTTACAGATTGAGCCATTTCATCAGTATCTTTAGTTACTGATTTTATGTTTGACTTAACTTCCATTTCTAAAACCTCTTTTGCCATATCTTTATTTCTTTATAAATTCTAAAATAATGTCTATCTTTCTTTTTATCTCGTTCATATCTTCTGCGTTCTTTTCGTGATACCGAGAAAATTGGTTTTTTACTTCATATAAACTAAATACTAAAAACCTGTACAAAGCATACAATGCTCCTAATAATAATACTAATGGTAATCCATATCCTTCTATTAATGCTAGTATATCTGCCATTGTTATAAAGTTACGTTTGTTTTTATTTGTGTCATTCTAATTGTCGATGCCCATTCTAACGTCATATCTGCTTTGCCTGTTACTGTTTGTAAAAAGTATGTTCCTGACACTGAATTTACAGGACTCCAACTACCTGTTGACCCTGAATCAGCAGGTGATGTTCTACTCCTGTCAATACTAAGTGTTCCTGATTTATTTATAACTACACCCCTTTCAACCCAAGATTTGAAATCTCCGACTGCTCCTGCTCCTGCTGAACCACCTACTCTTACTGCTAAAGTTTCTGATTGAAAATATATAGCTGTATTTTCAGGTACTACAAAATAACTGTCATAAGGATTATTAGTAGTGGTGGCTGAATCAGCTACAGGCACTCTATTATTAAGATACGCATTGGTTGTAGTTCCATCTGTTGTTGTAACTCCATACATAAAAGTCATTGTTTGCCTATTAGCTACATTATTGGTAATATCACTATTTAGGCTGTTACCCCCTAAGACAATTGAGTTATTAGCTGTAGCCTCACCTGAAGTACCATAAACACTAGCATTGTTAACGTATTCTGAAATAGAATTATTTGTACCTACTATTGTATTGTTTCTTGAAGAACCTATTATTGTATTTTCTGAGCCTACAATTTGACAATTAGAAGTTCCTGAACCTGCAAAATTCTCTTGCCCTGATATTAGATTTGTTTCATTTCTAAAGCCTTTTTCTAATAATGGGTTTGGTGTAAAAGCCCTACAAGTTCCTGTAGCCTTATGCCAAGTAAATCCATACGCTTCACATAAAGTCTGATTAGCCCCCACGGTGGTTGGCTCTGAACCTATTGGGCTTGAAGTAAAAACAACTATTCCTGCATCAGTAACTCTAACAGGTCTGGCTGTTGTGTTTGCTCTAAAAGCAGGACTTGTTGGGGGGAATGCCATATTATATAAAATTTAAAAGGATTAATTCAACCGTAGACAAATCGTTAGGTTTGTAGTCTATTCTATTACATCTATAAGCTCTGTTCTTAATCATTATATGGTCATTAAATTTAAATGCTGCAATATCTGCACCTGTCAGCTTAATTTTTAATGTAATAACTTTAGTGTTAGGGTTGTAAAGTTCAAAGTAATACGGAGCCCAATATAAATTAAATAAATTGTTTGCTGTAGGTGTCCAAGTTGGAGGTATTAAAGGACAAATACCAAAGTTTATATCTGGCGAAGTGAATGTGGGTGCAAAAGTGCTTGTATGAAAAGTATGACTAAATTGTAAGTATGAATCTTGAGCTGTTACAGCCGACCCCCCATTTTGAGCAGGTACATAATAAGTAAGTGAATTGAAATCTTTTCTGCCATTGTTAAACATAATTCTTGGTAAGTTGTCAATACCTTCAGTAAGACCCTCATCATTAAGCCCATAGACAGCAGGCGTTACAAGTTCTTGGTATTGTGGCATTAATGGTTTCATAACTGAAGCAGCAAAAGGTTCAGCTACTATTTCTTCTGTGCCTGACAAAAGATTCAAATCAGGTTCTGTTGCTTCTTTACTTCCATATAAAAATCCTGCTGAATCTCTTTTGTAAATCCTAAAGGCTGCATCATCTTCATCTTCTGCATACCTAAATACCATATTTTTAGAGAGGTCTGATAAAATTTCTGACTTTATAGTTGATTCATCTATTTTGTCTGTCCAATCTTTAGTGATATTTCTAGCTGATAATGTTTTGCCTTTACTTATATTTTGGAATATCTCTTCATAAGTTTCAAAAATTATATTATCAGGGTCATCAGGGTCAGGAATTGCTACGAGATTAAACATAGTCATCAATCCTTTTAAGAACTGCCATTGGTTAATATCTGCTCTTGCTGAATCTAAAAGAGTATATACTTGTGATGCTTCATTTGAATAGGTAACATTTAGGTAACTATTAGTTCCATCAGACTCTTTTATTTTTGAATTACTATTATAAGTAGTTGCTTCAAGGGCTATGTATTCATTTGCTTGTAATACTGTTGAAAAAGTCCCTATAAGTGTACCGCTTCCACCTGGACTTATTTCAGGTCTTTCTTCATCAAATACTTCTAATACGACCCCTAGTTGATTAAATTTACAGACCCTCATTGTTGCACTCCAATTATTTATAGTTGCTGTACTCATTAATTGTATTCTGTAACTAACATCTACAGCTAGGTTATTTACATCAGAAACAAATCTATAAAGTGAGTTGTTCCATAAATCATCATTACTTGTACCATTAACTTGACTCAATCTTATTGTTGACCAAGAAGGGTGTTGAGCTATAATGTGGGCATTCAAACTACTTTTTCTATTACAAGCGTCCATTCTGATAGGTGCTGCTCCTGTTGGTTCTGCACCCCAATTAAAATCTATATAAAGATGCTTCCAATCATTAGAATCAAATACTGAAGATGTATAAGTAAATTCTGAATCTTGAAAAATTCTGCTAATCAAATAAGGTATGTTTATCCAAGGTCTAAATGCTTGTTCTAAATTCACAAGTCTAGGGTTTCCTGCTGTACCATAATTTCCATTATCTACAGGCATCTGATGATTCCAATCTACAAAAGGATATTTTAGCGTTCTGTGTGAAAGCCTATAACCTGAAGTGTTTGAATTAGTAAAAGTAATTCCTGCGCCACCTGTATTCCAACTATTACGAATATTAGTCCAAGTATAATCGTGTTCTAACTCTTCAAACCCTAAGTCAGAAAAAGTCCTATCTTTTAATGAATCTGCTAAAGCTGTTACTTCAGAGTAAATATTTACATTATAACTTATTTCACCATCTTTTTCTGAGATATCTAACATTCTCAAAAAGCCTTCAAATATTATGATTCCATCCTGTTTTAGTGTAGCGTGAGTTCTCCGTAAAGGATTAAAATTAGTGCCACTTACATATCTTGTTATCTCAAATATATTATCAAAGATTTTATTGTTTCTTTTTGTAGCAGGAAGGTTAAAAGCCTTAGAATATGATTGCACGCTTTCTGCTGCATTTTTAAAATTATCTGCACTAAAAGTTAAAGGTATATCTTCATCTTCATATAAGTCAACGATAACAGAGCCATTGCTTGTTTTTAAAGTAGGTGTTGTCGGTTTTCGTTTTACACTTATACAGTTAATTGCTTTTAAATCATTAGGGTCTACATTTACATTATACACCATTATGATTGTGTTATTAACACTAGTTGCTGTAAAATCTCTGGTGATAGTAGTAACATTGGTAGTTGCAACTGAAGCAAATACAAGCGTATTATTTTCATATACAGACATTCTTAAACCTGAACCAAAATTAAATGCTCCTGTAATTTTAAACTCATAAGTTTGACCTACTATAAGCCCTTGTAATTTTTGCATAACACCACTTCCTGCTCCACCTGTACCTCCTTGTAACGTTGTTGTTACGATTGGCGGTGATGTTGCAAGGGAATCAATAGTTGAAGTTGGTCCATAAAATCCATACCATTGAAGAGGAGTCATTCCAATAGCTAACCTATTATTTATAGCATTTACAGCTAATGTGCTATAAGTACCCAAAGTAAGTGATGAATTTGCTGTTGTCCGATTAGTAGCACAAGGACTAGTAACCTCTTCTGGTGCAGGTAGAGTGGGTGGGTTTAGAATACCATCAAACCATTGTGGAAAAACTTGTAATTGAATACTCATTAGATTGTCTGAGTTTTAAGTTCCTTACTCTTTTCTACTTCAAATGTATATTGAACAAGACCATCATTAGCCCTTGTCTTTTTAACTAAGCTTGTAGTTTTTAGTGTTACAGGTGTTACATATTCGTTCATAGTTGGCGCTACGACAGGAGCTGAAAAGAAAAGAGGATAAGTTCTCGTTCCATATCTTTCACGTAATTGATAAACTTCAGGGCTATTTATAAGCTCTTCAAACCATTCTGAATGTTCTTCTGTAACGTAATCTGTATTCATTTTTATTGTTTCAGTTGCATTAACTCTAAAGGTTTTTTTACCTCCCTTGTGACTAGCCCCTGATGGTGTGCTAAATTGCGAGTTCCATTGAATACTAGTTGGGCTATATGTAGTGCTTTTTGTTTTAATAGTTTTAATTGACTTTTGCATAAATGTATAATAGTCCCAAGTACCCCATTGATTTAACCAAGTAAGGCGAATTGGCTCATAACCTTTATGGTCAGCACAAGCAATATTTACTATTTTAGTTTCTGATAATCTATCACCTTCTGCATTATAAGTCTCTACTGTATATGATAAAATATCTGTTCCAACCTTTGTGCTAAATGGTCCATCTATTGCTCTGATATTACCAGGAAATGCCCCAAAATATAACAAGGTGTCTGCTAGTATTGACAAATTTACAGAGGTGTTTCCATCAAAAGCACCATTACCTTTAGTTTTGTCTACTGTTGTTGAATGCACAATAGTACCACCTGCATCATATTCAGGGTAGAATGTAAATTTATAATAACTTACATTATTATAGACAATTGCAGTATTAATATCAAACCCACCTATTTGAACATACGACATAGTACCATAATCATTTGGTCTTGCCCATTGAGTAGTAGGCGAATTGCTTAGAAACTTTCCATAGTTCCCTTTTGCAAAATTTGCATTACTCATTTCAAACTTTTGCATATCATAACCCCCTCCATACTGAGCACCTGTAGTAAGATTAGATGTGAAAAATAATGGGTCATTATTTTTTATATAAGCGTTCATCATAATAAAAAATGATGGAAATGGTGGTGGTGTTATTTGTTGTGTACCAGAACTATCTGTATATTCCACTTGACAATTTATCGTAAAGCCGTGTACAGCATTACTATTTAAACTATACCTATCAATTATATGAATTGGCACAAGTTTCCCTCCATTTCCTTTACCCTTCCAAGTGGAGTTACTTTTGGACATATTATCAGCTCCAACATAACTACTCATAAGGTTACTAAGTTCCATCATTCCAACACCTGCATTATTTGGTGTAGTTTTGAACTGTCCGATTAAATCAACAGTAGCTAAGGTTGTTAAAACCTTATAACCACCAATAGTGAACACATACTTTACATTTAATTCATTTTGTACTGCATCAAGGCAACTATATACATAAATTAGTTCTTGCACTACAGGTATCATTCTTTGCCCTGTAGGTGATTGTATTTTTATTACGTTATATGGCATCTTATGTTATTTTGGTCTGTAAAATGTTGTTAAATAGCTTTCTATATCTTGTTTGAATATTTTTAAGAAATCGTCTTGTAATTTATCATACCATAATCCTAAAGGTTTTTGAAAGAAACTAAGACTTTTAATACCTCTTGTTTTAATCTTTTTGCTAATATAAATAGCTAAACCTGAAATATATCGACCTGTATTTTTATCTCTACCCTTTTTCATTCCGTGTCCTTTTATTCCTTTTTTCTTAATCCACTTAGATAGTATGTCAATGGGTGGTCCTTTAGTTGTATAGCTGTAAGAGCTTTTTCTTGTTTTTCCTTTATAGTCAGTAAAAGATTGTGACTTTTTGTTTCCTGAAACTCCTTCATCTAAATAAGTTCCATAATCATACATATAGAATTTGGTACTAAAGCCATCTGCTGTTTTTTCAACTTCAAACCTGATTGATTTGCCTAAAGCAGTGTTACCCTTTTCAGAATATAAGAGCTTTTCAGAATCGTCTACTACGTTCTGACCAAAGCTTTTTAAGTACCTTTCTATATTGGCTGTATCCATTTAGACAGCCGCTACAAATAGTTCTACATTTATATTGTTTGAAGTTGTTGGTCTTACTTCTAATTTAGCAAGGTCAGCTAATGCACCATAACTTGGTACTGCATCTGCTTCTGCTATCATTACATCTTCTGCTCTTGCTAAGATATGAGAACTAGCTGCAGGTATTAAGATTGTGTAATTAGATGCTGCTCCACCTACACCCAACTCAATATCATATTCTGCTGATAAGTTTGTTACTCTAATGTATCTTACATTTTCTCTATCTATTGCTCCTGCACTATCATAAACGTTCGAAGCAAATGTAGCTATGGTTGTAGTTGCACTATGTGGACAAGTTACTATCCTTTCAAATACATCATTTATACCTGCTACTGTAAGTGTATTACTCCCACCTCTGACTGCGCCATTTAATTCTACTGAATCGCTTATTGTTACTGTTAAGTCTGCCATATTATATTTTTATTGTTATTTTAAAAAACCCTATTATTATTCTATATTTTCCTATTTTAAATTTCATTAGTACGCTGCTCCGTGACTACTAACAGGAATATTACAAGTTTGGAAATCATTCTGAACTAATACACCCATATTAAACACCCACCCACAACAAAGATTATCAAAACGCTCTTGAAATGGCTCTAAGTTAAATTGGTCTTCTGTAAAGTATAGGGGTTCATTAATATCGTCAACCCCTTTTAATGATTGTTGTTTTGAATGTCTAAGCATTCCAATAAAGTCTGTAGCAATTTGTAAAGTTTCACTGTAAACATCTTGCTCATTACTTAAAGTTTTGTAAAGTTTAGAGAAATTAGTTTCTCCTGTATATCTACTATCTGCATTGTTCTTAGTCCAATCAGCTTTTTCATCTACCATATCCATAATGAATATCTGAAAGTTGTAAGTTAGTGTAGCATCGCTTGTCTGTACTGAGATAGGATTAATATGTAGCAATGCAAACTTCTGCATTTTCTCAATATTAATTGACCAAATATCTCCAACTGATGTTGTACTAATATTCTTATGGTACTCTGCCATTCTTAACAAAGTATTAACTACATTATTATAAGTTTTGTTGCTTACCATTTAATTTCATTTTTTGACTTTCATTCAAATCTGTTTCATAACTTAGCCAAGTTAAACATTCTAACAATTTTAGGTTTGTTATCCTTTCTAAGTTTACAATCTGTTCATTACATAATCGGTGCATGACACCGAACCATCCCCACTTCTCTCCTACACTTTCGCTGACGATTGAGTCTTCATTTCCTTCATCTTCTTGGTCAAATATGATTCCGAAATCCCCGACAATACGCTGACGAAACTGTAAAAAAAAACCAGCGCACTTTGCACTTGTTCTGCTGACATCTTTTTCATCTGTTCGGCTCGTATAGTTAAATCTCCTCCATACGCTTCAATAGTATAAACCTCATTTTTCTTTTCAACTACAGGTCTATACAAAACTGCCATAATTTCTGGTAGGTGCTGCTCTACTCCCATTTTTATAAATGTTTCCAAATCGGCATACTCACCAAGAGTAATATCATCCAAATTCGGATGGAATCCATATTCAACTCCTTCTATTTCAATTATCTTTTTTAAAGAACTATTTTGCTCTGCTTGTAACTCTGCTATCTTTTCCATAATAACAGCTACATCTCTAAGACTAAGCTGATTAATCAATTGCTTAGACATATCTGACAAAGTTGCTATTGTTCCTTCTGCTTCTTGTGTCTTACTTCCCGTTTCAAATTCAATTAGTTTAATCCAAGTATCTAGATTTACATCTGACCAATTGTTTATTAATTTGAAACTTTTAATCTTGCCATCCTTCTTGACCTTGACTTTCATATTATATAATAGAAAAAGTTAATATTTAGTTTAAAATTTGTATATTTGCCAAGTTTTCTTCTGTTCTTAAGTTTGGTTAAGGGGTTGTAATGGGCAACCCCTTTTTTTATTGTACATAATACTTACCTGCATTTGGATTATCTAAGTGGTATATTACGTTATATCTTATGCCATCTATTGCATGGTTAAATGAATCTTGATATAATTTCGACCCTTTATCTGCATATACATAGTTATTTAATTCTTTAGCTATGTTTGTTGATTCTGGACTTACTATTAATTCATAATCTTGCATTCTTGTTATACCACTTTCAATAGTTCCTTTCTTGACTGATTTAATATTTACACCTAAATGCTTCAGGTCGGCAATAAGTCTTGGTTCTGCTGAATCTGCTATAATTAATTTATTATCTACTTTATCTAATATAATCTGAGCTAGTTCTTGACTTTTTAAACCATTACGATATATATGTTCTTTAAGATATATCTTTTTATGCTTTTTGTCAATAGCTACTTCTGTAAGTGAGTCAGGGTCTATACTAAAACCGAAATCCATTCCGCAAGATGTCTGTAAATTATCGGGATTAAAATCTCCAAATGACCAACGTTCAAACACAACTCCCTCTGCTTTATCTAACCAACCACCAAGAATTTTGTGAGTGTATTTTTTAAAGTTAGTATGTTTTATGTTCTTAATGCGGTCTAGGAAGCTTTGTGAGAGGTTTTCAATGTTATCTAGGTATGTACTATGAATATAACATATATTGTCTTTAAAGCCATTAAAACCACCCTCTACGCCTTTGCTTTGAAAGAACCTATTGTATATCCAATGTTCTTTAGTAACAGGATTCAATATTAATATAACTCTGTTCTGTATATTCTTTTCTCTAATACTAAGGTCTATTGTATCAAAAGTGTTTTCATCAATAAGCTCTTCAGCTTCATCTAACACCCAACAACTAATACCTTGTAATGATTTTAAACTTGCTGTCTGGTTACCTGCTGATGTTTTTATACCTCTGAATAAAATATCACTTTTGCTTTTTGTGTTTATTACCTCAGCCTTATTAACATAAAAATCATCATCATCATAACCTAACAAACCTATTTTTTGTAAAAATTCAGGGATAATAGATAAATGAGCTGATACCATTGTGTACCTTGTAAACAATATTCTAATGCCACTTACCATTGTAAGCAATGTTAAAAATACTGTAACAGCGAATGACTTTCCAGAACCTCTACCTCCTGTTATAATAAAATAACGGCAGTCAGATTCAAATAAAGGGTTATATTTATGATTCAGTCTCAGTTTTGTAGAATGTTATTAGTGGCATATGTACAGGCTTATCTCCTGATGTTACATCTATTTTATTTGTTTCATTCATTCCTAAAATATTTTTTGCTCCATGTATTACTACTGAAGGCACTTTGTCTTTTATACATTCATAGAATTTTGATTTTACAAAATCTTTAGCTATTAAGTCGACATCTTTTACTGCTTGAGCAAAATCTTCATCTTCTTTTAGCCATTTATAATAATTTGTTCTTGATAAGTTTGTTGCCTTTAAAGCTGTTGTTACTACTCCTAAGCTTGACTCTAGTGCTTTTAACATTTGTTTCTTTGCGATTTGTGTTCTATTTTGTTCCATTTTTTATATATCTAAATGCTGTTGTTATTCTATTTTGTGAGCCTGAACCCATTTTATCTTTTGATACACTTCTTCCATGATGATAGCATTTCCAGTCAATATGTTTTTTCAATGCAAATATTAAACTTGGTGTTGATGTTGTAATGCTAAATGTATATCCTTCATCATTATATTTTTTTGCTATAAAATCTAATAACCTTCCTCCTATTCCAATACCTTGATAGTCTGGCAATACAACTAATCTATGTACTCTTTTTAACTTAGGGTTTTTATTAGGCATATGTAATACACTACAAAAACCTGCTATTTGATTATCTACAAATACAACATAGGTATGAGCTGCATTATTATGAGTGTGACTCAGATAGTGATGTTTAGCAAAGATTCTCCATGCTGACTTATCTCTTGTATTGAATATTTCAAATTTAATTTCTGGTCTATTTTTTTTTTGACCTTTCATTGATTGAAAAGTCATACTATCTGTATTGAATATCCAATCAGGCAGCAGCCAATCTTGTACGTCATGATGACAAGTTACTGCAATAAATTGTTTGTCTGATTTTCTTATTGCTTTTTGCATAGCATAAGAACCTATTCTTGCAACCGTCCTGTCTACTACAGAAGTAAATTCATCAAACACTATTAATTTGTCATCTCTTAAAAGTGCTGTTGCTAAATCAACTCTCATTTTTTGACCATTAGATAATACTGAATAGGGTTTTAACCAACTTGGTGGAGAACTGAATCCTACTGAATTAAATATTTGAGTTATTTCATTTACACTTTTATCTTTAGGCATATCATCTAAAATTGTTTCTGCTTTATATTCAAAGTTAGTAACATAAGCATCTTCAAACAATTCTTTTGCTATTGTGGTTTTACCTGTTCCACTACTACCAACTACTATACCTATTTGCCAATCATTTGGCATATCTATATTTCCTTGAAAACGCTCTTTGATATGTTCTGTTTGCAAATCAAACTTACCCATAACTGATGCAACTCTAAAAGTTTTTTCAGGTTTTGATTCTCTTAAAATGTCAAAAGTCGGCATGTATATCCTTTTTTAGTTAGTTCATTATATAATTCTTGTTGTTCATTTTCTGATTTTAATTCAATTTCTACTCTAAATTCTTCTCCTATGCTATCAGATATATCATTTACATCAGTATCAAATTTCTTGTCATCTTCATTTTCCCATACATCTAAACCCCATTCTGCTAATTGTACGCTATCCCATTCATTAGCTAATAAATCCCATTCCCATTCTCCAAAACCAACATTGTCTTTTACTATAAATTCTTTCTTTTGTTCTTCAGAAAGACCTTCAGCTACTTCTATCCATACTTCTTTTAGACCCGCATCTTTACTTGCTTTGAGTCGCATATTACCACCAAGCACCATCATATCTTCATCAACTACTATTGGTCTTAGCTTTAGCATTTCAGGAAACTCTTGTATTGACTTTACTAACTTCTTAAATTTATCATTCTTTATGATTCTAGGATTGCTAGGGTTTCCTTTGACTTTGCTTATCTTAACTTGTTGTTTCATAGTATATAATAGAATATTGAATTATTTGTTTTTTAATATTTTGCTACTCTTCGTGATAAACTATTTTCACGTCTTTCTTTTAATGCTTTACTTATTATCTTTCCTACGCTTGTATGATTTATTTCAAATATATCTGCCATTGTTCGTAGGTTTTTATCAGTATTATTATCAAAGTAATATTCTACTATTTGGTCTACAAGTTCTTTAGAGTATCGTTTATACTTTTGTCTCATTTATTTAAAATCTTCATTAATACCACGCTCACCTATCAGCTTTTCCTTTGCTCCATCCCATAACATATCACGTCTTTTACTTAGTGATGGTTCTGTTCTTTTAAGGTTTGGCATTCCTTCTTTTGGTTCGCTATCCATATACTTACCACATCCACATTTAACATCAGTTACCCATTTTCCATCAACAAAGATAATCTTAGCTTTTGCCACTTCTTTTTCTTCTTTACCACATTTACAACTATATAGTGTCATATTATTCTTAATTGTGAAGTATGATTATTAAGTCTTTCCATAGCTTCATTGTAATATTCTTTGTCAAGTTCACAAGCTGTCAAGTCATATCCTAAATTATGACAAGCAATAGCAATACTACCACTTCCTAAGTGTGTGTCTAGTATCTTATCTCCCTCTTTTGCATAGTTCATTAATATCCATTCATACAATGAAATAGGCATCTCACAAGGATGAATTCCTGCTCTATCTTTTGCTGCAAAATTAGTCCAAGTTTGATTGTACATTTCAATCTTCTTATGTATAGAACAAGATGCAATAACACATTTTGAAAAATTGGGCATTGGTTGATTCTTTATCCATACAATTGCTCCTCCATTTTCTTCAAAACAATTATAGTAGTTTGCTCCAAAGATAATTCTGTTTCTTGATACTCTTTCTAATTCATTGAAATATGTTTCACTAGGAATGTTATTATTCCATTCTACTTCAGAACCTCTATTGTTAGTTTGAACAAAGTTCCCAATTCCAAATGGAGGGTCAACTATTGCAAGGTCAAAATAATTATCTTCATACCTAGCCATCAACTCCATATTGTCTTCATTAGTTATTGTCATTTTGCTAGTCCTCCTGTTTTAACCTCACTTTTCTTATACAGCTTGTCTAGTTCAAAGTGCAAATGGTTTATCGCTTTATGTATATCTTGTTCAGCAGGGTTTCCATCTTTTTTTCCTGCTCTTAGAAGGTAAGAAACTGCAACACCACAATTATAAGATAAGTCAAAATCTTCGACTACTTTCCTAGCTGAATAACCATACTTTTTTCCTAAGTAGTAACTTGGCTCTGTTGTTTTTTTATAATCTATCGTCATCATTTAAATTTTTTATGTTATTATATAACTCAGTATTGTTTTTTTTCTTAATTCTGTAATCTATATACAAAAGCAAAATTGCACTTATTGCAAATACTACAGCTATTAATATTAATATTTTCATTTTTTAAAGGTTTTTAACTTGTAATTTATTCATTGTATTTTTTATATAGTTTTTTTATTCCATCAAAGCAAGTTGATATGCAAGAACCGCAATTTGTAGTAGGAGAATAGGAAGTCATAAAAATTGTATTATATGTTTCTATCATCCTCTTTTTAGCTTGAACATCTTTTGCTCTACCTGTCTTTAAGTCTTTCCACATATCTAAAATTTCATCTATTATTTCTTGCGGTAAATCATCAGGCGTTTCAACTTCTGTCGTTTTATCCCAATATTTTTGAGGACAAGCCATAGGAGCTATTCGTGCTTTAACTTTCATAAAACATTTACAAACGGAACAATTTCCAAGTAATTTTTTATAATAAACACAACTTTTGCATATTGCTATTCTATCTTCATAGACTTCGTTAGGTACAAAAAACTTATTCATTTAATTCTTTTTTAAGCATTGTCCTTACTTTGTCTATTGTTGTGAAAAGACTGTTGCGACTTATTCTTGTTTTTTTAGCTAATGAATTAAGTGTATTCGATTCACAATAATAAAGTTCAAACACCTTCTTATCATACCAAGTAAAATTAGAGTCTTCTAAAGCTTTGTCAATTTCTTCTAATTTTTCCCATTGATTATTTTCTAACTTTTCTTCTGGTAGATTGTAAATGCTTTTATGAAAATTATCTTTTGATGTATTTGTCATATAAACTCCTACTAAATTTGTATAGTATTTCTGATACTTATAATAAAATGCACTTCTTGGACTTGTTAAAGAACGTCTTAAAGCTACAGCTCCATATTTAATAACTCCTTGTATTCCATCTTTGTCGTAAATTTTCTTTAAAGTTTCTGGATTCATCTGGAGAAAATATAACATAAGTTCTTGAACAGCATCATCAATTTTATTTTTATCTGTTGTAATACCATAAGCCATCTTTCTAAACTTATTTGACAACTTTGATATTTCTGCATATATCTCAGTCATCTTCAGGTTCTATTGAATCTATCTTGTCTACTGTTTCTTGCAATAGCTCATCAAGCACTACTTTATATGCTCTAAGGATTGCTCTATTCCCTTTAGTTTCTAATGCTGCAAAATAACCATTGGTTGCAACTGATACATTAATTGGTATTATCATCAACCAGTCGAAGAAGTTGTGTTCTTTTGTTCCTGTTCCGTAAGAGTTGTGATATTCTAAAATCAAATCTATTACTTCTAAATAATTTTGGTATCTTACTTTAGTGCTTGTTTCTTTTACAAACTCTTTACACATTAACAAATAAGTTTCTATTGCTTGTTTGTGTTTTTCGTTTGCATAAATCGTTTTCCGCATACGCAAACTTATAATAAAAGTTTACTCAATTCCCTTTTCTTTTTTTAACTTATTAACAAGGTCTTTGTAATAAACTATCTTTTCTTCATAATCTATTCTAGTAAACTTGACTATTGACTTTGCTAAATATTGTAGCTCTTGTGCTTTTCCTTCACCATATTTTGCATCTAAATATAATGAAAATTTATATTGTTCTCCCTGCTTGAACATATTACATCCAACACATTGTGGCTGGCAATTTTCTTCGTCGAATCTTGTAGCTAGAAAATTTCTTGATTGAAAATGACCACATTGCATACCTTTTTTATAATACTTTACAACCCCACAAGTGAAGCATTGTACAAGCCCTTCATCAGTTGCATCTCTTAACCTAATGAAAAGACTAAAAAATTTGTCTAGTTCTTTTTTAAGTTTGCTAATTGACTTTACCAAAGCATTTCTTGTATTAATTCTTGAGGTGGTGCTGTATAGATATATTTGGCAATTGTAGTATTTCTACCAAATCTAGTTTTTTTAGTTAAAGGCACACTATCAATATCATATCCTTCTTTTCTATGATTAAAGATAATGGCTGAAAGTCTTGTTGCTCCATATTCTTTTATAGCTTCATAGCTTGTTATACTTCCATAAGTTTTTAGATGCCAAAGTATTGCGTCAGATTGACTCTTTACTTGGCTTGATGTAATTGTAATTGTTTTCATAGTTTGTAGGTTTTTTTCTTCTGTTGTTAGGCATGTAATTAGTTAGCTGGTCAAATCCAAATTGCATCTTAAAGGAACTACACTTATCAGGATTGTAAAGTTTTTCTTTTGTCATTTTAATAACTTAATTGGTGGTTGGTAATAAGGTACATTCTTTTGTTTTAAAGTTTCTACTTGATAAGTTGCATCATCTATTATTTTTTTATGGGCATAAACCCATTTGTAAAAAGTTCTGATATTTAAAAAAGGTTCATCTTTTCCAAATCTTACACCTAATCTAAAAGCATCTTGTATTTGGTTGAATGTCATTTTACCGAAGCTTTTCTCTTGGATTAAATCTGTTGCAAATATTTTACTTAGACTAGCTAGAGTTTTTGCATCAGTTCTGTGACCTATTTCAACAGAAGTTAAAGCTATTAAATCTAATACTTTTTTAGTTAATTCTTGTAAATTTTCTGATGTTAGTGTTTTCATATTTATGTTTATATCCTGTTCTTACTAATATATCCAAATTTACAATTTTTACATTAGATATGTATTGTGCATTTTTTTTATCTATTTTATTTATAAACATAGAATATTTGACAACATCAATATTAGGATAATTATTATCATCATAATTTCTAGAAAATACAAAATTGTTTAATTGTTTTAAATAAGTTCTTTTATTTCTTTTATATTCAACCTCTAAATTACAATATACTATTTCTCCTTTATCTATATTCATAATAATTTTTTTGCTTGTTCATATTGACTTAATTGTGCATCTAATTTAGACATTGTTGGTTTTTTATAGTTTCTTTTCTCCCAAGTTATAACTGCTTGTTTCCAATCTTTCATTTTATTTTTACCTATCATCCAACCTTTAGATTCATAAAAAGCTATGAATGCTTCTGCATCTATATTATTTTTACGTAATATACAATAATTTTTAACTTCTAAAAGTCCTGGCTTTTTAAAGTATTTATTAATTATTTTTATTTCTTTATTCTTATTAATAGTTATTGAATTTTCAACTAACAAGTTGTTTAAAATTTGAAGAACTTGTTCTTCATTTATTTTAAAGTATTGTTTTGCAGGTATCCCTTTTCTTTTTATTTCTATTAAGCCTTTTTCTTTAAGTTTTTTAATACATTTTCTTTGATGATATGGATTAAGTGTTGTGTCTTTTTCTATATTAGCTTCAGTATTAAAAAACCAACCATCAGTCATTCCATTAGCTATAAAATATTCTTCTTTACTAATTAGGTCAGCAAGTAGGACTGCCTCTTTTAATCCTACCTGCTTTGCTAGATTTTTATTTAATACTATAAATGCTGTACTACTTAAAAGGTGTTTCATAAAATTTCTAAATTATAATTACAATTTCTAAGGGCTAACTTACATAATTCTAATTGGTCGTAAAAATCTCTATAAGAAACTTTTACATCAACCCTTACTTTTCCTGATGCGATTCTAATTATAGTTTGTGGTTTTATACTATTTTTTACCCCTTGTTCTTTAAGATGAGCTCTTAAATGAAACATATCAGTAAAAGTTCTTTTTGTTCCTTGTAGATTTGTGTAGGCATTATATACTTTGTTGAAAGTATTTCTATATTTTTCCCAACTTGAATAATTAGATTGATGCATTTTCTCATAATGCCAAACAGATACCCTATCTCTTTTAATTTCTTTAGCAATTATAGTAGGGTGTATATTATCTACCATTCGAGCAATAACCGAAGCCACTGCTCTTGGTACTTGTAATTCACTTTTCCTACTTTTATAGGCTAGTGAACCTTTACGTAACCCCATTAATGATGTTGTAAGGTTACATAAAGTTTTAAAGTTATTTTTAGGTTCATTTATCATTAGAAAGGCATATTTTCATCAGCAGTTCCTACTGTTTGTTCACCAAGTTTAGCTATAAACCAACCATCTATATTATGGTAGTATTTTCCATTGTATTCTCTTGAAGATAAGTTGATTGAAACGCTAACCTCTGAGCCTTCTTGAATATCTCTAAGGTTTTTAACCTTATCGCCAAAGAAACTAACTACGACTTCTTTGTTATATTCTGTTCCTGATTGTTCAATTAAGATTGATTGTTTCTCCCAAGCCTTTCCTGACTTAGATGTTCCTGTTTCTCTATCTAATTTTTTTGCTAATTTTCCTGTAATTTTCATTGTTTTTTTATTTATTTAATTATTAAAAAAAGGAATTGAAAGAGGACTTGTAATTTATTACAAAGTATAACCGCTGAGTTATTAATTGAATTACTAACCCCTTTCAAAACCTATGTTAGTTCTTTTTAAAGTCTTCTGATTCATCTTCTGAGAAAACCCCTAATTCATAAAATCCTGTTAATTTTAAAACCGCTCTGCTCATAGCTCTTTTCTCTGCCATTTCCATTACGTACCAACTATTAGTATTACCATCTTTATATGTTTCTCCTTTGAGAGCTGAACCAAAAGTTTGAATTATTTTATCATCTCCATTATCTGCATCTGCTTTTACTACACAAAAATCTTTTTCACACTTTACAACTGTATAGTCTATATTGATTCCTTCAATAGCTTGGATTTTCTCTATACCACTGCGTGTTATGATTAAATAGTGTTGGTGCTTGAAAATATCTTCTTTTTCTAATCCGTAATGGATATACTTTTCTTTGATTTTTTCTGTTTTCATATCTGTTTAGTTTAGTTAATAATTTTGTTAAAAATACAAAATTTATTTTAATTAAAATTGTTGTATTATAAAAGAATCTCCATTTCCAAAAGCCCAATAAAATGTTGCATCCATTATTGATTCTTCATCAGGATAGTCTTCTTTTTCATAGTCTTGCCAAAATTCTTCCATATCTTGATACTCTCTATATTCACAACAGAAAGCAATAGGGTCAAATTCTATTTCTTCACCTGTATCTTCTTCATAGCTTTTTAGCATCTCATAAAGCTCTAATCTTCCTATTGGACTAAAGTTATTTGGTCTGTGTTCTGCAAACCAATTTGCAAATTCATATTGATTAATAGATGTTTTCATTTTGTTATTATGTATTTAGTTAATTGTTCTTTTATGTATTCTATTTGTTCTGTATCAATCCAATTTAGAAAGTCGTAAGAGTCAAAACAGATTTGAAAGTCTTTTCCATATTCATCTGTACCCCTTAAATATACTTCGTTTTCGTGTGCTTGAAATGTATTAATATCATTCATTCTTTTGTGTATTAATTCAGGTAAGGGGTTCTCTTTGTCTATTTTATCCATTTCTTCTTGTCTTTTGTGAAATTGTTTAATTTCTTCATCTGCTAATTGAGATTCAGAAAAATGTTTTGCTAGTTGTTCGTTGTCCATTATTTTAAGTTTAAAATTAAAGCTCTTTTATTTATTTTGTATGCTTCTTTATATTGCTTGAGCTTTTTATTCACAATATCGTTATACTCTTTTAGTGTTGGTTTATCTTTTCTAGTTTCACTAAATACTATTTCTTCCCAATAGCTGCCCTTCTTTTCTGTTTCGTAAGTAAAAGTTTCATCAAGATTAAGCCCTGTAATTGTACAGATGTCATCAAGAGCTGCATGTATTTGTTTTTGTGTGCCAAATATTCTAACTGCTGTGCTAATTTCGTGGCAATCATTATCAAAGCTGTAAAGTTGGCTATCCCATTTAGAAAATGTCTTGTATTGTCCATTAGGATAAAAGTAATAGTCTTCGCATTTTAATTCCATTAGTAGTTAAGTTGTATGTGTAGCAATATAGACGCTAAGGTTAATAATGTAAGAGATGTATATAAAAGCCAAGATGGTATCATATCTATTAATCTCTTTTCTGTATTTTCTATGTCATATTTCTTGTAGTCATTTTTAAATACAAATGTTGCTAGTTCTTGAGCATTCATAAATTGAACTACTTTAGTCAGCTTGTGAGTTACTTTGTAATCTGCTCCTGTTTTAATGTTTAGTGTTTTCATTTTATTTATATTGATTAATGTTTGACAAAATTACAGAAAAAAGACCAATTAATAAAGATATTAACATAATTACTTACAAAGTTATCAACATTTTAGATGTTGGTATCTAGGGCAAACTTTATAGCTTGTCTAGTATATAGGGGTTAAAAAGTTGTGAAAGTGCCTTAAAAGGCTTAATAGGTGTATAAACTAAGCAATAAAACACCTAAGATTATAAGCATATACATTAAGTAAAGTTTTATGCTTGGATTTTCTTCCATTACAAAGGCATTAAAAGGTTTAAAGGGGTTTTACCATTGTTCAGTATTACAGCACAACCAACAGCAGGTCTTTTTCCATACTTAGCATAAGCCATAGCATAGGATTTATGATTTATTCCACAACCGACTTGAGTTCCATATACTCTAAACTTCTTGCCGACATAATGCTCTGTATAGCATTGTGTATGAAGGTGTCCTTGCACGGTGTTCATCATATCAGCACGACATTTGGTTCTAGCCGTTCCACCTTCTCCGTGGATGTACTGAACCCCATCTTGTTCAAAGCGTTCTACAAAATCCCAATTAGGGGTTCCTAAAACCTCTTTGTAAGACTTAATCCATTTACTAGGAATAGCTGAAGTCTGTGCTTTTCTCATTATAATTCTATCGTGATTGCCCACTATAACTTTTGTACCTTTTTCGTCAAAAGCGTTATACCACTTAGAAAGTTTTTCAATAGCTAGGTCTAATTCATCCGCTCCACCCATACCATCTGCTGACGTTTCGTGGTAGGAGCTATAATGATTATCTATGACATCTCCTATAAAGATTGTTTGAGTACAATTGTAGTATTCGTACTGCTCTAAACAAAAGTCAAGATATCCATCAAGACAAAATGGTTCGTGAAGGTCACCGATAACCAGAACATTTCTGGCTTCGGTTTCCCTCATCTTTTTTAATGCCACTATTTCGTGTGGCTTTAATCGATATCTGTTATCTTTTAGCAACGTCTGCTATTCCTTGTCCTACCACTAATGTAAGTAGAGCATAATAAAGGTTTGTAGCTGTAGTTTCATCTACACCTAAAAATGTTACAATTACAGGTACGACTACTGAACTCACAGCGTACCAAAACTTCTTGGATTTGAACATCTGTCCGATTAAAAACTTTTCTAAAAATTTCATATTATTTATTTTTGATTATTAAATTAATGTTTGTGCCGCCTAAATTAAGTATTTCTTTGACTAATAAATCCATTGCAAATGTAGAGTTCTGAACAAAGTTCTGTTGGCTTCCTAATCCTACTAGTATGCAACCACGACTATCACTTGCGGAATTTCCCCTATGAAATAATATCCAATCTCGGTTGGGTACATCTTGAACTAGAAGGTGTAAGTAGTCTCTTGTAGCGGATTCTCTTGCTAATCTTAGTCTAACCTTGTACTCACCTTCAGGGATACAAGATATACTTCTTTGATTGTCTTTCCACGGTAACTCTAAAGTATCACACATACGTTCTCCATTTAAGAACAATTCACCAATGGTAGATTTTTTAGTAAATGTATCTCTTATGATTAGGAGATTGATTGAAGCCAAATTACTTGGAATAGATTGCGTACACTTTAACGCCCTTAACTTCTTGAATAAACTTCTTAACCACTTTATCATCTTTTTTAATTTCAGGTTGATACTTAGGGTTCAAACTATTTAGCTTACGTTTTTTAGGCATTATTTCTTAGTGTTAAATTTAATGAATTTATATATCGTATATGATATAGCTAATACTAAAGAAATTAGCGTTAAAATTTCATTAGCTTCCACTATGCTAAATGCGATTGCCGAGCCGTTAGCGACCGCTACTTGGATTGTGTCTTGTACCTCTTTCATTTGTTTTATTTTTAGGCTTACTTTCCAAGTAGGATTTGAGCTTAGTTATATTCTTTGGTTTTGTTTTGTAATGCTTTTTCATTATGTTAAATCAGGAGTTAAAAAATTCCTTAATGTAAGTTTAGTTCCTTGTCTTGGCTTTTCAAGGTTCATTCCGTTATAATAGTTTTCAGATGATGGAGAAACGTCAGAACCAGAATTTGTAGAAAAAGCAGGAAAGCTAGTTGTATTGTTTCTTATATAGTCTATCATTCTTTCTCTATAGTAAGAGGCAGTATTTAAAATTTCTTCTCTGAATGCTTGGGATTCTTCTGTAGTTAAGGCTGTTCCAGTTTCACTTGATTTGCTATATATGTTGCCATTTTCGATTTTGTGGCGTAGATATGGAATAGCGTGGTAAAGACTATATCCCGGCAACATATCGCCAATGTATTCATCTACTAAAGTTTTGTCTGCTCCTGCTAAAGTACCTGCTATAATTTCATCTTTTAAATGTTGTGTAAGGTCAGTTCCTAGTGCTGTTTCAACATAAAGCTTTTGAGCTTCTTTTACAAATGGAAGAAGTAAATCGACACTTACGTTGAGGTTGATTGCGGTGCTGTCTTTCAGCTTCGTTTCTGATATGAAGAGTACATATGCCATAATTAATTGTAATATCCGTTATTTTTCATTGTTCTAGGTGCTTGTGCTACTTTTTTGTTGTTTGGCTTAGGATAAAAACCTTGACTTCTAGCTTTAGCGGTAGAAATTAATTTTCCATATCTTGTAATGTCTTTTTCTTTCCAAGCATCTTCTAATTCCATTACATAAATTTTTCTGATAAACCGATGGAAACATTGTGGTCCCCCCTTATAAAGCCAGATGGAATATTTATTCGAACCTCCAATACCAAAACCAGGATTTACTTCCTTATTTTCTAATGCTACTAAATCAGATTTTTTATATAGTTTATTCGCACTCATCATTTTTCTACAAAAACTTCTTTTGGTTCCTGATTTATTAGTTAGTGCAGAATCTCTATCGTATTTATATCTTACTTTAAAAAATTTACCAACCTTTTTACTCCAACCATCTTGGTCATCTAATCCATCTCTATCAGATTTAGGTACAGTTGCAAGTTCTACTTTTCCTATTTCGTTTAATTCATTTTCAAAATCAAAATCTTGATGCTCATCATCTACCATTTCTTCATCCAATAAAGTATAACCTTCAGGCTCGTCTTCTCCAAATTCTTCAATAAATTTTGATAATTCTGTAGCTTCAGAATGGTCTTTACAAGCCATATAAGCCGTTTTACCGTCTAATTCATGTTCGTGATACCCTTCACACCCTAAAGTCTTTGCGTGAGCTTCAGCTTCTTCT
>Ga0208666_1000190_pt1 | contig 30276 bp, 51 predicted proteins | sample 5B_taG_FD_184078 | JGI IMG/M metagenome (GOLD analysis project Ga0208666, IMG submission 184078) | Marine viral communities from the Subarctic Pacific Ocean - 5B_ETSP_OMZ_AT15132_CsCl metaG (SPAdes) (version 2) | ecosystem: Environmental > Aquatic > Marine > Oceanic | place: Pacific Ocean...
GTTTTATAACTCTGCTGAAGATATAACTTATTACTATTCAGCAAGCGACCCAAACGACAAGTTAATGGAAGCAGGAGAAGAATTTTCTGCATTAATTACAAGAATTACAGCAAATGCAAGTAGATACCTAGATGCTAAATTAGACCCAAATTTGCCTAAAGAACAATTAAAAGACAAAGAAGGTAACTACGATTACATAATAGTTAGAACAACTGCTTTAATAGCTGCAGTATTCCTTATAAGAAGTCATGACCCAACATCAGAGGTTGCAACAGCAATGATGGAAGATGCAATGGGTAATATAGATGCTTTAAATAAGGGAGGGGCAGCGTTATCATGGCAGACAACAGGCGACTCATCAAAAGGTGTTATAAGAGATGTAGGAACTATATCAGGAGCATTAAGACCTGTAGATACAAGAGGTAGATGGGCAGGTTCTTTTGACGTAATAAAAGTTAAAATTATAGACTCAGGGGCTATAGGAACTGCAACATACTCTGTTTGGATTAAAGGAAATGATAAACTAGGAGCTAACGAGGGAAGGCAAGTAGTAACAGCAAAAATAATAGATGGAGATTACCAATCTTTAGCAGGAGGTCTTGAAATAAGATTTAGTGGAAGTGCTTATAATTCTTCTGCTAGTGCAGGAGATACTTGGGAAATCGAAGTAGCAGGATGGCAAGAAGAAGTCGATAATTCTGCTATAAATTCTGTTAAAATGACTAGAGGAGGAATGGCAGTTGGTAAAAGGAAAAAGAAACTAGGATATAATGCTTAACCTAATTTGGAAAATTTAAAAAATGGCAGTAAGTTTTGACAATAATTGGAAGTTAATTTTAGATAAGTTAGAGTTTATTCTTGAAACTGAATTTAAGGGTGCTTTACCTGTTTATAGGGGAAATTCTATACCTGCAGGAGCAAATCAAGCACTTCAACTTATACCAACAGGAACAACTTTAATAGAATATAACGCTACGTCTGAAACAAGAGAATTTACGATAGAAATAAGATTTGTATTTAATGAAGCTAATGTAAATGAAACTGCATTAGACCATATCTTAAGACAGGTTTCAAGAGTGGAAGCATTAATACATGATAATGTTGCGATGACATTATCAAATAACTCTCAAGCATTTAACTGCAGGTTTGAATCTACAGAGCTAAATGCAGATGAAGAAGAAGGTATTTATATAGTGGTATGGGATTATAAATGTCAGCATTTAGGAAATATAGGTTAAAGGAGATTAAATGAAAATAAAACTTAAAAAAGGAGTAGTTTTACCTAATAATTGGAAATCTTGTGGATGTACTGCTGATGATTGGGCAGATTTAAATGCAGGAAAATCAATAGAGGTAGCTTCTGTTCCTAGCTTAATAAAAAACAATGTAGATGTTGAAGAATCAGCATCAAAACCAAAAGAAAAAAAAGGAGATAAATAATGGCAACATCAGCTAAGGCGTTTTCTCCTAAAGAGTTTAGATGTTTTATAATATCTGATGCAACTAATGCAGGAACTTCAGGAATACACGATGGGAATATGCACCAATTAGATGTAGATTCTGTAGGATTTCCAAGTTTAAATGTTACACAAGCATTGGATGTTAGAAGTGGAGCAGGGCATACTCTTAAGGATGAAGATTTTTTCCAAGACAATGTAATGAGAACAGTCGAGCTTTCTTTAGCAGGAACTTTGCACAATGACACAGGGCATAAATTATTATTACAAAATATATGTAATGATGTTTCAGGTGATATTGCAGTAGCAACAGGATTCACAGGAACTTCACAAAAATATGGAGCAGCAGTAACTAATGCAGCTTCTTCATTAACTGTAGTTATACAACCATCTGACGTTTCAGACCAAAGAGGTTTAGAATTTACAGGAATGGTTGTTACTAACATGACAATTTCGGCAGATGCAGGTACAGAGGGAGGAAGATATAAATTCTCAGCTACTCTACAGTCAGGAGTAAAACCTGATTTAAATTCTACTGCAGCAGCTTCAGCTAGTACACCTTATGCAAATACTACTCATTCACTTCTTTCAAATGGAAGTGGAATTAAAGTTATGAATAGTGATGTAGTATTAAATTCATTTACAGCGACTATAGACCATCCTGCAGTATTTACAGGAGTAACATCAACAGGATATGAGGTTGTTAGTAGAGGTGCAGAATGTGCAGTTACTATAGATTGCCAAGTTAAATATGATGCAGAAACTAAAACTTTAGTTAATGGATTTGATACTCAGACAGCACCTAATGGCACAAGCTCATTTGTTATAACAAATAACAATGCTTTTGGAATAGCTATTGATAATGCAGTATATACTAATGTAGCATATAGTGAAGGTGATGTAATGATGCTTGATATATCATTAAAATCTGTTGATGATGGTACAGATGCTTTGATAACATTTGATGTAACAGCGTAATAAATAAAGAAAGAAGGGGCAAATAGTATGAAACTTAAATTAGAATCAGGCAAAGAAGTTGAATTAAAAAAATTATCTGTTGATGAAAGAGATGAGCTTATGGACTCTGTTGATTATGATATGGATGGTAAAGATGTTAAAATTAAAATGATGCACTCTACTATGACTAAATTCATAAGAATAGGAGTTAAAGGAGAAGTAACAGATGACTTTTTATTAGGATTAACTTTTTCAGAAAAAACTGAAATATTTACTAAGATTCAAAACGAGTGTATGAATTTGGGGGAAGACAAAGCCTCCAAGTAGCATTTAGTGTTTTAAATGAAGGCTGTGGAGGCTGTCAATACGAGTCATACCCTTATAAGGCTCAATCGCCTGTAAGGGTAGACAAAAAATATCCTATATTAGAGTTTAAATCTGATGAAGATGTTTGGAAGGTTATAGACCTTATAATTAAAGAAACTCAAGAGTTTAATTATGAAGAAGGTAAAAGTTTTGACGTATCTGAATCGGTATATTCACAACTTCCTTTTTTTGCTTGCAGAAACATACTTTTTGATAAAGAAACACAAAAAGATTTAGAAAGATACATCTACTGCGAAAAGTTTAATGTATCGCCATACTCAGGTGATTATGGAGAACAACCATGTCTTTGGGTACAAAAGTCATCTCTTATAAGAAAGTATTTAGCTAAATTAGAGTCTAAGCAAATAGACAAAGCAAAGAATAATACAGGCAAAGGATTATAAATGGCAACTCCAAAAAATATAAATATAGAATTTAATGCCACAGGCAACCTCAAGGAAGCTATAAAAGCTCTTGCTAAAGAGTATAAAAAATTTCAAACCCAAACCAACCAAGTAGCTCAATCTACCAAACAGCTATCTAATGAGCAAAAATTTTCTGCTGAAATATTGAAAGATATGACAAGGAGAAATAAACAGCAAACTAAGGAAGATGTAGAAAGAGTAGCTGCATTAAAAAAGAAAGCAATAGCTGAAAAAAAAGCTGCAGAAGCAGCTAAAAAACACGCTCAAGCACAAAAAATACTTTCTGTAAATTCTGTTGTTAATAGGGCAAAAATACAGGGATTAAATAAAACCCTTAAAAGGATGGGGTCAGGCTTTAAAGAGGCAGGTATTAGTGCAGAGGTTTTAAAAAGAGCATTAAAAGGAAATGCTGCAGCTATGGGTGCTGTAAGTAAAGCATCTACTTTATTAATTTCTAAAACAAAAAAATTAAAATCAGGGCTATTTACTATAAGTAATGACGGAAGGCTACTATCTAATACATTTGCAACGCTCCGTTCTAGGATGTTATTATTTGCTTTTGCAAGCACAGTAATAACTAAACTGTTAGTAGACCAAGTAAAAGCATTTGGTAAACAAGAAGCATCTGTAAGAAGACTAGCTGATGTTTTTGGAGGGGAAGCTGCAAAAAATCTAAACGAATATTCTTCAGAACTACAACAAAATAGCACTTTTGGAGATGAAAATATTAATATGCTTATGGCTCAAATTGGAGCTTTTGGAGCTAGCGAAGAACAAACTAAAAAGTTAGCCCAAGCTACAATAGATTTGTCTGCAGGTTTAGGTATTGATTTAAATTCTGCAGGCTTATTAGTTGCAAAAACAATAGGCTCTAGTACAGATGCTTTAACAAGATATGGGGTTGGGGCTGATGGTGCAAAAACACAAAGCGAAAAAGTAGCGAATGTTATTGCATCTGTGGAAGAAAAATTTGGAGGATTAGGAAAAGTATTATCGCAAACTACTGAGGGTCAATTAGCACAAGCTCAAAATGCTATTGGAGATATGGCAGAAAATTTTGGTCAAGTGCTTGCTCCTGCAGTTTTATTTGCTGCAAAATTAATGAAATCATTTTCAGAAATGATGACAGCAGCCAATATAAAAAGGTTTAGTGCTGCCTTAATAGGTTTAGGTGTTGTAGTTAGTGCTCATAGAATTGGATTAGCTTTAGCAACTCAAGGCACAGTATTTTTTAAATTAGCTAACATAGGATTAACAGGAGCTATCACTAAAGCAAGAGCAGCAATGACAGCATTTCAAGCTGCAGCTAGAAAAAATCCTTATGGGCTTATAGCAGCAGGATTAGCAACTGTAACAGCTCTTGCATTAGAATACTTTGGTGTTTTTAATGATAACCAAGATGAAATAGATGAAGCAGGCAAACAATTAAGAAGGCTAGACAAAGGAACAAAAGAATATACAGAGTCTGTTGAACAAAGTGAAGCACAATTAAAAGAACAGTTAGCAATATTAAATGCTACAAGCGAAGCAGAAAAACTTTCTATAAAATTAAAAAGAGATTTAACAGCAGTAGAAATACAACATTTAAAGGCAATAGAAGCTAAAAGAAAAGAACTTAAATTACAAGAAGATATTTTAAAACAACAAGAAGCCCATGAAAAAAATATTTTATCAATCATTACAGAAGTTGCTAATTTTGACAAAGATGCAACTCTTGTAAAGTTAGAAAACAAAAGAAGTTTAATAGATGCTGAATTGCAGCTAGCAAGAGCAGTAGTTCTTAATGCAGAGCTTGCAGGGCAAAGCACAGAAGAAAGTGCTAGGCAAACTGAAATAATGCTTAAATTAGAAGATACATTGGGAGGTCTTGATAGTAAAATAAGAGATTATACTGAATCTACTAGAAAAAAAACAGAAGCAGAAATTTTTAATGAGTCTGTGCAGAAAAAATTACAATCAGCATACGATGAAACTAAAGAAGCTCAAATGTCATTATTGTCTGAACAAATAAAAGCTGCTGAAAAAATGAAAGAGTTAAGCCCTGAGCAGCTTGAAGGTTTAAAATTAATGAAAGAAGAATTTCTTGGTCTTGCATTTAATTTTGAAGTGCCTGATTTTACAGAAATTCAAGATGCTATGTCTGAACATTTTCAAGGGCAAATAGAAGAAGCTAGGGCTGCAGCAGAAGCTAAAATGGCTATATATGACCAAGAAGGAAAAGCAGAAATAGAAGCACTTAAAAAAACAAGGCTTTGGGATAAAAAATCAAGAAGGCAACAACAAAATGATATTGAAGAAGTAAACAAAAAGACTGAAAAGAAAAAAGCCGAAGCAAGAAAAGAAGCAAATAAACAGATGTTAGTACAATTTAGATTAAATCAAGGTCTTGCTATTGCTGAAGCTGTAATGAATACAAGTCAAGGTTATACTAAAGCATTAGGTCAAGGTGGTATTTTTGGAATACCAATGGCTGCAATAGTAGCTACATTGGGAGCTGTGCAAGTTGCTATGATAGCTGCACAAAAGCCTCCTAAAATGGCTCAAGGTGGTCTTGTTGGAGGCAAACTTCATTCTCAAGGTGGAACTATGATAGAAGCAGAACAGGGCGAATTTGTTATGAATAGAGATGCTGTAGATGCCATAGGTGCTGAAAATTTAAATAGAATGAATAGAGGTGGTGGAGCAGGTGCAAATATTACTTTTTCAGGAAATGTTATGTCTGATGATTTTATAGAAAATGAAGCTATTCCTAAAATTAAAGAAGCTGTCAGGAGAGGTTCTGATATCGGAGTTAGTTAATGATTACATTTCCTTCTACATTTGAAAAAGATATAAAAAGCAATCAAACGTCTATAACTCCTTTAATAGTAATAAATGACAATATATATATCTCTGCAAACAAAGGAATTTTTAAAAATAAAAACAACAGTATTCGTTATTTTGAAGATAGAGATTTAAAACTTAGCAGCATTAAAGAATCTGTAGATGTAATTGAAAGAAAATTTAAAATAAATAACCTTACTTTAAAACTTAACAATTTTCCTGTAGAAAATGTTAGATTTAGTGATTTTCTTGCAAATGAAAATTTAATAAATAAATATATAGACGTTTACTATAAGACGCAATCTGCTGAAAGTTTAAATGATTGTGTTTTAATTTATAGGGGAGCAATAAGAAGATTTTCTCATGACAGCAAATCTTGCAATATATCCCTTGAAGATGTGACTGAAGATAAATTATCTCAAAAAATACCTTATGCTACAAATTTTTCTAATGACGTTTATAGGGCTGAAGACAAAAGGAGTCCTGTACCTATGTGTTATGGGCGTGTAGACAAAGCTCCTGCAATTTTATTTTTTGAAACACAAAATGAATTAACAAATAAAAATCGACTATACATAACAGCAGATGATGTTTTTAACACAGATAGAGAGTTAAGTTTAGGGGGTTTTCATTCAGGAGATTTTGATTATTTATTAACACAAGACGAAGAATCTGAAGAAAGTTATGCTAACGTGCATCCACTTTTTATATATAAAGATGACTATTATAGAGTTTTGCAAAATGTAGACACATCAAAAATAGAATTTTTAACAGAAGATGGATGGGATTGGGCAGAATATGACCAATATACAGTTTTAAGCAATTATCTATCTATAGAAAAAAAATATAATGGTTCTTTTCCTTTAAACCCACCTTCTAATAATGAATTTCAATGTATTAAAATCAGATACCCAAAAGAAATTAAAATGATTCCAAATCCTTCAGAGTATAGTGGGGATGATGCTTCTGAGGTTGATTCTGATTTATTAAGTGTTAGATTTGAGCAGCCAGGTATAAAAAACCCATTATTTGCTATTGATAATCCTATAGAAGATTTAAAGTCAAAATATATAATTACAGATGAGCATGAGTCAAGTTTTGCTTCACTTCCTAGTTTTGATGATACTCTTTTAACTATGGAAGAAGATTTAATTTATGTAGACGATTTTAGACCTCATGCTTATTATAGTACAGCAAAAGGAGTTACAAATATAAGTCAAGAGGCTTGGCATGAAGGTGCACACCAAAATTATCAATGGGAAATAAAATCTTGGTTATGGAGATATGCTCATAACTATAATACTGACCATTATAACCCTACTATAAGTTTTATAAGAATGCCAAGTATAAAAGATGTTGCTTATCGTGTTGCAGAGAGATTAGAAAGAGGATTTATAAAAAATATATATGAACATTACTTTCCTAATAAAACACCTGAAGAAATAGAAGCAGGAGTTAATGAGGCTACTGCTCAGAGTCAATGGCATGACCCTGCTAATATTGATATAAACTGGTGGTTTTATTATAATGGCACAAGGCATAATATGTGTTATAATATGTCACATAATTTAAATCGTAATTGGGCTGAACAAAATGGCTTAGACTCTGTAGCTACTTCAGCATATTCAAGAAATGACTTTGAACACCCTCCCTCATTCCCTGACAATAGAAGTGATTTGATTTGGAGGCATGGATATATGGGGTATAATACTGAAGATAGACTGTATGGTACTGCAACAGATGGATATAATTATAATGATAAAAGAAGTTATGCTTATGTTTGTGAAACACAAGCTGCTGAATATGGAAAGCCTGAAAATGGATTTATAAAACATGGAACTGAAATGATGCAATTCATGGGTCATAGAACTCACAAATGGATTCATTTTCCTGATTCATGGTCATCAGACCCTGAATATAATCAAGGCACAATAGAAAATCGTAATTGTAATGGTAAAGTTTATAGACCTAATCCTCTTTTTAATGATGCTGATTACTTAGGCAGAGAATATGGTGGTTGGGATAGTGGATTTGGCTATACTTATGTTCTTGTTGGTACAGAATCATCAGCTTTAAGCTATAATGACATGACAACAGGATTTGTGCATGATGAACATGAATATCAAAGTAGTTGGTATTATGATGGAAAAGCTAGATATTTTAATCTTTTCTCACCTGAAGCATTAAAAATAGAAAGTAGTAATGAGTATATTTATGAAAATATAGATAATTTTCCAATATATTCTCCCATTGAATGTACTCATAAAGACCATAATCATAATTATTGTGTGGGAATAAAATATCGTGCAATATGGAATGGATGTGATTTAAATAGCATTGAGGGGCAAGAACATCAAGGACAGTTAGGTAGGAATGATTTGTACCATGATGGAGGTGACCAAACTGTTTTATGGGATTGGAACTCAAATGAAAAGGTTATGTCTAAACATCCTACAGAAGATAATAGTGGTTGGCATTTATGGATAAGAGATGATATTATAGGTGTTGGAGGTAGTGAATTAAGTCCAACAATAATAAATGAAGAAAATTTTAACTTCAATCCTAAACTTATAATTCCTAAAAATACAATTTTAGCTTGTCAACATAAAGGAGCTACTCATGGAGGTTCAGGGTTTACTTGGCAAGGTTGGAAGTTTGGTCTTGGAGAAACTGTTTCTGAAAACCCTGATTTTGCAACAGTATTTGCAGGAGAATCAGGAGCAGATGGGTCTACAGAGCAAAGGGTTGGATTTGTTATGCCTTTTGCAGATTTAGATATAACAGATAATATTAAATGTGATACATTCTTTTTTGGCAAAGTTAAAGTGGATGTAGATGTAGATTCTATTCCAAGTAGCCCTGCTCCAAGATTTCTTCTTGAGGTAGGTGCTGCAGATTTTTCTTTAGCAGAAAATAGTGAAGGAAATTTAGATTGGGGTGTTTGGGATGATTCTTTAAATCCTTTGTTAGATACAGTTTTTGGAGGTTCTACAAGTGCCATGTTTAGCACACTTCCTACAGATGCAAATCCTGATGGAACTGCTTTTCAAGGTGATACCTTTGTAAATGACAGTCTTGATGAAAGAATATCTCAATTTCATGACCCTTCAAATTACAATTCTCTTGTATTGCAATACAGAGCAGATGCAAGTAATGATTCTAGTACAATAGGAAAAAATTGGAATTTTAAAAGCAATATATATTCAGCAGGTATAATTCATTATTTGCAGTTTGAAGGAGTTTTAGAGTCAGACCTTTATGTGGATGTTGTAGGTAGAGTTAATAATAATGAAGATTATATTATTAGCCCTGAGAATGTTTTTCTTTCTAAATATACTAATCAAGTTATATCTTTTGATGAATTTAATGTTGCTGAAAATGACCCTTATGTAATAGAAAAACCATGTGATATTATATATCATGTTCTTGAACAAGAGCTTGGTTTAACAGATATCATGGACTTAGATGGAATTGAAAAAGCAAGAATAGCACATGACTCCATATCAAATGTTGCTGCATTTAGTTTAAAAGAACAAATAAAAGCTAAACAATTTATTCAAGATTTATGTTCTAATTCTAATGTGCTCCCTTTATTTAAAGGAACTTCTAAATTTTCTTTTGCTACTTTAGCAGGAGAAGTGTCGAATGAAGATATGTTGATTGACTCTTCTGACATCATTAAATATTCTTTTACAAGAACCCCTGTAGAAAAAATACACACATTAGTTAATGTGAAATATAAAAAAGATTATGCAGAAGATGAATATTTAAAGGAAACAGGTTATGTAGATGGATATGATTTTTTTGGAAATGGAGATAGTTTTTCAAGACAATCAAGAGGATATTCAGGATTTAGTTATGACTTTTTAGGTCTTGATAGAACAGAAAAAGTATTTACTTTTGAAGCAGAGTATATTAGAGATGAAGAAGCTGCTAAACAATTAAGAGATTATATATTCTTATGGAATTGCAATCAGCATAATATATTTAATTTAGAACTTCCTATAAAATATATGAATTTAGAAGTAGGAGATGTTGTTTCTTTTTCTAGCTTAATAGACAATATGAAGGCTTATGGGGAAGATTATACTACTAGTGTTACTAGAAACGAACAAACAATACTTCCTTATTTTATAGTAATATCTACTGATAAAAAACCAAAGAAAATGACAATTAAGGTTATGCAACTTCATCATTTAGAAGGTAATTTTCAACCACATCAAGGGAGTATATCAAGAAGTATAGGTGTTAAATCAGGATTTGATGAAGAAACTGAAGGAACATTAATACTTATGGAAGATTTAGAAGGTTTATTAAATTTTATAAATGGAAATTCTCAATTTTACACAGAAAAACAAAAAAAAGTATCTGATATTTTACAGGATGGATATATTAGTCTTGATGATTATAATGCTCTTTTAGACAGTCTTGGTGTAGATAATTTCTTATTAGGAGATTTAAACTTAGATGCCTCTGTAAATGTTATTGATGTTGTAGCCTTAGTTAATCAAATTTTAGGAACTCAAAATATTGAAAATGCACTAGAAATAGGGGATTTTAATTCAGATGGTGTATTAAATGTTGTAGATATTATTGCTATGGTAAATCAAGTATTAGGGATAAATAATTAATTATGAATTTAAAACAAAGAGCATTAAGAAATAAATTAAACAGGACAATTCTTGGCAATGCTATAGAATCGCCAACATCAGGTAATTTATCTGTTATTGATAACGAAGTGTTTCTTGAAATTGGTGGTCTTTTTAAGGTATTGACCATTATCTATAAGGGCAATATATTTATTTACAATGAACTAAACGAAGGATATGGAATAAATGTTTCTAGCAATAGAATAATAATAACAAACTATATGGCTAGGGGTCTTAAACCAAACAATATTCTTTTTGCTTTTGATGGAGAAATTAACATAGAATATGCAGATATTAGGACTTTTAATTCATCTAACTTTAAATTATCTATATTTAATTCTAATAAACTAGATTATATTAACACAAGTAGAACTAAATTTGAAGACAATAGTTTGATATTGCAATATTCATCACAATTAAAAAGACCAATTCAACAAAGACTTAAAAAAAATGAAGTAAATGATAGTTCTATCAAAGGTCTTTATACTGAAACATTATTTGGAGATTCTTATTCAGGATATTATAATTATCATCCAAAAGAAAAGTTTTATATGACAGGTAAAACTATTACAAATAAATCTACTCCCATTGGACAAAATCCATCTCAAATAAAGTCTTCATTAAAAAAACAAATGTTAGACAAGGTTTATAAAAAAATGAGTAATACTTTATCAAGAAAACAAGACAAAAAGACTGTAGTTAAAGAAGAAGAAATGATTAAAAAGAATTATGGCAAGACTGAAAGCAAAACACAAACAAAAGCAAAATCAGCCACTACTAAAAAAGAAAGAGGTAAATATTAATGGCTTATCAAAATGTAGGAGTACCAAGATTTTTTATAGATAATTATATATATTTAAGAGCATTAGGTTTAAATCCTGAAACATATATTAACCAAACAGAAAATATTAATAATTTAGGGGCAGAACATTTTAAAACAGTTTTAGATAATGAAAATGCTTTTACATTATCTCCTGAGATTGCAAAGCCTTTTCCTAGGGAAGATGGTGGGCACAGCCAAAGATGGTTTATTCCTTGTGGAGAAATGATTAGAGGTATGGACTTTTCAGGTAACATGAAATGGTATGGAGCAATATTAAATCATAATTTTGACGATTGTAATGTAACCTTGCATTGGTCACAATTTTCAAGAGCTATCGAAAGTGAAGCAAACACTTATTCTGCCCACGACAGCCATTATGATACGATATTAAATATAGATAGTTATAGTGAGCAAAAAAATGGAAGCTCTATTTGGTTTTCTGATAATGTTCCAACAGAAGAAAGATTTACAGGATTTAGACTATTTGGAGATACAGAAGGAAATGAAACACAATTAAACAATCTTAGAATAGGTGCTGTAAGTATGGGAGTTATGTATACAATGCCTCGTTCTCCTGATTTAAGCCTATCTATGGAAATAGAATTTGATGGTTATGATGAAATAGAAACGATAGGAGGCTCTACACTTACAAATATAAGGCAGACAGGAGCTCCTGTTTGGAATAATGGCGAACAATATAACAGTCCATTTTCAGTAGGAAATTTTTCAAATAATAATTATTTAAATGGTGCTAAAAGAAATGGAAGAAGAAGTTGGAATCTTAAATTTTCTTATGTATCTGATACTGATTTGTTTTCTTCTAATTATATGAATACAATGCACATGGAAACTACATCAGAATATAATGATTCAGATAAAAATACTAACGGAGATTCTTTTGAATATAATATGTTTACTGACGATTCATTCGTTTCACAGGTGTGGAACAAAACTTTAGCAGGTGCTTTGCCCTTCATATTCCAACCTGATTCAAATAATAATAATCCTGACCAATTTTGCATTGCAAAGTTTGATATGGACACATTAAAAATAAGTCAAAAGGCTTTTAAAAGTTACGATTTTTCAATTAAAATTAGGGAAGTTTGGTAGGTTCTTCATTATCTTCTTTCCATTTTAAAAATTTAGCATAATCTTCTGCAAATTCATTTAGTCTTAAAATAATGTAAGATTCGCCCCTATCTTCTCTAACTACTACTGCATCTACAAAGACGCTAGGTTTTAGCCATTCTGCTATCTTTTTACGCCTTTTAGCCTGTATTCTAAGGTCGCCCTCTGCTAAACAATCAACTTCTTCATGTAATCCTAATGCTTGACCATTAGAACCCCATGCTCTTTTACAGCCTATATCATAAGATTCAAATAATCTTACAACTTCTCTTTCAAAGGTATTACCCTTTACTTTACTTGGATGAGCCATCTTTTCTCCTTTTCATAAATTTTTTATTATATCTTTTAAGAGAGTTTTCTGCATCAGATAATATTCTTTTAACTCTACTTTTATCGTCAATATAACTACCACAATGCTTACATACCTTTATATTTTTTCTAATTTTTTTAGCCATTTATGATACTTTCTGTTATGTTTAAATTTAGTTCCAAATAATTGCCTTGTTGCACATTTTATGCAAATTTTACATAAATATTCTTTAGTTATAATTGAATACCATTTAAAAAAATAAGTGTCATAATAATATTTACCACAAGATTCACAGTTTTCGCTACACTTCGATATTGGAATCATTTGCTTCATTTACAAGCTCCCCTGTTAATTCTAAAAACCTACGAGTTACTCCTGCAATCATTTTAGGGGTTATAATTTCTCCTGAGTATTTAGATTCATTTCCTATATTGTCTGCATAATAATCTAACATTTCTCTTAATGTGTTTTTTACATATTGTTTGTCTGTCATTTGTGTGTCCTTTTGGTTGATGAGTTTATACAAATTTGTAGGGATGAAAAGCCCAAAGGAAGAAAGGAACAACCTTCAAACTTCCCACCCCTAAATAATTACCACAAGAAATTCAAAAAAAAATAAATCCGACTTTATTCTTTCGCTTCAACGCCTTCCTGTGGTAAATCTAATCTTTCTATTTCTTCTAAGGTTTTATTAGCAATACCTGTTTGTTCGCCACCTGAACTTAATGCTTTTAATCCTTCTATTGCAATCGTTAATTGATTTTGCAATTTAGAATTTAAGTCAGAAATTTTATGTATTTCATTCCTTAGTATTTCTATATCTACATTCATTTGTTTACCTTTAGTTTGTTAGATAGTTTTAATAATGCTTCATTCATAATAGCCTTTCTTTCTTCTGCTGTTGCAGAATCCTGTTGGGCTTGGTGCACATACTCTTTATGCTGTTTAATTTGCTTCTCAACCTTATGTTCCATTACAACAGGGATAGAGCCACCATTTTGACAAGCCTTTCCAAGCCACCTATTAGTAAAACCTTTAAAATCTTTCTTTGCTTTATTTGTATTAGACAATAACCATACACGAGCTTTTTCGTTTTCTACTTTAATATCTACGTTTGGGTACGCTTTACTCCACATATCTAATAGATTTTGAGGTATATTATCATAAAACTTATTAACCCTATCTTCGTAAGGACTTACAGCCTTTCCTTCATACTTCACTTTAGAATATTCCTTAACCATATACTCAAAGAATTTACGAGCATCTACCCATTTTTCTTCGCCATCTTTTCTAATTTTAATTTCTAAAAACATCAAAACCATCTACTTTCTTTTAATCTTTTATATCTTTCTTTATGTCTTTTTTGCGAATCTTTCTTATAACAATTTAAACATTTACTCCTATAAATACCACCATAGCGAATTTTTTTTGTATTTTCTTTTGTTATTTTAATATTACACGTTTTACAAATCATAGTTTCCTTTCTTAAATATGGGCAGAAGTTTTTGCTATACCATTGGGGAGGTAACCTCCACCCATATTATTATTGTTTCCTCTTAGGTACTAAAAAGGTATTTCTGAATCTGATTTGCTAAAAGAAGGAGCAGGCGTTGCATTTGTATTCTCGGCAACTTTAGGCTCATCAAATTTCATTCTCATGTATTTTTTGCCTGACTCCGATTGATTAACCCAAGCACTAATATACAGCTTCTCGCCATTTATAACACATGAACCTGTGTAATCAGGATGTTTGTCAGTTTTCTTTTTTTCTGCATTACTAAATAAAGAACCTTCTTTTTCTTTAATTACGAATGTACTCATTTTTCTATTCTCCTATTTATAAAATTAAAAAGGCATTTCGCCTGATATGTTATTAGTTACTTTAACTTCTTTACCTGTTGCTGTTTTTTTCTTTTCCCATAAGTGAAGTCCTAAGCCAAACATAGCTAAGACTTTTACCAAACATCTTGCTTCAGCATCTGCTATATCTCTTGATGTAGGATTTACTATGGATTTCATAGGCATCATTGATGTCATCACAGGTAATGAAAATTCCCTTGACAAATCGCCTATTGTTACCTTACAGTTTACTTTGCAAGTTTTTTTATCTTCTGCATCAAAATAAAATGTAGGGCTTGGAAACTCGTATGTTGATTCAGGATAGTTATCCATTAAACAAGCCCAAGCATCAGCCCAACCAATATAATCAAGTCCACTCTTTTGATATTGTATTTTTGTTGTATCTATGGCTCTTAATGTTTTCCATACCTCACCATAGGTTAGTTTTTTATTACTCATTATTATCCCTTTCTATTGTATCGTTTTCAAATGCTTCTTCAAATTCAACAGGGTCTGCATTAAAGCTATCTATATCTCTTTGGGTTATTTCTTCTTGATGTGATTCTTCCCATGCCTTAAGACACTTTTTTATATCAGATGCAGACTTCTTACCAAACCCTTTAAGTCTATACAATTTACCATTATATCCAATGTTTTTAATTATATAGTCTATTCCTTCAGATTCTGAAAGATTTAAAAAGTCAATTTCAGAATTACTATAACTACCCCATATTAAAGAATTTTTTACTCTACAAGGTAACGAATTAAAAAAACTACCATCTGTAAATTTTTTGTTAAATTTATAGTTGGTATTTGATGTATTCATCCATTTTTCCATAATCTGCTCATTTGTTGAATCGTCTATATAATAAGTCCAACCATTTATCTCAATATATAAACATTCTTGTGTATTTACTCTTATTTTCACTTTATTTCCTTTCTATTATTTAATCAGATGTGCAAGAACTATCTATAAAATACTCATCATTTTCATTGTCAGGAATATTTTTTCTTTCCAATCCTAAACTTGGAAACCCTTTATAAATGTGGATAATTTTTGAATATATTTTATGACGAATCTTACCATCCTCATCAATCTCTACTGCATATTTGCCTGTTTTATCTGTAACTAAATTACCATCTTTGTCTTTTTTATAAACAATTAGTTTTTTAGGCTCAGATACTTCTTCCCAAACAACCTTGTTTTTATTGCACCATTTTAATGAACTCATAACTACTTCCTTTCTATTTTACTTATTCCTTGAGTTAAATCATTTTTTAACTCTCTTAATTCTCTGGGCATTTTTACTCCCTGAATCTTATGAAAATTAGACATTAAAGTAACATACTCCTTACACCTAATCAATAAAGATTCTATTTCATCTAAATCATATTGTTTCATTAGAATAAATCCTCCACTTTCTTTGCTTTAACATAATGCTTTATCTTTTTAGCTTTAGCATATTTTTTATTAAACCAAGTCCATATCTTAGGAGTAAACTTATACTTAATAGGATAAGTCATATCATATTCTATTTCAGGGTCTTCAGGCTCATAGCCTTGCATAATCTTATAATGTAATTCAGACATTCTACTCATCAGATTCCTCCTCATCTAAACATTCAAAGCACATTCTTTCATCTAAATCCATATCAAGATAATAAAACCTATGTTCACATTTACAGCAAGTAAATTTCATTATACAGCCCCCTCTCTAAATTCTCTTAATGTAAGTTCTCTATTGATTTCTAATAAATCAGTCATAGAATGTAGTTCATTAGTTTTTACCCAATATTCTTCTATTTCATCAAGATATTTCTGTAATTGGTCAGTAGTATATTCCTCTACTTTATCTAATAAAAATTCCATTATACACCTACCTTTCCAAACCACTTTCTTAGTTTTTCTGTGTATTTAAAACAATCATCATCATTAAGGCTTCTTGAACACTTTCTTATTACTTTAAGTGTTACTTCAAAACATTCCTCAATACTTGACTGTGATTTAGCAAATTCCTCATCTAATATAATTTGAAACTCGCTGTAGTTAGGGTCGTTCATATAGTCTTTCATAGTTTTCCTTTCTATTTTATATGTTAAAATGTGTATGTTGTCTTTCTTTTTATATTTGGGTATAAATCAGACACAGAACATCCACAAATTCTTGCTAATGCTACCAATCTCTCATGATTTGGTTTTCTATTTCCTGAGATATAATTTGATATATCACATGGCTTGCATCCCAACTGCTCTGCAACCCAATTATTCCTTAAACCTTTTTTCTTAATCATTTCTTTTATATTGTTCATAATTACCTCATATTTATAATATACAATTTATTAATTTTAAATTTACCACACAACATATTTTTTTTATTAAATGTAGTAAAGAGCAGTTTATCGTCATGCTCAGGACTTGCTGTTAGCTCCTGTCGTACAGCTTTTCCCATAGTTTAACATTAATACCGTCATCTTCGTTATTCATTCTATAATTTCCAAGTTTAGAATTTGGTTTATAAAATGTTTCAATAACATAACCACTATTTCGTAATACTTTTATAACAGCCGACAACCTTGTAGTATTGAAACTGTTAAATGCTTTAACACTATTTATAGTATTACCATTTATAAGGTGCTTAAGTATTTTTGTAGTCTTACTATCTTTTTTGTGATGAGGCTTACAACCTCTTGTTTCTTTTTTCATTTTATCCTTTCTTGTTTATTTAAAATATATTTCTTAATTTATAAGTCCTTGTAAGGTTTGGTTTGAATTACTTTTGGCTTATAAGGGTTATAAAAGTTGCTACCAAAAGGGGTTTCGATACAGCAACATGGTAGGTTAAACACCGAGAACACCAATCGAGATAAGATAGATTTTATCAAAGTGATTCGGCAGGTATAAACTTCTATTGGTTTATACTCGTGCTTTCTCATAGGCTCTATGGGGGGATTAATAAGCATAGCCCTAGCCTTACAAATTTTTATACTTGTAGGGGTAGGGATTACTGTGCTTCCAACATAAGATATGAAGGGATTAATATAAAAGTTATTAACCATATATAACATCTCCAAAACAAACTACTTGAAACAATATATCTGAATCATCTCCATCATATCCACCATTTATTAATCTATCAAGAACTTTTGTGTATTTATTATTAGATAGCCAAGTTAGTGCATCTAAAATACTTTGTTTATTAATCTCTTTATCTTCTACTATAATAGTTCCACCTTTAGATATACAATCTGAGGCATATTCAGTACCTTTATAGTCATTATCTTTAACTTCAATACCTTCACACCAATAATTGCTTCCACCTTCAAATGCTCCACATAACCAGCTATCAATTTGTTTGTCTTTGATTTCTATTCTTATATTTATAAAACTACTCATTTTACGACCTCCTATTTATAATTTGTTCTACTTTATTACCAACTTCATTTTCTAACTTTTCCACTAATATAATCTTCATGTTATAAGTTAAATTCTCAGGAATTTGACCATAATACATACAAATATAATCAATCTCATCTTTTGTGTAATAATCTTCTATTTTCATTTTAATCTCCTATTATTTCTTTAAATTCATTATACATTTGCTTAGTATATTGTATCAACTCTACAAAATGCTCATCTTTTATATTTTCTTCTCTTTCTTCTAAAGCCCAATATAATTTATCCATTGTTAATATTGCCTCTTTTATCTCTCTTTTATTATTGATTGCTAACTTGTTTGGATTAACAAGCCAATTTCTTTTTTTATTATTCATAACCTTGCTCCTCACTATGTTTATTTAAACCTTCCAATAATCTCTCAAATATATTGCCTATTATAATGTCCTCTACATTTGGATTTTCTCCTGATAAATCATTCGGCTGTCTTAAATCACTATCATATAAAGCATATCGAATTAACTCATCATTATAAATAGGTATGTTATTATCTGCAACCTCAGTTATAATATCATCAATATAATAACTATCATCTTCTTCTTTTTTATACCAATCAATAGCATCATCTAATTCATCACAGGCATCTATAATTAAATCTTCTATATCATATATTCTATTATCTTCCACTTTATAATCTCCTATTTGTATTTTTAAACTCATTAATTGCATCTTCTAATTTATAATCTATATAAATCTTTTTATCAAATTCTTTACAGCATCTTATAACAATAGTTCTATTATGATTTATAATTTCAACCATTGCATCAATCTCATCATTATATTTAAATTCACTTCTATACATTTTATAATCTCCATTTTATACACTAAAATTTATAATTCACATTTGAATCATGAATTAATTTACAAAAAAGTATATTAAAAAACCTAATTATTTTTTGAATTATTTTTTTACCCGTCTATAAATTATTTTAATTATTTTTATTTTTTACTTGTTTGCTAACTTTATTTAATGTAATTTGTTTACATGATAGCAAATGAAGTTATCACATTTTAAAATAATAGAGAGGACAAAAACAAGATGGAAAAAAATACAATAGTAACTTCAATAATGGATGCTTTAAAAAGTTACGATAAAAAAATCGAAGATAAATTGGAAGGCATCAAAGCCAATTATGAGGCAGAGCAAAAAAGACTCAACAATATTATAGAAAGTCTACAAGGACAATTAAAAACAAAATACAATGATAAAGAATTTGTTTTGGTTCATGTTTCTGACTTAATGAAGATAATGAGCAAAGCCGAAGATTTAGAAGGCAATGCTTCAAATCTAGAGAGTGATATTTGCGAATTGGAATATTCTGATTTATCTAGTGTTTGTTCATACATTCAAGACTGTTCCTACACAGCTAATTCAATGAGTGAAGACGGTAGAGAGATTTTCTCAATGGTTGAGGATTTAATGAAGGGAGAAGAAGAAGAAAAGCCAAAAGCAAAGAAAGCACCTGCTAAAAAGAAAACACCTAAAGATTTAAAAGAAAAAATCTTTGGAGATAACAACAACCAATAAAAATAGAAAGGACTTGAGCCTTAACAATTTGGTTGAGGCTCTAGTAAAATAAAATGAATGATAATAATAATCTTAATAGTAACATGGGTAATAACAATTTACATAATAAAACTAACAATGAAAGACTAATTGGAACTCATCAAACAAGTATCTATATGAGTGATAATAATGTTATTGTTAAATATTGGAATACTAACATTGTAACAATTACAAATGATAGCATCATATTAAACAATGGAGGTTGGTACACATCAACAACCAAGAGAAGAATGAACCAAGCAAGCAACCAATTTAATTTAAACTTTTATGTTTACCAAAAAGATTATAATTGGTATTGTGAATTAACAAAACCCAATGGAAAAAAAATAATTTTTTGCTTTCAGCAAAACACTTTGACCATACCAAAAGACCTTAATTAATTGTCCTCCAATGATTGACAGAGGCTCAACAATCAGCATTGATTACGGGCTTCTGTCAGTCACTCACTAAAATAATTAACTTTAAATTTTTAAAATTTTTTTGCTTTTGTTTCGCTCCTCCTTTCAGTCGTCACTTACAAAAGGTTCTCGAAGGGCTAGGCTTCGCCTAGTTTTTATTGACTAGGTTAAAAAAAAGAATTAAAGGGGTACTACCGTACAGTTGTTTACTAGGTTTAACAGTCACCATTCCACACAAAATTGAAAACTTAACTTTGAAAAAAAAATCGCAAGAACTTTGAAAGTTTAATAAAAAGTAATATATTAGTATATGTCTGATATAGCAAAATTTAAACGAAATCCTGCAAAATTAGCTGCGATTGATATGTTTGCCTTACAACCACTAGTAACAGCAAAAGAAGTCGCTAAAAAGCTAGATATTTCGCCTCACACAATTAATGGTTGGAGAAAAGACCCAAACTTCATAGATGCTTGTTATGAAAGATACATGATGGAATTTGGTTCGCAGCTTCCATCTGTTTTAAATGCAATGGTTAGGGAGGCTCAAGCAGGTAATGTTCAGGCAGGCAGGTTAGTATTAGAACATAGTGGGAAGTTGGTTAAAAACATTAATGTAACAGTAGACAGTCCTTTTGAAAAGTTTTTAAAATCAGATGTAGAGATTGAATCAGATGCAGATGTCATGGATATAGTAGATGCAGTTGAAATTAATGACGAGGAGTTGCCTGATAGAAATGAAGAAGACCAAAGGATAAGAGTTGCAAAAGAAAAAAATGATTGTAAAAAAGCAATAAAATCAGAAAAAGAAAGACAAAAATATAACGAAAAACAAAAAGAATGGTATAAATGGAGAAAAAGAGCAGAGAAAGTAGGAGTATCACCATTAAAAAACCGTAGACCAACGCCTGCACAAAGAAAAGAGTGGCAAAATAAGATAATTCAAGCAGAATCTTCAAATACTAACTAATTCCCATAAAAGTTATATAATCACAGTCCATTATAATACAAATTTCATCATATACGTCTTCAGGTATTAATATTTCTTGCTCTAATATCATTTTAAAAGTGATTTATCTATATCTTTAACAAAATTATCTTCTGTTTTCTTACTTACAGTAGTTGCTATAAAAGGTCTTGGAGGAACACTTGCCTTAAAAACTCCACCTGTTTGTTTTCTTTGAGTAAAAGTGAACCCTTCAAAATGGTCTTTAGCATATCCTGCCATTGTAAGAGTATTTTTCTTTGCTTTTATGCTATTATACAACTTGCCTGTGTATTTTAATGGTTTTTTGCCTCCGATATTGTTAAGACCTGAAGATTTTCGTTTGTTTGCAGGGATATTTGTTCCTACTAAACCCCCTCTTTTTCTAGTATTTATAGAGGCTTCTGCTAAAGGTTTTAATTTTTGTTTTTTAAAATCAATTCCTTTGTCTATGTTAGATTTTGATAAATCTGCACTATCTTGTGCAATTTTATTCAAATAAACATCTAAAATGCTAGGAAGTTTGTTTAAAAGTTTATCAAAACTTATATTACTCGTTATCTTCGTCTTTATCATATTCTTCTACTCCCTCAGTTTCAGTTATTTGCTCCACAGGGTTGCCTTGCATTGCTGCATAATGTGGGTCTTCCATAGCTTCTTTATTTTTTTGTATGATTTTTTCAGCTTCTTTTCTTGTTAAATCACCATTATAAGACATTAAAAGGTCTGCTTCGTCAATCATGTGGTGCTTTATACGATGTTCGTCTAATAATATTTGGTCTTGAACAGTTTTTGGATATTCAGGCTCATTAAAGTCTAATTTTAGCGTTTCAGGCAGCTTTATGTTGTTATATTCAGCAATATGTCGCTCAACATGGTATAATTCATGCTCATACATACGCCAAAGCTCAATATCGTCTTGATAATCTTCAAATCTCTCTAAATCTTTGATTTTTAATGCTATTCCACTAGGAGTTTCGCCACCATCTTGTGCAAATTGCACATATAAGTGGTTATTTTGTGCTACGAGGTCTAATTGAAACTTAATATTTTCAATTACAGCGTTAATATCGCCTGATGGCGATGCAATATTATAAGTTGCACCTTCAGGAAGGTCTAGTATTTGGTCAGAACCTACTCTTTCTATCCTTTTATCACTATCAACTCCTGTCATAAATGGCTGACCGAACATTTGAAACCTTAATCCAAGCTGCATCTCTGTCATTGCAATGTTTACTTGCTCATTACAGTCTACAATGTCATTTGCTCCGTCTACAAAAAATTCATCTATTTGTTCTTCTCTATGAGTAAAAATAAAAGGCATAACCCCATATCCATGCTCATATTCATCTAAAATATTGCCTTCAGAGTCATAATGAACATAAAGAGAGTCATCCCAATATGCCCATTCCATTTTAGGGGTATAAGATATGTCTTCAGGTTGCATTAACAAAGGGTACATAATAGCAGCAGGGGTAAAAGGGTCTTTTAGATATACATCAAAATAATAAACAGGTCTATAATCAAAATAAGGCATACCATGAAACTCTTTATAGATTACTTGAGTAGCAACTGTGCCCATTAAACGAGTCATTCTTTCAACGTGCTTCATTCTAGCATCTTTTTTTATTGTTAATTGGTCATATTGCTTGTTTACGTTTCTATTTGCTCCCACAGTATAGATTCTACTCATTTTATTTACAAATCTTCTTGTAAAATTAGCATTATAACAAGGAATTTCTTGAAATGCTGAAGAACTAAAATAATCTTCAATATATTGGTTAGTATGATTGCCACCATAATAATCTAGCATTTTACGAACCCAATCCCTGCGACCTTTTTGATTTTCTAATTTATTTTCTTGGACTGAATCATTTATAATGTCTTCTACTGTTACGTTTTGTGTAAATGTTGTGCTTATCATCTTATCCTCACTTTGAATTGTCTGTTTTTAATTGGAAATCTATTTGTAAAAAAATATCTTAACATATCACATCCATGGTCGTGATAACCATCTTTAAGTGGCTCAGGTTTTAAATCCTGTCCTTCTTTAGCTTCAGGATAACGATAATTTTCTAAATCTTCCATCATACCTGTGCATTTTTTATTAATATGTAAAAATCTTTGGTTTTCAGCGTTTTCTATAAAACTTCTAACATGAGAAACTCCTGAAGATATACTTCTTGATATTTTATCTCTTTTTGTGTTGATATTTATTCCTTTTCTTTTAAATATCTCTATATCTCCCATACCTGATTGTCCTTGTGCTTGCATACCTGCAGGGTCGCCATAATATTTAAGGACATTATATGGTTTTGCTTTAATTTTTAAAGCTAGTTCATCTGTTTTTATATTAGTTTTATGCAATATTTCATCTATCATGTTTATATGCCATATACCTCCGACTCTATAAGTCTGAAACCATCCAACAGCAGGCATACGATAACCAAAGTCTATGGAGCAAAAAGTAGGAAAATTTGGATTATAAGGGAAGTGTCCTACATCTAAATCCCTTTCGAATGGGTAAACACGACCTGCAAAAGAAGTAAACCTTGCTCCATATTCTTGGTCGAACACTTCTTTACTCATATTCCTTTTTCTTTCAAGAATAAAAGGGTCTTTTTTTCCGTCAGGGAAGGCAAAATGGTTATCCCACGAAGGGGCTTGATGAGATTCCCATAAATCATCTTCTTTGCCTAAGAGAAATAAATCATAAACAAAATTGAATCCTTCAGGAGTCGTGATGAATATAGCCTTCCCTTTTCTATCGGAAAGAGTTGGCGATAAATACATATCCCATATTCGCCTTTTTACTTTGGCAGCCTCGTCTATAACAAGTAAATCTAAACCTTCTCCAACAAGTGAATCAGGATTGTCTGCAGATTTAGCTTCTACTGTAGTGCCCCACTTAAACTTTATAAATCTTTCTTTTTCAGAAGCCCTATCTATATCATTAGCACGACCTATTACCATATTCTTCCATACTTCTCTAAACATAAGGTCTGCTTTATCATAAGATAAACCTACTAACCAAATCTTTTTATCAGGCTGAGAAGCATAATAAGTTGCTTCCATAGCTGAAGCTGTAGTCTTTCCAAATCTTCTACCACATACCATAACAAAAAACCTTGCACTATCTTTTGTAGGATAATGCAACTTGGTTTGCCCATAATGAGGTTGATAGCCCATATATTCAAACCATTTCTTTTTATAATCTAATTGCGAGTTATTCAAAAATTTGCAAAATTTCTAAAGATAATTTAAGTTATATACTTGATATATGCAAAAAATTGCATATTAACAGACTTTTATAATAAAAAAGGGGGCAGTATGTCCGAAGATAAAACAACAGCAGTAGAAGAAACAGTAAGTGAAGCTCCTGCTACAGAAAACACTCAAGATAGCTCTAATGATGGGTTAATTGCAGAAAGCAAAAAGTACAGAAAAAGAGCTCAGGATGCCGAAACTCGTTTAGCTGAATTTGAAAAAAAACTCGCTAAAGCAGAGGAAAGTAAACTTAAAGAAAAAGAAGAATTTAAAACCTTGTATGAACAGGCTTCTTCTAAAGTCGAAAGTTTAACTTCTAATGCTGATAAATGGGCTAAGTATGAGGAAACAAGACGAGCATCTCTTTTAGAGAGCCATCCTGAAGATGATAGAGAGAAGTTGTCTAATTTAGATTTAGATACTCTCGAATATGTTACTAATAAAATTAATAATACAAAGGCTAATGTTCCTGAAGTTGCAGGCAATCCTAGGAAGAATTATAAGACTCCTCCTAAAGATTGGACTAAATTATCTAAATCTGAACTTAGAGAAAATTGGGATGATATAGTTAAAGATGCAGTTGAGAGAAGCAAAGCCAATGTTAAAAACCAATAAGGAGAAATAAGAAATGGCTTATTTAGATACAACTACAGGTGCTGCTTTTATACCTGAGTTATGGGCTGAACCTATCTATAAATTCTTTGAAGCTAAATTAAAGCTAAGAGGTTCTGTAGATGATTATTCAGCAATGGTAGCAGGTGCAGGAGATACTTTGCATATACCAAAAATACAGATAGACGGAACAGAAACTAAAGCAGTTTCAACAGCAGTTACTTTTTCTGCTGCAGGTACTGAAGGCGAAGTTCAACTTTCAATAGATAAACATAAATATCTTGCTAATATTTTTGAAGATATGGCTTTAATTCAATCAAATTCTGAATTAATTTCAAAATATACAAAAATGATGGGCGAGCAACTTGCTAGAACAGTTGAAGATGATATTTGGGCTGAACTTGATGGATTTAATGGAAGTGTAACTTTAGGTACAGATAATACTTTCGCAGTTGGTGACTTAGAAAGTATTTTATCTACACTTTATAGTTATGATATTGACCCTAATAACTGCTCAATAGCTTTAAACAATCAGCTTATTGCTGACTTTATGAATCCTTCTACAGGCGTTGCTTCTTACTTCATAAGAAAAGATGCAGGTGGAGATGGTAACGAGCTTAGAAGTGGTGCTGTTGGATTAATTTATGGAATGGATGTATTTTATTCTCGTTCTATATCTTCATCAACTTCAACAGGTGCTTGTGTAGGTGCTGTTTATGTACCTGAAGCGTGTGCATTTGCTGCACAACAAGACGTTAGAGTTCAAGCACAATACGATGTAGAATATCTAGGAACTAAAGTAGTTACTGATATGATATATGGTGCTAAACTTATCGATGAATCAGGTCATAATATGGGATTAAACTTAAAGAATCCGTAAACCTAATTCAGGTTGTTAATCTAAAGGGGGTGGTTTATCTGCCCCCTTTATAAAAATAGGAGATTTATATGGGATATGCAGTAGAACATTGGACTAAAGGTGGAAAATATAAAGAAGTTAGAGATTATGATGATGCAATGAAAGCTCATCTTGAAGGAAACGGTTGGGTTAAGGTCGCAGCTAGAGATGATTGGACTGCTTTTGTAGAAAAGAAAAAAACTAAAAAGAAAACAAAGTAATGTCTAATCAAAAAATTATTCGCAAAAAAGGTGATTTAACAGGTGCAGGGAAAGGTGATTGGTACAGGTTTAGTCAATGTGATGAACAATATAAAAAAAATTATGACAAAATATTTGGTAAAAAAAATATAGCTGTTGAAAATAAAGTTATAGCTGATGAAAAATCTAATAAAAAAAATTAAAGAGCATGAAGGTTATAGACCCTCTGTGTATCAATGCACAGAAGGGTATGATACTATTGGATATGGATTTGCCATTAAAGATTTAGAATTAAGCGAAGAAATATGCGACATAATACTTGCAGAAAAACTAGCTAAACTTCAATTTGACATAAGTAATAAATTTGAGTGGTTTGATGACAGCCCTGAGTTAGTAAAAAATGTTGTTACTAATATGTGCTATCAACTTGGATTATCAGGTTTTTCAAAATTTAAACAAACAATATATTACTTAGAAACAGAGCAATATGAAGAAGCCTCAATAGAGTGCCTTGATTCCCTTTGGGCTAAACAAACACCCAATCGTGCAAAAGAATTAAGTGAGCAATTAGCCTCTTTGGCTGATTAGGAATTTTAAACTTTTTATACTAAATTACCTCAATAAAATTTAAGGAAATCTATGCCTAAAAACGAATATGCTGTATCTAAAAGGGTTATAGTTACACCTGATAAACATTTCCCGTTACACGACAAAAAAGCTATTAATGTTGTCTGTAAAGCTATAGAACTTGTTAAGCCTAATGCTTATATTGATTTAGGTGATACAGGTGAGTGGTCTTTATTTAGTAGACATCATTGGAAAAATAAAGAAAAGCCACCATTAGAAGTTTTAATTCCTATGTTAGATAAAGAAGTTAAAGCTGTTAATAAAGGTATGGATATTATAGATAAAGCATTAGATAATGCAGATTGCAATGAAAGATATTTCATACAAGGCAATCATGAACTATGGTTAGATGAATTTGTTAGTAGGCATCCTTATTTAGAAGAATATATGACAGAAAATGCTTTAAACCTTAAAGAAAGAGGTTATGAGTATTGGGAATATATATCTGATAAAAAATTAAAGATAGGAAAGTTAAATTTTACTCATGGCGACTATGTGCCAATACATCATGCTAAAAAACATTTGTCAGCATATAAAGAAAATATAATGTATGGGCATACACACGATTTACAAAGATTTACAGAAACAGGATTAGGAGGCACACAAAGTGCTTGGAGTATGGGCTGTTTGAAAAACACAAATTCAGATAAAAATAAATGGATGAGAGGCAACCTAAATAATTGGAATCATGCTTTTGCTATTGTTGATTTTTTTAAGAATGGAGATTTCAAAGTAGAAGTTGTAGAAATAATAAACGGAAGAACTACTGTTTGGGGTAATTATCTTGACGGAAGCGAGAAGTAGTGGATTGGTTAGAATTGCTAGAAAGATATGGCGTGCCTCTTGTTGTTGCTGCAGCGTTTTGGTGGTTTATACAAAAACAAAACAAATATATACAGGAAGAATTATCTAAAGAGTTAAGAGAGTCTTTTTCGAGGGTAGAAGGTATTATAATAAAATTAATTGACCAACAAAAGTTAATGCAACTAGGTCAAAAAGGAATTGAAAGCAGTTATAAGTCATTGGTAAATATTATAACAAAATTGTATAAAAATGAAAAAAAGTGATACTGAGGAATATAGGAATAATATAACTATTCATTTAACTAAAATGTCTTCTGACATTGGGCACATCAAAGAAAAAGTTAATGATAATAATAGGCATTTATTAAGGTTAAACGGTAGAGTTAGAAAAAACGAAAATCAAATTTCATGGATTAAGGGTGTGGGCAGAACAACGATATTTGTTATTGGAATTTTTTTAACTTGGCTAGGTGTTAAAGAATGATACAAGGACTGATAGTTAAAAAAGTTATAGAGCTTGTAGTTAAAAAGCTATTAAAAGAATTTAAGTTAGATAAAGTAAAAAAATATGTAGAAGAACCAAACGAACTTGACAGGCAAGTTAAATCTTTGCAAAAAAATATAAATAAGTATGGTAAATACATAGAAGAAGTAGAAAAGGATATTGCTATCTTAAAAGATATTATTGGTAGCAATAAAGCAATGAAAAAAAAGTTAGATAAATTTAAAAAACCAAGATTTTAAACAAGGAGAATAAAATGGAATTATTAATGGGTAATTGGGAATATGTTTTATTAGCAGTTTATGTAGTAGAAAAATTAGTTAAATTAAGTCCTTCTAAAAAAGATGATGTTATTTTTGATATGATATTAAAACCTATTATTGATAAAATGAAAGGCAGATAATGCCAAGAGCTCGTCTACCACAACTACAATCTATTACAGAAGGCTCTTTTGAGCCTAATAGAAAAAATCCTATATTATTAGGAGAGGATAGTTTTTTAGACAAACATCAAAGACCTATAAGGATTGGGGAGAGTGTATCTCCCCTTTCTTTATCTAAAGACGAATTAAGAATTAATGGAAGTTTTTATCTTGAAGGAAAATTAACAAATCCTTTACTTGAAACTGAATTTGAATATTTAGAGTTAAGGGCTGAAGAAAATATAAGATTTACATCTTCAAGTAGTAGTGGTTCTTTGGACTTTTATGTTGCAAGTGGAGATGCTTATTTTACTGTTTCAGGGGATGATTTTTATTTTATAGGTCAAGATGCAGGAAAATTTCAATTTGGAGATTTAGACCAAGGAATTACTTTGTTCCAATTTGATTCTATAAATAGTAAATTTTTAATGGCTCATGCTGCAGATACAGGAGATAATTTTGCAATAGATTTAGATGCTGCAGGGGCTACAACAATAACAACTATCGATGATGACGGTACTGCTGCACATTTTACACTAGACGTAGATGGTGATATTGTAATAGATGCTGCAAGTGGAAATATAACTGCAAAAGATAATGGTGGTAATTATACACCTTCTTCAGACTATCATATTGCAACTAAAAAATATGTTGATGATAATGCAGGTGGTTCTAACTTTGTAACTAATGATGCAGACGATACAATGGCAGGTACATTGACAATAGATAAAGACTCTACAGCTACATCTACTGCTAATGTAAGTGGTGTATTAATAGATTTTGACCATACAGGTATTTGTGCTAGTGGGCAAACTATTAACAATAGAGCATTTACTTCAGTAATAAATTCAAATTCTCCTACTCATGTAGGCACAGTAAATAATTTTGGCATAGTAAATAGTATAGTTGCAGGAACAAGTGGTACTCAAAATAATTATGGCATTTATAACACAGTAGTATCAGGAGATAGTCGAGTAGGAATTTATCAAAATGTTAGCGATGGTGGAACAGACTTGCAGCTTGTTAGTTCAGCAGATACAGGCGATTATTTTACTATTGCTACTACTGCACATGGAGCTACTACACTTGCAACTGTAGATGATGATGCAACTGCAGCAAATTTAACTTTAGATATAGATGGAGATATAATATCAGATTCTCATTCAGGCAATTTTATTTCAAAAAAAGCAGGAACAGAATTTAGTGTAGCAAATAGTGCTTATGCAGGAATGATACTTGGCTATAGAATGATTGGAGAAGATGGAACTCATGCAAGTTATACCTTAACAACATCTTTTGCTGTTCCTAATAGTGCTATGACAGTTAGATTTGTTGCTCCCCCAAGTGGTGCAGTTGAAATTATGGTACAAATATACCACAATGCTTCTAGTTCTAATAGGACTATATCTTTTGGTTTATCAGATAATGCAACTTATAATTCATTAGGAGCAACTTATGAGCATATACAAAATATGCCTGATGAAACTAATGACCAATTAGTACAACATTATTGGGTAGTTACAGGGCTAACTGCAGGAGATACTTATAACTATTGGTTTGGAGCAAAAACAAGTGGAACAAATGCTTTTTTAAATTGGGGTGGTACAGCTTCAGGTAGATATGGAGATTTTATAATGAAAGCAACAGCATTGCCTGCAGCAACAAGTGATTTTGCAGAATATGATTAGAAACATTATATTATAACAAAGGAAAAGGGGCAAAAATGCAAGACATAGATAAAGAAATAGCAAAATTAAAAGAAATGCTAAA
>Ga0208666_1000191_pt1 | contig 30254 bp, 40 predicted proteins | sample 5B_taG_FD_184078 | JGI IMG/M metagenome (GOLD analysis project Ga0208666, IMG submission 184078) | Marine viral communities from the Subarctic Pacific Ocean - 5B_ETSP_OMZ_AT15132_CsCl metaG (SPAdes) (version 2) | ecosystem: Environmental > Aquatic > Marine > Oceanic | place: Pacific Ocean...
ACTTCGAATCTCCAGCTGTCACTTGTGGTGATAACTGTCCTAAGATTTTAAGAAATGGTAACTGCAGTGATTTGCTATCAATGTTTTCAAAACCTTGATCTGCAAATTTTTCGATGTCGATTGTTGCTACTTCGTTTTTCTTTTTTGTAGCGAGGTCTTTTGCGTTAGACATGTTTACTCCTTCGTTTTTAGTTTTGCTTTATTTGCAATATAGATACCAAATAAATCAAACGGGAGTTCCTTTCCTTTTTCAACTTGTTCTTTAGCAAAGGCTTTCAATGTCATAGGTTCAACTTTTTGCTTCTGCAAATATTTAAACCCGTATTGTTCACATACCTTTACTAATTCTGCAACTTGATTGTCTTGTCCTCTGTTAAAAGTTGTTGTGACTGTATTTTTAATTAAATCTCCAAAACCTTTATCTCGAAGCCAACTAAAAGCTTCATCGGTACGACTCTCAGGTATTCTAGCCCCATAAAAAGGTTTTACTTCAACTTGCGTACCATCAGCAAGTTTAATAGCGTTAACACCAGCCTCTTGCATAAGCTCTGGTATTTTTCGTTCCTGATAATCTTTGTATTTAGCTTTTTTAAGAGAAAGAACTTCCTCTGCTTGCTCTATTTCATTTTCAAGTTTTTTCATTTCATTACAAGCGTCCGAGATTGATTTCGTGCTCGCAGTATCAACTTCTAAATTTGAAAACTTTTCGATATCCATATCTGATTCGGTTTATAGACTTTTCCCTTGCAAAGTCAAACATAAAAATATACAAGAAACTTGGATATGGCAAAATGGAAATACCCTTATAAGACACAACCTTATGAACATCAAAGAAAAGCATTAGGCGAATCAGCTGATCGAACAACTTATGCTTTGTTTATGGAGATGGGGACAGGTAAAACCAAAACTACAATAGACAACATAGGTTACCTATATTTAAAAAATCGTATAGATGCTGCGCTTATTGTTGCCCCGAAATCTGTCTATACAGTTTGGCGTAATGAGATAGACACACATTTACCCACAGAGATTGATAGATCTATATTTGCTTGGAAAGTTGATAAGCCTAAACAATATAAAAAATTCTTAACAGAAAAAACTAAGTTAAAGTTTTTCTTAATTAATGTTGAAGCTTTATCTACAAAAAAGGGATTAGATGAATGTAATAGATTTTTAATTAACCAGCCAAATAATATAATGGTAATTGATGAATCCACGACCATAAAAAACCCAAAAGCAAAACGAACAAAAAACATTTTAGCGCTAAGATGGCGAGCGCGTATGAGGCGGATACTAACAGGATCACCAGTAACAAAATCTCCATTAGATCTTTATACACAATGTGCCTTCCTTGATCCAGCATTATTAGGATTTAAAAGCTTTTATGCATTTAGAAATAGATATTGCACCTTTGATGAAGTCTATGTAGCAAGAGGTGAAGCTATTATGGTTCCTGATGGATTTACAAATTTAGATGAATTAGAGCAAAAATTAAAAGCTTTTTCTTTGAGATTAACTAAAGATGAGTGTTTAGATATTCCAGAAAAGATTTATCAGAAAAGAGAGATTGAATTATCAGGAGAGCAGAGAAGAGTTTATCAAAGACTTAAGATAGAAGCTTTGGCTAAATTTGAGAATGAAACAATATCAGTACATAACCAATTAACAGAAATTCTTAGATTACACCAAGTTGCAAATGGATATTGTAAAAGTGATGATGGTGAAATATTACAATTTGATAATGAGAAACTTAAAGCTCTTCTAGAGATACTAGAAGAAACAGATCAAAAGGTGATCATATGGGCAACATATGTGCACAATATTCATGAGATAATTGGTAAGCTTAGTGAAAAATATGGAAGTGAATCAGTGGTTTCAATCTACGGAGAAGTATCACAACAAGATAGAATGGTGGCCGTTGATCGTTTTCAAAAAGATCCTAAATGTAGATTCTTTGTTGGTAATCCTACTACAGGTGGTTATGGATTAACTTTGACTGCAGCTAAGTATGTAATTTATTATTCTAACAATTATAATTTAGAAGTTCGTTTGCAATCTGAAGATCGTGCTCACAGAATTGGTCAAACAAAGAATGTAGTTTATATAGACATTATAGCTAAAGACACAATTGATGAAAGAATTGTGCAAGCTCTTAAAAAGAAAATACATCTATCTGCTAAGACTTTAGGTGATAAAGCTAAAGATTGGCTTCTTTAACCTTTTTTCATTGCTTTTTTGTAAGCATCTAGTCTTTCAAGAAATTTCTCTGCATATTCGTGTAATACAGGCTCTGAGAGCTTAAATTCTTGATATTGTAGGTCTCGGGTCGCAATAGCCACTACCCCCTGCTCTATGGGGCCGTAATGCGTTTTATGGGCTAAATAATAGGCACCCAACTGACATTTATAGTCTTCTATCCACTCTTCTCGTTTTGGCCTATTAGATTGTTTAAAATCAACTATAGATGGTTTTCCATATGCCATAGCTACTAAATCTGTAGTTCCTGCATATTCTTGCTTATAAGCTAATGATACTTCGTTACCCCAAACTTCATCAATAACTAATGAGTCCTTAATAACTTCAGCCATTTTTCTTGGTTTAATACCCTCTTCAGTTTCATTAAAATATTTTTCACCATTATAATAAAATTCTAATACTCTATGCATTTCAGTTCCTACGCTTGATGCATTGTTCATAATTCTATCAGCTTCGGCATTACCCACTCTTCTTCGCCAGTCATCTAAATGTTTTCTATCTTTAGTCGCTGATAATATTGTAGTTACACTTGGTACAGGTGATTCGTTTACTAAATACTTTCGACCTGTCTCTGATTGGAATCTATTATGTTTTTTGTAAGGATATTTTTTGTTTATTTTAATTAGTGACATTACACTAATTAGCCAATAAATTTACCAATGTCAAAATAATTGCACCCATGCCACCAACTAATGCAACAAAAAACCAGTTAACTTTTTGCCTAACATCATCAAGACCTTTGTGCATATGGTCTTGCTGTTTTTTCAAGCCTGAGATATGGCCATAAAGAGCTATGATATGCTCACCAGTAGTTCTTGGATCTTTTCCGTTAGCCACGACCCTGTCTCCTTTGTGCTATAGCTGCAGCAGTTGTATCAAAAGGGAATAGAGTTTGTATTTGATTCGCAGTCACTTGACCTTGTGGTGTTTGTGGAACTTGTGGTGGTTGTGCCATCTGTTGTTGACCAAACGCAGGTTGTAATTGAAGATCATCTGTGATGCTTGGATCGTCTGCTTCTTGATCTCTTTGAGCTTGTTCTAAAACTGTTTCTGTGTCTGCTTCTACCGTTCTATTTAAATATGCAACCATATCATTATCTAATTCAGCATTGCCTGATGACTTAGTAAAGTCTCCAGCAAACATAGTCTCAATAACATCCTTAGGTAAGTTTTTATCATCGTAAATAGGTTGTGGTATCTGATAAGATAAATTTAATAATCTTTCCTGTATTTCTTTTGGATCTACACTTCTTGGATCTACTCTTGGTAAATCTTGTTCTTGATCTGCAAAGTAATTATATAATCTTGCAAAGGCATCTCTTTTTCTTGTAAGTCCTACTGCTGTAAGTTTAGGATTAATACTTCTTCCAGTGAACTTTCTTGTAGTTCCAAATAAACCTTTTTGAACTTCACCTATTGACTTACCTTTTAATAATTTTAATTGTTCTTCAGGTAATAATGCATCGTTCATATATCTTAAAGCTGTTGGATCTGTTAGCATAAGACCCGCTCTTCTAGCCATTAATAAAAATATTGCAGGTGCAAATGGGTTTACAGCAAAAGCAGCACCACCAATAAACATACCACCAGCTACTGATCCAAAAGAACCTAGTGTAAATCTTCTTTGTAAGAATGTAGATGTATCTGATACGGGTATGTCAGATATTGATTTCATGTAATTAGTAAATCCATAAAAATCTTTTGCTCCCTCTTTTCCTAACATCTCAACCATTTTATCTCGACCAAGATCTTCAGTCGCTTTACCAATACCAAGTTTATTCATAAATTTGTTAATGTTAAATTGAGCAAAGTCCTCTGGAGAGAATCTTATGTCTTTTACATCGAATATTCCATTACCTTGTCTAACATCTTGTATTCTAAAACCTCTAGCTTGCTCAATAGAATCTGTGCCTAATCTTTGCATTGCATCTTGTGCATATTCTGTTCCAGCTTTTACACCTGGAGCTAAATCAATTGTATCTCTGAAAACAGATTTGGCTTGTGGCGCTGTTGCTGAATCAAAAGAATCTAGAAATGCATTAAACATATATCTAGCTTTAGCTGCTTTAAATAATTGTTTGCCATTTTCTGTTGCGTATTTACCCTCTGCACCTATTAAAGTTTTAAAACTTTTTAATGCTTCAGGAGAGTTAGATTGAAACACATCTCTTTCCATCGTAGAAAACAATAAATCTCTAGGCATAGCTTCTCTACCCACAATTCCAAATGTGCCTTTGTTAGTGAATAATGTTCTATCAAACTTCTGTAATGATCTTGCTGCAGCAGGAGTTGTATACATGTTTAATACTTTATTAAATGTAGCATTAGCATCGTATAACTTATCTCTTAATTTTTCTGCGTTTCTTATATTACCCTGTATAAAAGCCTCTGCTCTCTCTGGACTTTGTTTGGCTAAACCATCAAATGTAGCCTTGATACCTTGGTCTTGTAAAAAAGCACCCTTAGTAAGATTTGCACCAAAGGCGTTGAAATCATTTTCTAATGCTTCCCTTATCATGAACATTTGTCTACCTAATGTTTTATAATCTGTGCCTTGTATTGCGTTATTTAACATTTGTATAACACCTTTGTATTGTTTAGGTGTAATCATGTTAGTTCCAATTGCATCCATTGCATCATAGAATAAATTAATTGGATCACCTGATTGTTTTAATACTTCGTCTATATTTTTAGATGTGAAAGCTTGTTCAGTCGAAGGAAATAAATCACCAAAAGAAGATTTTAATTCTTGAGCTTTTGCTACAGTTTTATCCAATTTAATTATTGCTGGATTACCTACAGTATTTGCTAGTTCTTCAAAGGCGTTATATTTAGCGCCAATTAAATCCATGTTGTCGTTAAATACTTTAGCAGCTTGATTATAAATAGAATGAGATAAAGCTCCTGTTTTCATTAAAGGTGCGAAAGAAGCTAATTGATCTAAATACATTTTACCTGCTTTTTGCTCGGCACCTTGAAAAGCTTGATTAGCAATAGGACCAATGAATGGAAACACACCCACAGTTTTAAAAAATCCTTTACCAATGCTTGTAAAAGGCCCTTCATTCATTGCTTGAATTAATGGGATTGGTAAACCCTTATCTCTTGCAAATTCTGCTAACTCTTTTTGTTTTGGTCCTGTTGTACCAAATAAATATCTACCTAATTTACCTAAAGGTCCTGCAATTAATGGTGTAAGTAATGATGCTCCTGTATTCCAATAAGCTGCAGTTTTCATTTCGTTTAATGCATTTAATGTAATATCTGCATCAACTTCACTTGGTTTTAAATCTGCAAACTGATCAGATATTTGTGATGCTATGAATGTTCCAGCTTGTTCATTTAACATATCGTAAGTTACAGATCCTGCACCAGCACCTGCCGTACCACCAAGTATAGAAAAAATTTCTGCTTTTCCTAATGGACTTTTATACACTTTAGCGGGTAAATCTGCGACTCTACCTAATAATTTAAACGCACCACCTAATAATTTTAGTCTACCTGGTAATCTATCTGCTACTGCCCCAGCAACTTGTGCCATTTTACCTGGTCCTTTTTTCCAAAGATTACCTGATTTAGCTGCACCATAAATTTTTTCTCTCATCGTTATATAAGGAGCTATAGAACCTGTTATATCTCCAGCGAATACAGCTGTTGGTCTACCTTTAAAAAAAGAATCCTCTGCTGCTAATGCCGTAGCTATAGGATCTCTTCTAAACTCTTCTTCTGTAGCTAATTGATCAGCTACTGCTTTTCTTTGTTCAGATAGTTGAGACATTGAAGGACCTTTAAGATCGCCTCTTTTAATTAATTCATCTATAACTTGTCTTTGTTCAGAATTTAAACTATTGGGATCTAAAGATCTGTTATCTAACTGTTGTTGTAATTGTTCTATTGTAGCCATATTACTTACCTGATTTATTGAAAATATCTAATAAACCATCTCTATTTAATGTTTTTAAATATGCATCACTGATAAATGCACCTGAGTCACCAGTCAATCTAAATTTGTTTTGTATTCTCATAGTATCTAAAGTTCTTTCTAAACCTCCACTTCTTCTATAATCATTTTCATATCTAATGATATCATCTTGTAGTTGTTTACCGATCGCTTGAATTGATGCTCTTACAGCATCAGAACCTCTAGTTACTGTAAATAGATTTACAAGTTTTTCTGCTGCTGCCACATCTCTAGCAGTCAATCTATCTTTATCTTTAAATGAGTTAGCTAATGCATATACCAATGTTGTTTCAGCTACTGCTAATGTTTCTAAAGTTTCAGAATCAATATCTTCATTATTGTCTTTGGCTGCTTTTTTAATTCTTCCTTTTGCATCTTTGTATAATTTGTCAAATTTTGTATTGTCTAATAATTTTTTCTTTGTCTCTTCAGGTAAATCTGATAATTCAATTTGTGTTCTGTAAGAATCTGCAATTGCTCTTCCTTCTTCCTTGCTACCGCCAAAAGAGAATCCTATGTCGTTAAGTGCAGAACCTACACGAGTTTTAAATAAATTAATTACACCACCAGGACCTACTGATTTAGGTTTTGCTGCAATTATATCTAATACATCGTTTGTTATTTTAAATGTTTTGTATCTATTAGATAATGTTTCACCAATTTTTTGTGTTTCTGTGCTTTGTGTTTTTGCATCTATAAATTTATTCACTCTACCAAATCCAGGAACAGTTGCTTGGCTTGAAATACTTGCATAAATTTCATTACCTCTCGGACCAATTTGACCTGTAGCAAACTCAATAGTTCCACCTTTTGTTTCTCTACCCTTAACATTTATTGTTTTACCAGTTTCGTCTATAAATTGTACATAACCTTTTTCTCCATCAAAAGGTTCACCAGCTGCAGCTTCATTAAATAATTTCATTTCATCTAAAGCATAACCTAAATAAGTTTCCATAGATTTATTATCTAATTCGTTTTGTTTAAGTTTCATTACAGCATAGTTGCTTACCGCTGGACCTAAAGCATTACCAAATACTTCTAAAGCACCACCTATACCGCTTTTTCTAGTTGTGCCTGCCATAAGACCTGCTGCTAATGATGATAAAAAGGTTGTCCTTGCAAGATCGCCTTGCGGGTCCATACCAAGTTCTGATCTTATTTGTTTTGCTCTATTAACTAAATCCGTTGTAAATAATTTACCACCAATAGGTTTTTCTGTGCCTTTACCTTGTTGAGATTGATTATAAATTTGTTGGGCTTTTTGTAATGGTTTTGGTTCTTCCACAGGAGCAGGTGGTTTAGACGAAATATTTTGACCTTCAATACCTACAGGACCTTCTAATCCACCATCAATTCCTGAAGGCATTGGTCCTTGACTATCAGGGGTTTCTCCAAATGCTACATTTTTTACAACTTTATTTAAATCTACAACAGTATTGTTGCCAACTTGTGTTTCATTTTCTGGTTGAGTTAAAGTATCATAATTACCAACACCTCTTCCTGATGCAATTTGCATTGGAGAATCTTTTTCTTCTTTTTGATACATTTGTTTAGCTATTTCTTCTGGGTTTCTTGGTTTGAATACATCTGAAAATAAAGGTTTGCCTGGATCAATAGTTAAAGCTTTTCTTGTATCACCAGGTTTTAATCCTCTTTCTTGGCCAAAATAATCTATTACTGGGCTACCTAAAGCTCTTGCAGCTTTTAATCCTGTAATACCTAAACCTAAAGCTCTTGTGTAAGGATTGAACATCCCTGCAGTAGTTAAACCAAAATCAACTACATTTTTAGCCATACCAGGTTGCATACCTAATTTTGTTGTAAGTCCTGATACTCCTGAGTATAAACCCTCGTAACCTAATAATCCGCCTAGACCACCTCCCATACCAAAAGGCACACTTACTCTTGGTTTAGTAACTTGTTGAACAGCTGTAGATGGAAAATTTCTAACATCTGACCCCATTCTTTTCATAAACTGACCAGCTCTACTAAACATACCTGGTTGATTTACTACCATTGGCAAATTTCTTGGATTAGTTACTTGACCAGTAACATTTTGAGTAACTGGACCCATCATAAATTGACCAACTCTAGCTTTGATAGGTTTCAAAGCACCTTTCTTCAAAGCTTGTTGTCGAAACAATGGTCTGTTTAAAACTCTATTAAGGGACATTATCTCCCTCCCTGCATACCTTGGAATGCTTGGAATGCACTTATACCAGTTCCAATAGATTGTGCTAATGGACTTGTCTGTGGTTGAGTTGAAGCTGTAAGTGTTGATTGCGACTTAGGTCCAGCAGCGTAAATGTTAGATAAAAATTCAGCTCTTTGGTAAGGTTCAAAAGCTTGTTGTAATTGAGATTGTCTAGCAGCATCTAATGTAGTCTGAGCTAATTGTCTTTGTAAACCACCAGCTGACATTAATTGTTGTAAATCTGCTTGTGCCATCTGTTGTTGACCTGAACCTATTTGTGCTAACTGACTACCAATTTGTGCCTGTTGTGCCTGTTGTTGTTGAGCTGCACCTAATGCTGCTCCAAAACCTTTTTGTTGAGCTAATCCAACTTGACCCAATCTTGCTCTTTCTAATTCTGCTTGAGCAATTCCTTCTCTTCCACCACCAAAAGCTCCTGACATGACAGCTTGTGCACCTAATCTATTTTGAGCTTGCGCTGCTTGTCTATTTATTTCATCAATTACATATGACTGATAAGGATTAAAAAATTGATTTATGTTTGGAGTTTGTGCTGCAAGTAATTGTCCGATGCCCGATGTTACTGTTGGCTGACCCACTCCTGTTGTTCCCGCAGCGGTTAGTCCTTGTTGTTCAAGTGCACTAAATGGTGCAACTTGCATTGCTGGAATACTTACGGGTTTGTCTGCAGCGGCACGCGCAAGATCCATTAATTCTATTTTACGCTCTTCAATACCTGGTGCTTCTCTTATAACTGATTGTTGGAATTGACTACTACTTCCGCCACCTGATGGTGCTGGAGCTGATTTACTTCCTCCGCCAAATACACTTCCTATTATTGATCCCATTATAAATCCTTCTCCATTTGAATATGCTTAGCTTTCCAACCCCACTTTTTTGAAACTTTAGACCAACCTGGTCTAACCCAAAAGCTTAGTTTTTTGCAGCCATTAAGTTTAGCAAATTTTGTTACTGTATTCACTATCTTATCCTCCCATAAATGTCTTTTTCTTCCTGTGCAGATAATAGCTTCAAGTTGAGAGTAATTTGGTAAAGCAGCGATACGAGTTACAAATAATGCAAACACTTGGTTAAGCTCCTCTTCATCACTACCAAAAACAAGAAACATTTGTGCTTCGTCTTTTTTTAATAAATCTTTTATGTCTCTTGGTTCTGCAAAACCACCTGAATACTTTAATGCTTCTGTAACCATAAATTCACAGAGAGGCCAAAACTTATCTATGTATTTAGGCTCAACTGATAAAACTGATATGTCAGGTTTAATTGGCTTGGGCTTTTGCATTTCTACTTCCTTCTAATAAATCAAAAACTCTTTTGTATCGCTTTTGTTGTTCGTAGAAGTATTGTGCACCTTTTTCTCTCATATCTTTCATGCTACTTGGATTTGCACCAGCTATGATTCCTGCGCCTAATACTCCATCTGCTCTTGTTACAAACTCACCGTCTGCTAATTGAGCTAACATTGTATCTTCGTCTTTGTCTCCTGTGCCAGACCCATCTTCGACATATCCCGATGCTCTAACATAATTGTTTGCATCGTCTTCGTCATGAGATCTTTTACTTGGAAGATAGTTAATACCACCTTCATTAAATTTTTTTATTTCTGCTAATCCACCTTCTCTTAGTCTTTGTTTCTCAACAGCATAAGGACCCATTCTTAAATCACCTTGATTTGCTGGATCAGCTTCAGGTATGTAGACTTGTTCAAAAGTTTTTTCTGTACCATCTACTGGATCTATATATTTAAAACCACCTCTTTGTTTTTGTAATTCTGCCACAGCTAAATTATATGTAGGTGTGAAAACATCTTGTGGTTGGTTTTCGAATGCGCCTGATAGATAAGCTAAGGCTGCAACTCCCGTTGCTGCTTTACCTGGACTTATTTCTAATTCTCCAGTGAACATAGGATTATCTCCTTTTGTCATTCTTTGTCTTGTAAATAATTTTTGTAAAAAGTTTTGATCTGCTCTTTGTCCCATCTGTGCACCTGACCCCATTTGTGCTTTAGCAATTTCATTTGCTATCGAAGTTGTACCTATATCATCTCCTGGTAAAGGATTAACCTGTTGAATACCTAAAGAGGGATATGTTTGTCCTAAAGTTTGCAATGCTGGTAATTTTGTAAATGCCATCGGAGCAAATTGAGATTGTGCTGTAGCAAAACCTGGTAAACCTAACGCTGATCCGCCACCTAAAACTCCTTTACCGCCATAGTACCCAGCGACAGCTCCTGTAATTCCACCAAGTATTCTTTGTATTCCTGATCCACCAGCGTCTTTAGATCCTTTATAACCTTTGTATCCTCCGTAGGCTGCTAGTGCGTAGGGTAAAAATGCGAGTGGTCCTGCCATAATATTATGTATTCCTTAAAATTAGCTAATTAGAAAATATTACCATTTTAAGAGGTCTTTGACAACTCATCCCAAAAAGAAGATCTATATTGATGTTCTCCGACATGAGTTATTTTTTCAGTAACTAACGCATGACATTTACCACCAATATCTCTCCACCTCTTACAGAAGGCAAAATCTTCGCCTAAATATTGCTTTTTTATTGGATCAAAGTCAGTATCAAAAAGATTATAAAAGAAAGGTCTGTTAGTTAATTTACCATTAATAATTGTTTTTTGTATTATCTCTTTTTCAGGATAAGCCTTAATCATCTTCTCTATAACTTCTCTTTTAATTAACATGCACCCAGTAGGAGAGTGAGTTACCTCTATTACACCGTTTTCAATTGTAACTTCTTTTTCATTAGGTAGCTTCATAGGATATTGATACAAAGCTTTATATTGTAAATCATGTTCGTTTTTAATTTTACCCTCTTTTATTCTTTCCCAAGCCTGTTTCCAATTCAAACTTTTTAAAGCATAAGGAACTGAGATAACATCTTTTTTGGCAGCTATCATTTTAAATATAGATGCAGATTCAAAATCAATATCTGAGTCAATAAATAATAAATGTGTGCTATCTGTTTCCATAAAACTTGATACACAAAGATTTCTACCTTGTGTAACTAGAGATGATTTCATTACTTGAAAACAAACTAACACATCATTTTTCATACATTGTTTTTGAAACTCTAGGCAAGCTTGAAAGAAATGCAAAGATACATCACTATGACATGGAGTTGCTACGAATATTGAAAATTTTTTAGGTTTAGGTTTATTGTTAATAGGTGCTTTTGGTTTTTTAAACCATATAGGTTTGCTGTGATCTTGCATTAACCAACCCACCTATCTATTAATTTAATTTTTTCTTCAGCATCTACTATGTTTTGTAGTAATTTATCTATTTCGTCTAGATGTTGTGGGTGTTCTCCAATCCCTACTGAATTACTAAGATATATTTTTATAGTTGTAGAAGCTTCCGCTATTTGTGCTTCATATCTCTTTTTAAGTGCTTTTAGCATTTTGTAGTGCTCCCTGTAAAAAACCAGTCCAATGACCAGCTATAGTTTTCCAATTGTAAAAATGATTAAAAAAATTCTGTTGAAATCTTAAATGATTTCTACAGCCTTCTGTATTGATTTGTCCAGCCACACCATCTATGACAGCAGCAAATTGTTGTGCAAGATTTTCCCAATTTTTATCGTAAGGAATATAGATAGGAAACTCCGTGCATGTCTCATACAATGCTCCGTTGTCCGTTGTAGCTACATACAGGCCACAAGCTAATGCTTCAAGAGCAGATATACAAAATGTTTCTTCCCATATGTTAGGATAAATAAAAGCATCATAAGTATGTAAATTATCTAAAATATATTTGTTAGGTTTATAACCAATAAGGTTTACATTAGGTAACTTTTCAGCTTGTTCATATAAATCTTTATATGAATGATCATTTTCTTTTTTAAAATCATCACCATAAATTTGTGTACTACTATATACATCTAGAACTACATTTGGATTGTTAACTAATTGCATTGCACCTAACAATACAGATAATCCTCTCCAAGGAGTAGGATGATATATTAATTTTATTTTATCTCTTCTAGGCTCAGGGTCTCTCTTTTCAATGTCAGGTATTCCATTTTTTATAACTGTACAACGGTGTTCAGGTAATGAAAAAGTTTTTCTAAACTGCTCGTAGTTCCAATGGCTATTAAATACATAGTAATCGTATTGATTTATCTTCTCTTCACTCTTAAAAAAATCTTGAAAATGTGGTTGATCAGGTGCCATCTTTTGCCAAAGTATATTTATTTTATCTTTTGACAAAGGCACTTTGCCTGGTACTGAAGTACATATTTGAAATTTATCTAACAAATCTTTAGAAACATATTGCTCTAAAAAATCGTGTTGTAGTTCTGTTCCGCCTAGAGGTTTCATTTTTGTGTCTTACTAAATATAGGAAGATCAGGAACTTGTACTTCTACATCTGTTGCCATGTCTTCTTTTGGGTGTTGTTTTAAAAAGGCTTCTTCTGTTTCGTATCTTTCACCTGTTTTGATACTTCTATAAATAGTTTTAGTATCACATTTAATTTTTTGTAAAATTGCCATACGAGTTTAGTATACCAAACTATCGTCCTTGTCCACGATATTTCTTACGATGTGGTTTTCTTTTGTTTCTTCTTTTAGTGTGTACACCAGGCCGTTTCTTTGGAGTTCGTTTGTGGTAATTATTTACCCCAAACATAGGTTTTTTCTTAGCCATTTTCCTGCGATCTATCTATTTGGGCATAACTTATAGCACCCTGAATTTTATTACTTCCTGTGGCCGCTGTTACTGTTACTGAATCACCTGCTTCTAAGTTTAAAGTTTGTGCTGTTGCATTTACTTGTGATTTAGCTGGTACATCATCTCTAAAAAATTCATATTCAACATTTGAGTCAGAAGAGTCTACTAAATTCATATTTACCACAATAGCTGATGAGGCATCATTATTAGCAACATAAATACTTTTTATTATAAGTGTTGCATTTGAAGGACATGTTAGCACTGTTGTTTTACCTGTGCTTGCTTGTTTATAACCTTGGTTTTTATATTGTATTGTCATGATAAAAAATAATTAAATGCATCTGCTTCATTTTTTATATCATTCTCATAAGAGAAGTTCAACTGAGTCTGAAGCGTTCGTAATGCTTGTAAAATTTGTCTTTGATCCTCTTGCGTATATTTTTCTTTAGGCTCAGGTATTTGAATAATAATTTTTGCCATTATCTTCTACCATCTATTCTTACATCGAATCTAAATGTGCCGTATCTCCAACTTTCATCAAGACTTTCATTTTCTATTTGTACAGCTGCCAGTCTTGCCCTAGCTCTTGTGTTAATTTTAGTTGTTGTACTACTTACTGTAAAAGGTCCTAAGGGACTTGAAGCTGCTGTGGAACCTTGTGGAAATGAATTTACAAATATAGTTACTTTTGCGTTACCTGCAATTCTTTTAAAGTCAGGTAAAAATCTACTTATACTCATCAAAAATTCTCCATCACCTGGAACTCCAGCATTACCATTTAAATCAAACTCTCCTGATTTAATAAAAGAGGTAATTGCAGTTTCAGTGCCATCTGCATTTGCTTGATTTACGCCTACCTCATGAGCATAATAAATAGACGCTCCATTTGAAATACCACTTACAACTGGGAATGTTGGCGTATCTCCAGAATTATAATCTGTCGCGTAAGGTTTTTCATATACGGTAGAACCTATCCATGTTGTTCTGTCCAATGTTCCTGTAGTCCAAACATTTTCAGCAAAGTTATAAGTAACTACTTTATCTATGACATTAGAACCAGATGAAGGATAAAACCAATTTATTTCAGAATATAATTCATTAATACCACCAAAAACTATTTGACCTGAGTTATAGTTTATACCAGGATTGTTACCATCTGTAGTAAATACAAAATCTTCTACTAAACACGGAAGTGATTTGACAGTACCATCATAAACATAAAAGCCTCCTGTTTTACCCATCCAATAAACTGCACCATTTGCAAACACTCCTGCATGATTTCCTAACAATCCATTATTAGAACCAACCTTACGAATAGAGAATGTAAATGGAGGTCCAACAAATTGCATTTCGTATGCAGCAGTATCGGTTAAAACTAAAATATAATCTTTACCTTTGAAAGCTCCCATGATTCTAGTTCCGTCATCTAACCTAAATGTTCCTGCGGTGTTCGTTGATGTTGGTGCATAATCACTTGTGCTTTCTTGATCAGAAAACCTAATAAACATTTTATCTTGCGTTGACGGAGTACCAATAGTCGTTTCAGTTCCTAAATGAAATAAATGCCTGTCTCTGTCTGATACTATTGTCATTACAGATCTTGTTGGCATACCTGTGCCTATGGTTGCTCTCGTATTTAATGCATTGCCTGATGCAGGGTTCCAAGTAAATGTTTTTCCGTTGTGTATTGTAGCAATTAAAATACTTCCAAAATTATCAAAAGACCAGTTGGCAGGCTCAATTGTTACCGTGCTTGATGCAGAAGCGTCACCCCAACCTACAAAATCTGTAATGTCAGTCACAGTTGCCCCGTTAGTGTGCTCCGCTGCTGTCGTTCCATTTATGCCTCTAGTTATCCCACTGATTGTGTTTGTCCCTGTGGTGTTGGTTGTGTAGCTCATATCTTCAGAACCAATTCTTAATTTACCGTTAGTCAAAGGTAGGTTTGCTGTGCTTGTGAGAACCACTGAAGATGCACCAACAAGCATATTACCACCATTGTTAATTGTTGTTGTGGTAGCTGCAATTGATCGTCCTCCAAAAAGGTATGTGCCCCACCCGTATCCATAAGTTTGATTTAATGGTCCTACAGGTTCATAGGGATTTACATCTAAAGTTCCGTCTGTAGTTACACCTGATTTTGATTCAAGTGTGGGCATTGTAATTGTAAAAGTGTTTGTAGTAGGAACAGATTGTACTTCAAAAAGTTTGTTGTCAAAATCTGTTGCTGTATAAACTGTGTCAGCCGTAGTAAAAGATCCAGCGTTTGCAAAAGTTGTAATTTCTCCTACTTCTAAATTATGTGCTCCCGTTGTATTTATAGTGACTGTTGTTTGTCCGTTGGCCGTTGTTATACTTGCACCCGTTTGGAAATTATCTGTCTCTAAAGGAGTTACATCGTAAAAAGCACCTTCATAATAAATAACTAAAACTTTGTCAGTACCTATTGCAGCATATCTTTTACCATCGGTATCTGCCCAAACATGTTGTCCTCTAGCAGCACCAACTATTTTATCGTCTACTAAAGCTTCCCAACCACCTATTTTTTCAGGCTCGCCATATCTAAACCTTACATTGTCACCATCTACCCAACGACCTTCTGCGTCTGAAGGTGTGGATTGTTTATCAAACCCTGGTGCTATATTTACTTTTGCTAAAGCCATGATGCATTATATCATTTTATATAACAGTTTTAAATATCTTGAAAATTCTAATCAGGCTTGAAAGATTTGTGCTGTGCGGAGTTAAGATTAAAAGGTATTGCATATTTGGTTTCCCCTTGATTCGGATCTGCCTTATGTTTTAACCATGCTGAAAAACTTATAAAAGTTCCTTTTCTAGGAGTTATACTCATATTTAACTCAGGAAATACTAATTTTTGATCTACATCGTTTAAATACAATATACCTGAATACATAGACGATCCATGATCATGTAGTTTTGTGTAATCATTTTTATCAATCTTTATACCCCAAGCATCTGCTAAATATACATGCTCGTATTCTATATGGTTTGTTAGAGCATCTAATCCAGATTTAAGCACTTGTATAAAATTAGGGTTATCTACAAATGCATTCCATGTAGTCATTTTGCCTTCTACATTAGTTCTATAACTTAAGTTTTTCTCTGCTAATTTTTTTTCTATTTCTTGTATGAAATAATCTGAGTCAATATCCAGAGTTACCTCATGAAGAAACATTTCTCGTTCTATCTTTTTTTGTATAATTTTATTTATTTGTTTTAGCATCTGGACCTACAATATCTTTTTCTTCTACTTGTTTGATAAGTGGAACATCAAAGTTTAAATTCCAATCCATTATACATTTTAAAAGTTTGCCACTAAACGATTTAAAACTTGCTTGGTCAAATCTTAATCTTCTGTATTTAATAATTATCCATACTTCTCTCCAAGTAAATACTATATCTGCTCCACCTGTTTTATTATCTTGTTCTATTTTCATTTAACCCTTTGTTGTTCCTAATAATATTCTTTTATCTTTGTACCATTCTTTATGAGGGCCGTCTGCATTTACATAATGTAAGAAGACTTGTGCGTGCCAATCACCTTCAAAGTTATTTCTCCAATGTGCTAAATCACATCCTTTATAAATAACAGCGTCTCCATTTTCTAACTCTATTTCTGCACCCTCCATGTAAATAGGCCATTTAATACCATCAGAATTTATTTTAACAGTTACACTATATTCACATGATGGTCTATCTTTATGTTTTTTTAAATCTGCACCATAGGTATACATTCTCCAAAAGGTATAAGTAGGAAGTAATTTTAAATTTGTTTCTTTTTCCATTAAATCTTTTTTAGTAATCAATAATGAATCAGTTACAGGATCACCATAAAACATAGTATCACCTTGATCACTTTGCTCGGTATCAAAACTAGTATAATTAGTTCTGTGTTTTAATCTTGTATAATGGGTTAACAAATCTATTTCCTCTTTTGTAAGAAAATTTTTAATGTGTTTATATCCGTTAATTAACGCATCCATGATACTACTGAATATCTCACTCCTTTAGTCAATGGCTCAACTGCATGAGGGAACATGAAATTACTTGGCCAAATAACTACATGTCCTGGTTTAGTCTCCATTTTTATAATCTTTCCATCTAAGTTGAAGCATAGATTTCCACCTTCAAAATCATTGTTAAGCATTAAAATACAACTATATTTTCTATTGAATGTTGGACCATCATCAACATGAAATTTATAATGACCTCCTATTCCATATCTTAAAGCTTGCATATCCATAATGCCTGCTTCACGAATATCTGGAAACTCTCTTATATAATTAGACATTTGTTGAACAATTAGATAGTTTATATAATTATACCAATGCACATTACTTAAAGAATCATTTAATGGATCTAAACCTAAAATTTCAACATCTCTAACTTTTTTATCTACAATATCTTGTTTTTTATGACCACCAGCTATGCCCCCTGAAACAAATTTTTTGTCTTTAAAAGTTTTATTTAAATATTGTATAAACTTACCAATAGTTTTTGGATCAGGTATTGCTGGATATACTTTGATATATTTTTCTAAAGACATAAGGAATATTTATAGAAAAATGTTGTAAAAGTAAACTTTAAAGAATAAAACTTTTATCAAAACCTTCAACAGATTCATTATCAATCCAATATCTTTCAAAATTCACATTAAGTGGGAAAGAGATAGAAGATGAATCGACATTTTCTAACGCTGTTTTAAAGGCTTCTAATCTTGTGTTTAAATCAGAAAACTCAGGTCTGCTTAGTTTAGCACCGTGGTGAGCTAAAAATTTATTAAGCTTTTTAATATAATCATTTTTGTCGTTTTCAAACATTTCAGATGTTAAGTTTTCACCATCAGTCGCTGCAGTCTCAGGATGTAGTAGTTTATCACTTAAAACAACATTATCTCCATCTAAACTTGCAAGTTTTTCTCCACAAATAAAACTATTAAAATCATCATCACTTACAGTTTTTAATCTACCGTCAGCTTTGATAAAATCAAAATCTCCTCTATGTAACTTAAGATCGTTTTCGTTTCTAACACCCATACAAGGTAGTCTATTTATGTTAAAATATATAAAAGCCATTAGCTTAATTTATCCTCAAATATTAAAATTGCACCTGGACGACCATCGTTGTCAGACATATTTGGACCTGACTGATTACCACCCACTCCATAAACACCAAACTCATTTGAATTTGATGGAGCATTAGGGTCAGCTACGAAAAGAGCTTTGAATGGAGCTACAGCTGCATTTGTTCTGTTTTCTAAGTTTCCTGGAAATCCAGTTGGTTGTGATAAATTTAATAACAATGCTGGACCACTTGCAGTGCCACCAGTTCCACCTCTTGAATAACCTTGTTGGTTACTAGGGGGTTGATTGGGTGCTGGAACAGAAGAAGCACCTCCGCCTCCAGTACAAGTCATCGTTGCTGGGTTGCCAAATGTAGAATCTGATCCTGCTTGTCCTGAATAAACCATTGATTGATTACCTTGACCGCCACCGCCTGCTCCCATTGAATAAGGTGCAGTAAAAGGTGAAGGTGCTGGAGAAGTTATTGGAGCACTAAACACTCCGATTCCACCATTTCCTCCTGGTCCTTTTGCATATGATCCTGGTCCAGTTCCACCGCCACCAGCTCCACCACACATATAAACCATAATTTTAGTTGTGCCTGGTTGTGCAGCGTAAGTGTCACTGCTTGGTCCTTCAGCAAAAAAAGTTCTAACCATGTCATTTGAACCTGCAGCTCCTGTCGCTGCTGCAGTCAATCTTCCATCTTCATCAACTGTAATGTTAGCTGTTGTGTAAGATCCCGCTGTTACCGCTGTTGATTGTAATTGCGCTGGTCCTACAGAGTTAGGAGCCATTTTGTTTAGTGTTACATTTGACTGTGTAATTTGATTAGTTGTAATTGCATTTGCTGCAAGTTTAGTAGTTGTAACATTTGATTGTAATATTTTTGCAGTCGTTACTGCGTTACTTGAAATCTTAGCTGCAGTAATAGTGTTGTCTGCTACTTGAAGTGTTCCAATAGTTCCACCTAGAGTATCTAAAGATATTTCTTTAAGGTTTGTTCCATCAGCGTAGGCTGCAAAGATTGCCGCTCTGTCAGGTGAGAAACCTGTTCCTGAAGCTGTTTTAATTGTTAAATTAGATGGGTTTGTTAAACCTGTGCAATCAAAGATATAAAATTTTTCAATACTGTCAGGTATTGTACAAATTGTGCTTGCTGCAATTGATGCAGTTGCAAATTTAATCACCATGTTTCTTGCGTTTGATAAAGAAGCGTTAGACATTACTAACGCTAAAGTTCCACCACTTGATAGTGTAACTTGTTCAAAACCTGCGATAGCTTGTTGGACTAAATTTAAGTTAGTATTAGTTTTATCACCCCATGTACCAGCGTTTTCGCCAGTTACCATCAATTCGAGTTTTAGATCTGTAGAATAACTTGATGCCATATATCTCCTAGTTTAACAAAATTAAGCTGCTCTATCAACCTCAGTCCAAACATTATTTACACCAGGGTCGATCTCGCTCCATGCGGTTACATTAACCGAGCCAATATTTGCTGTCAACCCTATACCAGAAACAGTAATATTTGCAGCACCATTTACTGTTACTGAACCAAGTGAGCTAGCTAAAGCTTGTCCTGTTACATCATAACCTGATATCGGAGTAACAGATCCTATCGATCCAGTTAATAAGCCTGCTGTTGTAACACTCTCAACAGTGGTTTGAACTAATGTGATTGATCCCAAAGTTAAGGACATTGAAATACCAGTTACATCTACTGCAATTTTAGGTGCAGGAAGAACTTGACCTACTGAAGAGGTTACAGATTGACCTGATACAACACCTGTAAATCCATCTCCAGTAACGCTTGATAGTGTTCCTAATGAAGTTTGTAGAGCGTCTTCACCAACAAACACAGTGACATTACCATCGATTTGAATTGAATTTACACCTTGTGTAATTGTTAATAAATCTAATCCAGAAACTTGAACAGTGTGATCAACTATTGGTGATACATTACCTTGTGATAAAGTTGCTTGTTGTCCTGCTGGTAAAACAGAATATGTTTCTCCCCAAGCTCTGTTACCCCAACCACCTCGGCCCCAACCGATTTCAACTTTAGCATCTACAGTTATTGTTCCTAAACTTGAAGATAAAGATTGACCTTCTGCTAAAACAGATCCAGTTATACCCCAAGCTCCTGAACCCCACTCAGCTCTACCCCATCCATTAACAGAAACACCTTGAGCATCTCCTTGTGATAAGGTTAATGCTGATCCTGTAACAGCAGCAGCTGTCGAGGATTGATCACTCCAAACTCCTGTACCCCAACTTTGTGCGCCCCAAGTTTTTTGAGTAATATCAAAAATACCTCCCATGCCGATACCATGGTAATAACACAAATAGAAAAAATCAGTTTCTGAGGATGGAGTTACCTCAACATATCTAGTTGTAGCTGCATCGAATGTTGTGGAATTAACATAATTAGCATAGTTAGAGGCACCATCTAAATAATAAGTTACCCCAGATGTGAGGTATTGATCTCTGCTTGTTGTTGTAGAAAAAATTAAAGGATGTCCATCGTTTGATGCATCACTTTGTTCAAATCGTAAAGTACCACCGTTAACCCATGATACTGTTCCTGGACCTGTTGAATTTCTAGCACCATCTAAATAATAGACATTGCCAGCGCCTCCACCGTAGAGGCTACCCGATGCTACGGTAACTGTATAAGTTAATTCTGCCATAGCATCGGCTCCCTCCTAAATTATGCGATTCTCAATATTGCTGCGCTCGTTGTAAATGCTGGAAACTGAATTGTAAAAGTTCCTGCAGATGCAGTTTTCTCACCGCCAAAATCTAATACAGCTACAGCTTTATCACTGTTAGTGTCGTTGTAAATCAAAGCACCTCTTGCTGTGATTGTTACACCAACAAATGATAAATCAGAAAAATCTGTGATAGCTGTGTTAGTTGCTAAAGATGTTCCTGTGTTTACAAGTGCTTTACCACCTGAAGAGTATCCACCTGACGGTGAAGTTACTTGTCCTCCAGTTGTAAAAGATGTCGTTGATTTTCCTAGCGTAGCAGGTGTTCCGTACAAAGCTAGTTTGAAACTGTTACCACCTGGGTTACTAAAATTATGAGTCGCTTCTAATAATTCTTTTTTAAAAGAATTACATATTGCGTTAGTTGTTATTGCCATTTTATCTCCTTAAATTTATGGTGACGGTGAAGGTATTTTAATTCGAGGAACTCCACTGTCGTATTCTCCTCTTCTTCGTCTACCCATTTGTTGTAGACCAAAAGCTTGTATGCTTTGATTATACCTGTCAGAATACAATTTGTATAGATCTTCAGGTCCTTTTAAAAATGAAAAAGCTTCTTTCAATACTCCATATAAGAGCATCGCCTCATGATGCTGGGATAGATATGTATTTGTAGAGCTATCAAAATGTGGTGGGTCTTTGATGTAGTTAATTTGTATATCAAAAGCTGCATTAGGAGTTGGTGCTAGTAATATATTTGTTTCGTCCCAGTTAGCATAATATTTTGGTGTTCCTGTTACTGTATCGTTTGGTGAAAATTCAGATATAAAACTAGTATCTCTTTTTTCTAAAAAGTCCCTTACATTAGAACTAATAATTTGAACAGATCTTAATGTTAATGCATCAGCAGGCATAGAAACATACCTGTTTCCGCTTGTTGTTTGAGAGTTTGCATATTTTCTCAAATCATCGTAATCAACTTGACCAGCTATATCTAATTCTGTGTTTCTTATAAACTGATCTAAGAGAGTATCACTTAATACATTACTATCTACTTCTGTGTAGTTTCTTACTTGAGTTAAAAATGCTGAATATGTTATTGCCATTATGATATACTCACTGTTACAGATCCTACTCGAGCTGAAGCTTCTCTTCTTCTATTCTGTAAAGAAGGATCTCTTGGTTGCATAGTTTGTAAGGATGTTGTTATCCCATTGCTAGTAACTTCTGTTTCAAAAGTCTCAAAAGCAAAGTCTCCAGGTAAAGTTAAATTAGCAACTCCTACAGAAGTGCCTCCTGAATCAGCTAATGTAACATCGTTAGAAGCCACAGTTTTAGGTTGTTGAAATCTCATTGGTCTTACTTTTTGTAAAGCTATAGCATCAGCAACATTTCTTTTTCTTCTTATTTGAGGATGTTTTTCTTCAAATTCAGATATATGAACAAAAGATCCATTCCATTCTGTAACCATTTCTTGATATGGAAATGCTTGACCACTTCTATCTGATATTGCTTTTGATCTTATTCCGTTTGCGTATTTAGCCATTATGTTAAATTTGGAAAGTACGATTGTGGAGTCACATATAATGATGTTCTCTGTCCATCTTCTTCCAAAGCCCTTTTTAGTTCATCTTCATAAATTAATTTCATAGCTTGTATTCTGTCAGGTGCTTTTTTCATAGATAAGTAATAAGCAAGACCCGCACACATACAAGGTAAAAATCTGTAAGCTACATCTGCTTGTTGATCGTTATAAGCTGTAGCATCTTCAATTCTGTTAATAGTATAAAATTTTAAAGTTGTGTAAGTTGAAGCATCAGGTGCAACATATAAACTTATTTTAGGTGTCGTTTGTCTATCGACATAATACTGAGATGGCTGACCCGTAGCTAATTTATTTGGTAAAGCTGAATATGCAGATCTATCTATTTTTGTAAGAGCCACATCTTGTGTGTTAGCATTATCACCAGCTGCAGCCGTAGTTGATATGTAAGCTTCCAAAACATCGTTTACATTTGAGGCAACAGTGTAAGTAGCTGTTCCTGCTGTTAAGGCTTGTTCATTTAATTGAACTTTCCAAAGGTGCACACCTCTGTTACCCCAATCAGCAAATAATAAATTTAAAGACCTTCTAGCAGTTTTCAAATCATAACCAGCCATTGGTCTTAGGCCACATCTCTCATAGCCTTCGTCTATAATCTCGTCAATATTTAAATCAAATGATGTTGAACCTGATGTTGCCATAATTAAAACCTTTTCCTTATTTTAAATCCGCCTTTGCCTTTAGAAGATATACCTATATCTAACTCCACATTGTTTTTATAAATTTTATTATAATTTAAGTTTGGATCTATGTCGACTTTAGTGTCTTCTACTGCAGTTATTATATTATCTCCATATTCTGTTTTAGGCATGTCAAAAGTAAATAAATTTACTTTAAATTTTCCTTTATTTATTCGCGGTTTTTTTACATCACCACCAATGTCTCTTTTTAAAATAGTTTTAACATTTGTAGGTTTACCACCTACACCTTGTGCTTTACTTCTTTTTCTTGCAACGGCACTCCGTCTCTGAGAGTCTGTCATGCTTGCTGCTTTGGCAGCAGGGACGCACTTTGGATATTTTCTTTTTGATCCACTTGCAGATTTTCTTCCACATTTTTTAAAGCCTCCACCTTTTTTCTTTGATCCAATATCTACCCAGTCTTGTCTGAACCATTCTTTAAGTCCACCACTTTTCATTCCTGCAGGTACACAATTTGGGACCATTTTATTTCCTTTTTTCTTCATGCCTTTTTGTTCGTAACCAACCCAGCATGTGCCTCTTTTAGACATTAGATCATTCCTTTGTAATAAGACTCGTAAGACTTATTAGAAATTTTCTTTCCGCCTACTTCACTCTTAATGTAAGAACCCATGTACTTACCTTCACTTGCTTTTACTGTGCTTAAAGTTTTAGCTTGAGAAGCATGTAACTTAGATGCTTTTTTCAAACCCTTAATTACTTTGTTTACTTTTACCTGATCGCCTTTTGCGTATTTCATCATCGCACCAAGTTTTGCAGGTTTAGGTCCTTTAAAATCTTTTTTTCTTACCCCAGATGGATCTTTAATTTTTCCTGCACATATTTTAGATGCATAGGCATTAGCATAAGCGCTAGGGTACACCTTAAATTTTCTTTTTGCTGCTGCTTTACCTCTTGGACATAGTTTTGTCATAATACTTTACCTTTGTTTTTACCTTCTTTTAATCTATACTTATGTGTACCAGTTCCGTTAATATCTACTTCGCTTCTTAGAAGTTTAAACATAGACATAAGTTTAGTATCTTCAGATTTTTTTTGAACATACCTAATAACTTTGTCTTTATTTATCTGTTCTCTATCACTCATATTTTTTAGCGGCCGCATTGAGAGTGTTTTTTCTCTCCCTTTTACGGTTGTACAACTTATCTGATTGTATCACTTTAGGTCTGTATGTTCTAGACCTTACGAGTTTTGCGTATTTGTTTTTTGGCTTGATTTGCAATGCTAACCACCTGTCTTTTACCCATCACCTTTGCTCTTTGCTCCATAACAGTTAAAATCTGTATTTTCCTCGCAAATGGTTTAGATATCTTCTTAACTTTTGCAACAGTCGCACGAGCATCAGCAGGAGTCGCAAACTTAATTTTAACAGTATCTCTAGGATTCTCATCTGTATATAATCTCCTATCGGAACCTTTTGGTTTTTTACCAGTCCCTATCCTAGGGTCTCCCCCTCTAGAATAAACTCTAACTTTTCTTTTTTCTCCTCTAGCTCCTCTAAGCTTTCCTTCGATTTGAGCAGGAATTTGTCCTCTACCTATAGGCATATTACTCCATCCATGGTGTGTATGAAACCTTACCATCTACTCTTTGTGCACGCAATGATTGATTTCTATTATGATCTGTTGAATAAGAACAATGAATCCAACCCGATGTTGGTTCATTATCTTTGTAAAATTCTAAGATGAGCTGATCATATTCTAGCTCTGATCTAATCCAAGAAGCTAATTCTCTATTATCAACACCAGGTATTTCAAAGTCTGCTGCGGCTGCATTATCGTCTGCCACATGTTGGCTGTTCACACTGCTACCAATTTCTACACAAAGCTGAGCACAACGGAATCCTGATGATATAATTAATGGTTTGTCAAAATGAGATCTGACTGGCTGCAATATGTTTGTAGCTAATGCTTTAAGATTTTCAATCTGCGCAGGGTTAGGATTATTATTAATACCCTTACGCTCTGCTATCTGGCTCTTGGTAAGCTCGTCTAAGGTTATGTTTGCGGTTAACTTCATTTTTTCTTCTCCTCTATTTCATAAAAAAATTTATCTGTATCTTCTGTCTGCCACTTTCTTGAATCCTCTACATTCCATTCAGAAGTTTGTACTTTCCAATCTGGAACATTATCCTTAACTGTAAAGGATGGAATATCCCAAATCAACCTGTTGTTCGGTTGTGCTGCATAATTACCATCATCTAATGCTAATATATGCGCACATTTATGTTCATGTGGTATTTCAGAATGGTCTGTATCTAGGATATTAGACTCAGGATGAGCAAAATCCAAAGTAAAAAGATAAGCACCTGAATGCCACTTTTTATCCTTACCAATGTACTTGCCCGCTTGGCCATCTAGAATGTCCCAAGAATGAACAGCAGGAAAATAACTAAAACAGTTCCATAGAACCAACTCGTCAAGCCTACGCTTAGGAACATCATTCGGTTTAAAACCTCTTTGAATGAATGCAGATATTGGTAGACGATAGAAGACAGCTCCATTTTCCATAATACAATGAAAAAGAGGACTACGCCCCGTAATGCTCGATAAACCGAAGATAATACAATCTTCAACTTCTCCATGATGTTTTTTAAGATCATAAAGATACTCCCTTCTTATTTGTGCATACTGCACAGGTATGTTTGCGTTTAGGTAACTCATTTATCATTTAAACCATAATATATTACCACACATAATAATAGAAAAGCTATTATTGTATTGATTGGTAAAAATGGCTCTACAATTACATTTTCCATAATAATTTATTTTCGTCACTTAGATAACAATATTTTAATGAACTATTATTCATCATAAAATACAAATCATTTGTATCTTCACATATTACTCTACCTGGTAAATTAAGTGAAGTGTTAAGTACGGCTGGTAATTTAGTAAGTCGATTAAACGCAGTTATTAAATCATAATATTTACTATTAAATTTTCTATTTAAAGTTTGAATTCTACTATAATTATCTACAGAACACACATTTTTAAGCCTCTTATCCTTACATTTAAAAACAAACATCATATAAGGGGAGGTTTGATTAGGCTCCAACTCAAATAATTCTCCTGCATTTTCTTCTAAAACAGTACAAGCAAAAGGTCTATACCATTCTCTTTTTTTTATGTTGTTGATTTTTTGTAATATTTTTTCATCTAATGGATTACCTAATAATGATCTAAATCCTAATCCCCTTTGACCTTGTTCGGATTTACCACTAAATATAGCAATAGGTTCTTTAATTAAAATTTCTGCAACCTCTTGAGGCGTTACATTTTTACTTTTAAATTTTTCTAGAGATAATTTTGGACTAAAACCAGAACAAATGTGTTTTAATGGTTTTACTTTTACATTTGTATAATGCAAAGCAGAGCCTAAAGATATACCAAAGTCACCATTGAAAGGATCTGCTAAAATATTCTTTTTTAATTCTTCTTTTAAAAATGTATTATTAAGAACATTTTGAGCACAACCCCCTGACAGAACTAATGTATCATATTTATTATTTATTTTTTTGATTTTTTGTAATGCTAAAAGCTGAAAGACAATTTGAAAAGTTTTTACAAAGTCTAAAGATTTAGAATCTTTTGCTGTGTGATTAACACTTGGATTTAACATATACCTGTTAAAATAATTCGAGGGTTCCCAATTCTCTTCAATATTGCTCATCCAATTAAGATTCCAATTACTGTCAAAAACTAACTTGTTGGCAATGTCATTACTAAACTTACCGTATGAAGATAAAGCCATAGCTTTTCCTTCTTCATGTGCATTCAGACCTAATTCATATACTAATTTTTGATAAGCCTTACCTAATGAAAGGTTTCTTGTTATTGAAAATTTGTCAGTAATCAAATTTACCTGCCTATTTGTAAAATAGTATTTAAATATAGAATTTAATTTCTCATCATAAATACTTTCACATTCAGAACCTGTAACCCCATTTAAAAATTGATTGTTTTTATTATGTATAGGTTTATCTCCACCGTCACCATCGGCTATAAAATATACAGCGTTTTGAGGGTAATCAAAAAAATGTCTAGCACAAATAGCGTGAAATAAGTGGTGTTCGTTTTGGTAAATTGTAATAATTTTAGATTGATCTATATTTAAATATTTGCACAAAAAATATGTTATTGGAAATCTGTTACCCTCAGACATACTAGTAACAACGACTTTATCAAATTTTATTTTCAAACTTTTAATTTTATCAAATAATTCTATGGTTGGATAAAATTGATGTTTAAGTCCGTTAAATCTATCAAGCTGATGGTGTATTACTATTTCATCGCCCTCTAAAATAGTTACACTTCCATCGTGCCCAATATGGAATGACAATATATTCATTTACAGAAGATATATACTAATTAGAAATACCCATCAACCAAAGTATTATTAAAATATAACAAATAGGTTCCATTACTCTAATATTAAAGATTTAATAGAGTAAGATCCATCTATATTTTTTTCTAGTTCTGCTTTAGATTTAATACATTTATATTGAATGTTTTCTTTTGGGATTCGAGTAGCTTCCCTACGGTGCTTCAAACAAACGGACATCGAGTCTTGAATACGATGCTCTTTGATATCAGGTCCTACAAACATTAGAAGGGCTACAATGTGCTCGATCATTTATGACTCCCATTAGCTCTTACTTTATCTTTTAAGTCTTCAATATCTGTCAAAGCTTTTTCCATTTGTTTCTGTAAAAATTGTATATTTACTTTATTGTGCATCATATCCTCAATTCTTTTTTCTATCTTCTCGGTGGTCTTATAAAGATCCTCCAATAACATCAGCTGTTCCTGGTCCACGGGCTTCTGGTCTGAAGCCTTGAGTAAATCAGCCTGCATCAGCTCCCGAGATGTCTCCAACGATACTAACCTCGCTGTAAGTTCTGTGTAACCGATCACGCCCATTGCTACAAGCACGATGAGGCTAGCAACCGTCTTCATCGGCATCTGTACGGAAGCTGATTCAGAAATTTTTAGCGCCATAAATTACTTATAAAAACCTTTGAATATCCAATTAACCCATTTGTTCCATAAAGCTTTAGCTTTGTTCCAAATAGTTCTGACTACCCATAAAATTTGTTGTTTAATTTTTTCTAACATTTCCATCTCCTTCTAGCTTGTCTTAATCTAGAGTTTGGATCTGCAGCTGCTTTCGGAAACTTTTTCATTTGGCCAGCACTTCTAGCACAATATGATTTACGCCTGTTCGCAGCCTTAGAACCTTTTTTTACTTTACCTGTAACTGCTGTTCTAAGTTTTGAACCAGGATTATCTCTCCTGTACTTAGCAACACCAGCTGCTGTCATCCCCGCTCCACTTTTTGTGGAACGAAAATACTTTTTACTTCGTGGAGGCATCGTATCGCCTCCACGCCTTAATTTTAAAAGTTCCGATGTATATACTTTATTAGTAACTTCCATCGAAAAATACCGTTACACTATCAAAACCACCACTAATATCGATGAATGCACCATCAGGATAACGAATACCTTCATCAGGGATATAAGGATCTAGCATACCAGCTGCAGCAGGTGCATCTAGTTCTAGTCTTTTATCTCCTGATTGTGATCCGTTTCTAATGATCATTGCACCAGCAGCAGAAGCATTTGATACTCCATGCATTCCTCTAACTCTTGTCGCTCCAGCAAACACAATACCAGTGGTATCAGTTGTTGCCGTAAATCCAGCAGATACTGCTGCGATAGTTGCGTCATGACTAATTTTAGTTACTGTTAAAAACTTTGTAGAACCTGTAACTGTATTAGAGTTTGGACCAGTTCCAATAGTTTCAGAAGCAGCATTTCCATTAGCGTCAGTTCCTGTAATTGTGAAATTTACAGAAGCGTTATTAGATGCAGAAGTTAATGTAACAGTCGTTGACATGTTTGAGCCATCATTTACTGCAGTCCCAGTAAGGGTCATGTCTGCAGCGCCTGATTGAGACTGCACACCAGCAATTGCTGTTGTACTAGCTGAAACAGCTTTAAACATTTTCGCCTGTATACTTGTACTTGACATATTTTCTCCTAATTAGGTGCTCCCTAAGGAGCACCAGTTTAATTATTATGCTAAGTCTAGTGTTTCTGTAAATGTCATTCCAATGAATGTCACTGTTATAGATGCACCAGATGCTCCTGGGTCTGCCATTGTCACCATGATTTCATCAGGTGTAATTGGTATTCCTGCAGTCGTTCCTGAACCGCCAGATCCTATTCCGTTAACTCCATTACAAGCAAAGATTTTTGCCGTTGCTGCACTTGAAGCCAAAGCTGCTCCATCAACATAAGCTTGAGCTACACCTTGTGTTCCAACATCTGCTATCACTCCACCTGTTGTTGTTACTGTGTTATTTCTAACTACAACGAACATTGGAATAAAGTCTGCTGGAAAACCTATTGCTGCTTCAGTTCCTGTTGTAGCTCCATTAGCTACTGCTACAGTTGCTTGATAAGTTTTCATTACAAAACCATCAGTAGCGATACTGCTTAAAAATAAAGCACCCGCTTCTTTAGCAGCGTCAGCTGTAACAGAGTTACCGCCAGTTGCTGCATTAAGGTCTGCAACTTTAGTTACTGCACCAGTGGTGCTGTTTTTTACGATTGTTTCGAAACCATTTTCCGATCGGACTGGTCCCGAAAAAGTTGTATTTGCCATAATTTACTTCTCCTATAGTTTAAAACCTGCAGTCTCTATAGCGTCTGCCTAGCCAGTCTGCAGATAAATTTATCTAGGTGTTTTCATTATACATAAAAAAAGGGGCGATGTGAACACCGCCCCTTCTAATTTGTAATACTAATGTAAGTATTAGACTAATTTACCATTTCCAAATATTGCTCTAGGATCTGAGAATCCAAAAGAATATCTTTCTCTAGCTTTAAATCTAACATTACCCGTATCGAAGTCACCTTCCATTGCTGTTTTGATTGGTGATCTAACAAACATTTTCATGCCGTTAGGTACATCAGTCATAAGGAAAAACGCATCCGTGTCAGTTAAAAAGTTATTCACTCTGTAACCTT